>Ga0114972_10000203_pt1 | contig 42822 bp, 34 predicted proteins | sample M_140807_EF_Meta_FD_87354 | JGI IMG/M metagenome (GOLD analysis project Ga0114972, IMG submission 87354) | Freshwater microbial communities from Lake Montjoie, Canada to study carbon cycling - M_140807_EF_MetaG | ecosystem: Environmental > Aquatic > Freshwater > Lake | place: Lake Montjoie... | reverse complement strand
TACAGGAGCACAGGGGGCTCAGGGAGCAGATGGTGCTCAGGGAGCAGCAGGGGCTCAGGGAGCAGATGGTGCTCAGGGTTCTACGGGTGCTCAGGGTTCTACGGGTGCTCAGGGGGCTACAGGTGCTCAGGGGGCACAGGGTGCTCAGGGGGCGTTTGGCGGTCGGGTATACTTGGGTATAGTTAACTCCCTCGGAACTACCACCGGGACGCGCTACATTTACCCGCAAGGCGTGACGCAATCCTCCGCGTCAACTACTTCTGCGGCAACAGTCGAGGTTACAGTTCCTATCGATTGTGATGCAGGAAATCTAAGGGCGATCGTGTCCGTTGTTCCGGGAGGCACCTCTGTCAGAACCTTTGAAATAATGGATGGTGCAACACCGAGCGGAGTGACTTGTTCGATCGCAGCTGGTGACACGACTTGCGAATCGTCGACAACCGCAGCCTTTACCGCTGGTGATACCATTAGCCTCAAATCATCCGCAACCGGTACAGCGCCAAATGATGCTCAGCTGAGCTTCAGCTTTACCTGCGGTTAATTAAGATCGCACAAACCTCGGGGAAGCTCGATACCGGGCCTCCCCGAGGTTTTTTTGTTAAAAAAACTCGTCTTCTCTAGCTTTCTTTTTTCTGTGCCTCTGCGTACGGATGGTGAGCGAAGGAAGAAACAAATCTTGGAATAAGGTTTAGCGTCGTTACGGCAGGCGCAATTGTTTAGGAGAGCCCGCTTTTAGCGCTTTAACTGACGATGAGAAATAAAATTTTTTGAACAGGGCACAAGTCCGAAAACCAACAAAAATTTTGTAAGCGCTCGTCGGAAGTAGACTTGGCCCTGGTTTTAGTGCCAAGCCTCCTACATCGGAAGTTCCCCTCTCTACAGATCAAATCTCCACCAACCCCGGCGGCCTCTCTCCCTCTCCAAGCTTCACCAAATCGGCCTTGGTGTAAAGAATATGGTGAGTCTTGTGCCACTCCGTTGGGTAATAGTTCTTAATCCGATTGAGCTGAAATCTGACCGGAGTATTTATGTATCGGGCAGTTTCTGCCTTTGTGTAATACCAGAACGAGTTTGAATTCCAGAAGCTGACGTGGGTTGGGTCTTGAAATGCTCCACGTCCATCGGTTGAGGGAACGAGGATTAGAAACCAACCGTTCGGTGCCAGACATCGGTGTGCTTCCTTCATCACGTGGATGGGGTTTCTCAGGTGCTCAAGAGCATCGTGAGCTCTAAATAGCCCGACAGATCCTGACTCTATCGGCCAGGTCTCATCGAGATTCGCGATAATGTCGGCGTTCTGAACGTCGATACTCTCATATCCGGCTGGCTTGCTGTGTCCTCCACAAAGATCGATCTTTCGCAGCCCCTCGAGATCGCACCATCGCTCGACGAGAGGGTAGATATATCTGTCGTGAAGCTCGAGGGTCTGCTCCTGAATGGTTTTGTTCTCCTCTCCGTAACAGGTATTTCCTGGGTGCATGTGATAAATATAGAGTGGCTTATCGATATGCCTTACAGTTCCATTAAGGTAGGTCCGAGCCAGGATATCCTGATCGTCGAGCACACGCATCGACTCGTTGTGCCCTCCGATTCGGGCGTAAAAATCCCGCCGCCACGCGCGCACGTGATTGGGGGCATACCAGATCTTGCTAAACGCTGCGGGAGATGGAGGAAACGACAGCTGTTCTGTGTACTGCTTTCCATCGAGCTCAAAGGGGCGCGATCGCCATCCGTACGCCTCGCCGAAGGTGTAGGGTGAGCCATCCTCTTGAACATTACAAAAGTTTGAGTAGGCAAAATCGACCCCTTCTGAAAAAGCGGCGGCAAGCTCTTCGAGTGCATTGGGGGTCAATTCATCATCGTGGTCGACCTCAACAAGTATCTCTCCTCGGCATGAGAGGCATGCATGCCTCTTGAGGTAGCCGATCTCGTTTCGCGTCGTATCGCGGGGCGGAACAACCCGGACCTGAGGAAGAGAGACGGGAGGCTTTTGTCCGAGCATCGGGCCGTTCGGAACAATGACCCACTCGAAGTCCTGAAATGTTTGTCGACGCAAGCTTGCCTCGAGTCGGGTCAGGTGATTAAATCGGTGCGAAGGGGTGAAAATTGAAAATTTCATATGATGGCCGTCGATGAATCGGTTTTTTAGGGTCGAATACTTGGCTCAAATACTGGGGGTCGATCTTAACTTAGGTAGGCAATAAACAGATAAGCTGCAATAAGACGAGGTGACGGAGCGACTATGCGTTCAAAGAAATCAGATCTTAACAATTTTAAAGAACATCTCACCATATCTCTTTCAATAGACCCATCTCTCTCTAAGGACCTCTCTATCTCAAGGGACCCTTCCCCCTCCATCCCGCAACACGCCGTCACGAATGGCTCTAAGGACCTCTCTATCTCAAGGGACCCTTCCCCGGAGAGCTCCCTTCAGAAGGACATCTCTCCGCAGCACGCTTCCGCAGTTCACAGTGCGGGGACGGAGGGCAAGGCCGTTATCGAGATTTCGAGTTCTTGGATGGCGGCTTCCCTCGAGAATGCCCTCAAGACGGTGAAGGATTCTTCGGTAGTTGTTTCCGGCTTTCGTCCAGGAAAAGTTCCTGCTCAGCTTTTGCGAAAGAAAAAAACTCCGATAGCAATCGATACCATGCTGAATTGGATCCTGCAAGATTTGGGAGAGGTTCTCGACTCGTATGATTCGTTTCAAATCTTAACTCCCGGCACTTTTTCGTTTGAACCCTCTTGGCGAGAAGGTGAACCGTTCAGAGTCGAGGCGACCTTTAATTATTGGCGTTTTCCGGATATCAGCATTGATGATATTTGTGAGGCTATAGGCAAACAGGCTGCTCATCAGGGGTTGATGATAGATGATGGTGACGAGTCGTTGGACTGGATAGGTGACGTACTTGGTCAACTCTTTGTGCCTTACATCTCTCTCGACGTTCAGCAGATTGCAGTCCAATCTTATCTTGATCAAAAGAGTGGCGTTGTATCAAACGATGACCGGGAAGCAGCTCTGGCAGCGGTGTGTCGGAATATGGGCGCGGCCTTTGTGATTAAGCGGCTCGGTATAGACATATCAGAGGATGACATAAAGAAGAATATCGGGCTGGTCGCTGCCGCCAAGGGGGTGAGTTTTTACGACCTATACGATGGATTGATTGAGGAGGGAGGGGTGGAAACATACCGCCAGCATCTCCAACTGATGGGAGCGTGGTCCGCGATCGCTCATCGGGTAAGTGGGCTCCAGAGCAATGAAAAGGCTTTTCAGCTTGTTTCCGATCAAGAGGTAACCGCCCCGTAATAGTTACCCTAATCGCTACCCCAACTGAATCGTAGAAGAACCGGTAAGTGGAAGATTCTATCTGCTATTCGCTCTCCTCTCGATCTTTCCCAGACACCCCATCGAGGAGCGATTCTACCTCTTCGATGCTGCAATCAGCAGTGATGGCGATCTCTTCTTTGCTGATCCCCTTCGCAAGAAGGCTGGAGGCGAGGCGACGGAGTAATTCACGGCGGCCCTCCTCGCGGCCCCTATTTAGCCCCTCCTCCAACCCCTTCTCGAGCCCGTGCTGATGACCCATCGCCTCGGCCCACTTTACCTCCCACTCGTGCTGCCGTCCTTCTCCCACCAAACACCGGAGCTGATCCTCGAACGCCTCGTACGCGCGGCGTTCGCGATCAGAGAGGTTGGCAACATGAAGGACCTGCTTTGCTTGCTGCAATCCCCGTGCTGAAAAAGCCTGTTCGATCTTCTCAGTCTTCAAAAAGTAGAGCCACTCATCGAGTGTGTTCTTTGGGGTGCCCGAAAACTTCGAGATACAGAGGAGATAGTATTCAGGGAAGATCTGAAAAACTCGGTGCACCTTGAGGTATGATTGATAGGTATCAGCAAGTTCAAGTTTGGTGTCGGTGTTGACCCCGAGGAACGTGGTCGTACCGCGATACACATAATCGTCGCCAACGCCCGGGTCAAAATAGAGAATATTGACCGAGATAACTTTATTGATCTCTCGATACGGATCTCCCGACTCAAGCTGTTCGGTGATCGCCTTTAAGACCCCAAAGAGAATTCGGTGGAAGAAATCAAGGTCGCGCTGAAACTGAAGCTCGACCAGAATGATCTGCCCCTCAGTCCGCCGAACTTTGATATCGACCCGATTCTGCTTGTCTCGAGCGTGGTCCTTGTTCGACTCACTCTCAAGGATCTCCTCAATAGTTACATCCTCTCCGAGCAGCTCGCTCAAAAAACCCTCGAGCACTCCGAAGTTCGCCTTATTCCGAAGGATCTTCTTCATCGCCCAGTCGAGAGATACCAGCTGTCGGCCCATGGTGGTGTCGTTGGATGGATTGTAGGAATGGCGTCGTCCGCCGGTGCGGCAGGGCTTGGGGTTGTCTTCTGACATTAGTGTACTCCTGTTCGATATCGTCGTCACCGGTGGTTGATGACCGCTAGGGGCCGCTCAATAGAGACTTGGTATTATCGAACTAAGAGGACGATAGTTGCGTGGATTGGTGAAAATAGGGATGCGTATTGATAGGGATTACGGGTGAGGTCTCTGACACTCTTTGATCGGGTAGCTATATGGGGAATTGGTAGAGCAAAAAAACATCTATAATCACCCTCAAACAAAACTTTTCTCCCCAAAACGCACTAAATCTAACTAAATCTACAAAAATCACCACTAAAGCCGATATATCACACCGAAACCATCAAATCTAAATAACAAAACCTACTTTTTTGCTGGTTCCTAGCAACATTTGCCCTAACTCTTACGATACCCTGATGTCGCTTAAAAGTTCGCGGAAACTTCGCCGTTCATCGATTTCGGAGGCTCCGTCTTCCGCTGATTAAACCGTCACCTTTTTTCTACACGAGTACCCGCCATGCTTCATATCGCCGCCATAGAGTTACATGCGACCGGCCGTCATGAGCTGGTGCGGAGGCTCAATGCGCTCGTTGAAACGGCGAGTTCAACCCCTCATCTGATTCCACCGATATCGATTCGGCCGGTGGCGCCCGAGGAGGCGGCGTTTGTGCATGCGCCGGAGGTGGTGATTGTGGGTCCGCTTATCTGCGAGGAATCACCCGATTCGCTGAGGCGATTTCGCTCGCTATTTCCTGATGCCCACATCATCGGGATGATAAACGAAACGGCGGACCAGCTCGGCCGCGCGGAGGCGTTGGCGAGTCGGGGGGTTAATGAGCTGATGAATGTGCTCATCTCGAGCGTTCAGTTCATGCAGCGGATCATCGTGCTGAATCGTTCACTTGCAACCTCGCGTCGTGGGAAGTTAATCCTTGTTGATGGCGCGAAGGGTGGAGTTGGTGCGAGCTCGGTTGCGGCTGGGTTAGGTGAAATACTCGCACTACGAGGGCAATCAACAGTACTAGTCGACCTAGACAACGAGACTCAGGACCTCTCCCGTTTTCTCGGCGCTCGCCCGTTTCTCAATGACACGCTGCAGCTCATCCTCAATCAGCAAAGCCCTCTTACAGAAGAAAATATGACTCAGGCGCTCGTCCAGGTCGGGGATGATGCGGCTCCCTTCTGGATAGCGCCACCAGCGATGACCCCGTATGCGACGATCTCACCGGCAAATCCAACCGGAAAATCGCTCCTTGCATTCCTGCAGATGATTGATACGGAACACGACTACACGGTTATTGATATGGCTCACGCGGGCCCAGATCTTCGGATGTCTCTCATAAGAGGTGCGGACACGGTCATTATCGTGACAAATGGGGTTCCCTCAACTCTGCACAGCGCGGCTCATAAGACGATGGCAATAAAGTCAATTCATGGAGATCTTTCTCGAGTACGTTTACTTGAAAACGGTGCTCCGCACTCACTTCCATCAACGATCCTTCGATCCGAGTTGGCCAAAATGACAGGCACTGGCCCTGAACAGTGGTTCCCATCGGCGATTCCACATTCAAGAGCAGTGGCATATTGGCCCGGGAGCCTCTCAACTCCGGCCTCTATTGGCTGCAAGAAGACAAGAAAAACTTTTGAAGCGGTTGGATCTCATCTCATCGATGGGAATGCGCTAGGTGCCACAGCAGTAACAGCAGAAGGCGCTCACCAACCAACCAATCGACTCGGCGAAATCCTTGCGATGACGAGGCGAGCTCTAACCGCGAATCGCGATGCTTTAGCGGTTCCCGCTCTCACCTATACGCCATCAGCGGATGCGAGACCAATCTCACCCCCTCCATCGGGCAACCCACAAACACGAACACAACCAGCTTTTAAACCGTCGTAAAAAACAACAAACAACCAAAAAAAGGAGGAATAAATGGAAACTTTTTCCAACAGTGAACGATTATTGATTAAGCGTAAACGCAAAAATTCGGGATATACCCTGCTCGAGTACGCTGCAGGTGCTGCCCTCCTTATGGGGGTGCTGTATGTGGGACTTCGAGCACTTGGAGGAAGTCTTGAGGGGCTTCTTACGAGCATCTCGGCGTTTGCTGACCGCCGGAAAGCTGAGCTTGACACGAAAGCACCAGGCTAATTCTGAAGCCGTCCGCAGAGCCGTTCTGATGATATGTTCTGAGCCTTCCGGATTATTTAAAACCGGAACGGCTCGGATGAAAAAAATCGCGGAACGGCACGGATAAAAAAAGGACAAATTCGCCAAAAAACCCTCAACAACCTGCTCGAAACAATATGGCAAAAAGAATCTCTCAACATCGAGTTACGGCACGGCGCGGGCGTCACATCGCGATGGTTGCGATCTTTGTTCTCGGCTCGATCGTGGGATTGACTCCGCTGTTTGTTCAACGAACGATCGAAGCATCAGCTCCTCCTCCACCAACTATCACAGTTGCTCAATACGACACGGTTGAGGTTCCCGTGCCGATAAAGCCGGTCGAAGCAGGTACATCAGTTGGAAAGATATCGTTCCAGACTGTGAGCTATCCACGCCATCAGGTTCCCGAGCGTGTAGTGACCGACGTTACCACTCTCGCTGGGGCAGTAACGATTGCGCCTCTTCCGGCAAATCTTCCTCTCTTTCGGGAAAATTTCTCTTTCACCGATCCGAATAGCAATCCAGTGGAAAAACAGATTCCTCCTGCGATGCGAGCGATGACCCTTCGGGTTGATGCAACGAGCGCTGTTGAGGGATGGGCCGGATCGGGAGCAATGGTTGATGTTCTACTCGTTACTCCGAACCAGACATCGGTTATAGCAGAACGTGTCAAGGTGCTTTCAGCTGAGCGCTCGACCGCACCGGTGGGAGCAAGCGATGCACCAATGGTCCCGAGCACAGTGACGATTTTGGTAACGCAAGAGCAGTGCCTTGCGATAAATATGGCGATCCCGCTCGGAAAAATTGCGTTCGCCCTCAGAAACGGAGATGACATCGAGCCGTGGACCGATCCGATGTTGGCGGCAGAAAAACTAAAACGCGCACCAAAAGTTGCGGCCGATGGAGGAAAAATAACTGGCTTTATCTCAGTTAAGGGCGACACGAAGCAATTTGCGTTACGCGATGGTGTCTGGGTTAAGGCGGATACTCTTTCTCCCGAATTTTCGGTTAGCCGGGGAGAGTGACGAATGAATCGCTTTGACCTACCGCTTCACACCCCTGCCTTGTCACAAAACTCCTCTGTAGCAACTGGGAGCAAACCGGGTTTGTATCCGGCGTTAATGACGATTCTTGAGCAATTCCGCGCAAAGCTGCACGGTCTTTCCTTTGAGGAGATGCATCCACGAGAGAGGGAGCGGCTTCTTCGTTCAATCGGAGAATCCTTTGGATTCGAGCTCACTCCTGCTGAGGCAACCGAGCTGCTCTCTATCGTCGAACAGGAGTATCGCCCCTTTGGGGTTCTTCAATCACTAATCGATGAGCCGAGTATCTCGGATATAATTGTCCACGACTACGCGAAGGTGGCAATTCAGATAGGAAGAAAAAACTTCCCTACCGATATTCGGTTTCCATCACAGACAAGTTACGAGGCTTTTGTCGAAAAACTGCTTATTAAAGCGGGCACGACTTATTCAACTAAGCAGCCGATAGCTGACGGAATGATCGGGGGGTTGGTTCGGATTCACGCAGTTCATCGCTCCCTCTGTGCAGGTGGTCCTTACCTGACGATTCGGGTGAATCGGTTTGATACGATCTCGCTCTCTATGCTGTCAGATGCTGAGCTAGCACCGCCGGCGATAATCGAATACTTTAAGATTTTTGGGCAACAGGGACGCACGATTCTGCTCGTCGGAGAGGTGGGTACCGGTAAAACTACCCTCGCCCGAGCGATCGCTGGATCTATTCCCGCCCACGATTCGGTTCTTGTTATCGAGGATACCCCCGAAATTCGAATAGAGCATCCGCACGTTCGCTACCTTTCAACCCGAGAAGAAAATGCTGAGGGAGTAGGAAAAATCGCGCCTAGCGCATGTATTCGAGCTGGAATGCGTATGGCGATGAATAGAATAATTCTCGGTGAGATAAGAGACGCTGAGGCTGCTGAATCGTTCATCGATGTATGCGCATCGGGACACCCTGGCCTCTCAACGGTTCATGGACGGAGCGCGCAGGAGGGGATTGCGCGGTTAGAGCTATTTTTGGGGCGTGCTCAACCAGGGGTCTCTCGCCACACAATTCATGAACAGATTGCAGGTGCAGTGCACTCAGTAGTGCATCTTGGGGTTTGTCCGATTTCAGGCAAACGGCGCGTCTTTGAGGTTCGTGAGCTAGGAGCAGCTGCGGATGGGACGATACGCCATCGGACTATTTTTCAGTACAAGCCTGGACAGGTTGGGGAGTGGAAAGTTGCCAATAAGGTCAGCTATCACCGAGACATTCTAGAGCCTGAGCTTGTCCTTAGTTCGCTGCCCGATACACTTCAACTTTCTCGAACCAAGTCCTCTGATGGTGAACGGAGGGTCGCATGATTCGCTCGATGTTGTATCGTCACGCCCTCGCTTCACTTCGACAGTTGATGCCCGCTTCGGGAAACGAGTCTCAAGCTGATTCTGAGCAATCCTCAATCACTCACCAGCGGGGCAGTCGGCGTGAGGCGCTTCTTTTTGAGCGAGACTACCCTACCTTTTTGCTCTCCCTTGCCTCATCGGTTCGTGCGGGACTTGATCCTCTCGCCGCAATACTGACAACCCGAGATATTTTCCCTCAATCGAGTCCAATTCACCAAGAGATAGCCCGAACCGAGGCTCTAATTCGTGAGGGTGAACCGGAGCTTGATGCGCTCGAGCGATTTGCCGAGATGATAGCACACCCAGATTTACCTCTTTTTCGCTCAACTCTCACTATCGCTATACGAGAAGGTGGTCCTATCGGCCCATCGCTTGAACGGCTCGCTCGAGTAACTCGAAGAAGACAGGCGTTTCGGCAACGAGCACGAGGAGCGGTAGCGATGCAACGGCTCTCAGCTTTCGGAATAGTTGGATCAGCGATCAGCATCCTCGCGTTTCAGCTTGTAACTGCACGTCAACAGATACTTCAGGCAGTTACTCACCCAATCGGCTCGATAGCATACGGACTTGGAGGGACGCTGCTCTTTTTCGGCATCTCATGGCTTCTACTCTTAACGCGGAGTCGAGTATGAGCTGGGTTCTTTTACTTGGGGCATTCTGCGCCGCTATCTTCGTGGCTCTGCCATACCTTCTTCGGCGATTTGCGATAGCTTCAAGCCTTAGCCTCGTTGAGACGATAGCCGCAATCGATAGGGACGATACAGAGCCTGAGAATCTGGAGACAGGTGACGCCTCTGAATCCTCAAAAAAATCCGCTCAGCGACTCCCGATGATTGGCGCGGTGAGCGGAATCGTAATTGGATCTATTTGTGGAGTTATATCACCCGATCTAGCTGTCGGGGCGATCGTTATTGGCCTATCGCTCGGCTATATAGTTGGAAGGGTGCTTTTAAATCGTGCACTTCCAGATGAGCAGAAAGCTATCCTATTTCACCTCCCGATGAATCTTGAAAAGCTTCTCATAGCGATTCAGTCGGGGCTCGATGTGGTTCCTGCACTCCGAATATCGTGCGCTGATACCGGACCGATAAACCCCGCATCTCGAGCTTTTCGTACAGTTGTCCAACTTATTGAGCAGGGAGCAACGGTTGAAGGGGCCCTCGAGCAGGTTGCAGCCAGTGTTCAAAGCGTTCCGCTGAAGCACGTCTTGCTGCATCTCAAAGTCGCCCACAACAGAGGAGGAGATCTCACATTTCCACTTCGCGAGCTCGCCGATGCAACTCAGGTAACTTATGAGCAAGCAGTAGATGAGGAGATAGCAGTTTTGCCAATAAAAGCGACTGCTCCGCTGCTCTGCACATTTCTTGGCCTTCTTATCGTTTTTCTTACCGGCCCTATCATGGGTGTTATCCAGGCATCATCTTCTGGATCTCAGGAAATGACCACATCGAAATTCCATTCTTCAAATCAAGGTGAGTGACTATGCGCGGTAATATGATTGAGATATCGAATAAAGGAGCTATGCGAGGCGGAATTTTTCTCTTCGTCGCCCTTCTCATGCCGATACTTATTCTCGGTATTATTCTTATAACCGAGATTCCTCTTTTATCTTTTAACTCCAATTCCCAACAGGCCACCCTTGACACTCTAGTTTTATCAGCGGCTCAGCAGCTTCCTGATGATAAAGCGGCGCGACTAGCGTTTGAGGCGAACTCTCCCTTCTCCGCTGATTCAACGAGCCTTGTTGTAACCCCAGAAAGCATCGAAGCAACTGCGACCTCAAAGCAAACTCCTCTTCTTTTGAGCTACTTTGGGGTGGACAAGGAAATTTCAACGACAGTTCGGGCGAAGGCTATTATTCCACCACTGAGCGTTACTATCGCACTCGACACAAACAGCTACACTGCACCAACTGGAACAAAGGAGTGGGCAACAAACAGTCCTGCTGCCGCTCTTTTTTCGTTGGATAAAACAGGCGGCTATAAGTCACAGCTTTCTCCGATTCGCCAAACCCAGGGGTGTTTTAATGAGCTCTCCCTCCCGATGAAACATATCGCGATTGAGACGTATCGCTCTCTTTCTCGCGTTCCGCGTTATCGTGTCAGCGCAGCGGTTATGCCCGCTATCAACACCCTTGATAGTTCAAATCTATCATTCAAAGGCATTACTGAAATAAAGACATTTCAAAAGCCACCCCCCCCATCGGCAGATTGGGTTGAGTATCGTGGTCTTCATCATTCCAACAGCAGCTGCGCATCAGCCGCGCTTCACGAAACACTTTTTGTCACGGATTCACCTTATCGATTTCCTCCGCGCGCTCTAGGAACTACTCCAGGAGTTGGGCCTAATGGTGAGCTAATTGTCGATCTTGAGCATGGCACCTTCAACTCCTCCTATGCTCCCTACCTCACAGTTGAGGAGGTCTTTTGGTCACAGGCGGCAAACGAGAACAAGCGCATTTCCTCTATCGAATCACTTTTCTCTCTTGGGGCGTTCGCAATCGCCGAGGATCGAGCTATTGAAAAAACCGTAAGCTCCTCCCTTCAGAACACCAATACGGTCGTCGCGATCGTATTGGCAGGGGATCTTCCCCGCTCTCTTAATGGGCGTTTTCCAGATGCAGCAGCAAAGAAGGATTTGGCGGGTGCTATCACAAAACTTGAAGAACTAGCCCTTAATGCGAAGGTAAGTCTCCATATCCCATACATACTATTCAAAAACAGGACAGGAGTTACCATCGAGGAAGGAGATGAGTTCAGCAGATTTCTGAATTCTATAAACACCGAGCATGTGCGGATTACCCCTCTGATGACCGAAAGCGCCGAGCAGCTTGAACAAACCCTTCTTCCATTCCTAAAAAATCTTCGTCAGCCTGTGGTGCTATCGCGATGAATAGGTCTCTCACTCTACATCGCTTTCGTAATCACTCGGTCGGCTTCGCCGTTCTTGAGATGGCGCTTTGTTTGATTGTGTTTGTTACGATTCTTCTCGCCTCGCTGGCTCTGTCGTGTTACATCCTCAACAAGCAGATAGTTGAGCATGCAGTGTACGCGAATGCGGCAAAGATATCCGCGGTGCCTTATCGAATAACTACTCAAAATGGCTCTGTCGCATATTCACTGGATGAAAGAGGGCTTAAAGCGGCCATAGATAAATCATTAGGCGAACTTTCAGCAGCGCTTTCATCAGAGCTTTTTCAAGTTAAAGCCGACGACATATCTATACAGCTTGGATATCTCGAGCTATCAGGTCGCGATCTATCAGGTGGCCAAAAAATTCCTATTAATCGATATTTTGTCGCAACGCGAGGAGCTCCGTCGAGTACCGCCGACTTTGCGACTATTACAACAAACCGGCTCAATCAAACGCTTGCTGGCGTCGGTGTTGATTCTGTTAATGGCCTTTCTCCAATAGTTTTGCGAGCACGAGTACGGCTTCCGACCGATTCGTTTACCAGATTCGATATACTCAACGTAACAGCAAAGGAGCTAACGCTGGATTTCATCATCCCGCTTCGCCAACAGGCCGGCCTTTTAGCTAGAAGTGATAACAGCTTAATGAGCGATGAGGCGAGGCTTTCATGAGATTTTTTTCCTCCAAAAAAAAGGGCTATTTTCCCTCAACCAGTGAGCTTCTCCCCTCTCTGATAGCAGAGGATGAAGCGAAAAATCTACTAGCCCAATTGGTCGATAGTCGAGAGATATTTGGAGAGGTTGCTCGAATTAAAAAATGTAGCGAAGCGCAGCTAATGAAGGATCTTGCCCAACGCATTGGTCTCCCATTTGGAAGTGAAATCAGCAGAATTCCCGAAGAAACACCGTGGGATGCAGCATATCTGAGCCGTGGAGCACTCCCCGAGGTAATCGATGGTGTCATAGTCGGTGCCTACTCGATAGATCCACACCGTATTCGGGAGATTCTCCCAGCGGCTCTTGCTGAAAATATAGTAATCGTAACCTGGACTTGCCTCTCCTCATTTGTAGCAGCGCCGCAACCGAGGAGCGAAACCTCCAAAGAAATACCGCTCGCACCAAGCCCATCCCTTATCAATCTTTTATCGCTCATACTAGATGAGGCTTCAAGCTTTGGATTGTCGCAGGCAAATCTCACCATTTCCCCCCGAGGTATCTCCTATTTATTGCCACTTGCAAATGGAGAGCCGCTAACCGGCTTCTTTGAATCTCCGAGTGCTGGCATCCTCGATGAGATGAAGGGTGCAGCATTAAGAGGTGATACGATACAACTCGACCACGGCGAGAGGGTTGCTCTTAACGAAGTTACTCCTGGGCACTTTTTGCTCAAAAAAGTTCCGTTATCCGATGTTTTACAGCAGAAATCGGTCGAAACTAATCCCTCTCTAGATAATACAATACTCCTCATCGAGGACGATCCAAGTTTTTCGGCGATTGTTGCCGCCGTCCTTAGAGAGGGTGGTTATATTGTCACTGCGTGTCAGTCAGTTTCTGAGGCAGTTACATCTCTGCAACAACAGCTTCAACCAAGCGCGATTATCAGCGACCTAAATGTTATCGACTCTGCAGGCAAAGAAACGATCGATCGACTCATCACTGAAAGCGGCATATCACCCACTCGGATTATAGTGCTTAGTAACGAAGATGATGGCCAGCTAGAGGCGTCGCTAGTGCGCCTCGGTCTTCAAGGTGTAATACCGAAACACCGAGATCCTGAAGTGCTACTTGCGCACCTTGATTGGGTTACAAAAGGAAGCAAAGGATCAACTAATGCCGATGTCACCTGCAATTTGAACGAGAGGGCTCGTTAGAATGATGACTCCGCTACTGGTCACCATCGGCACTATTATCGCCTTAGCCCTAGCCCTAGCCATTTTCCTCTCGCTCTTATTCCTTATCCGGATTCGGGCGATAGATAAAGCGCTCGATTGTCTTCTTACTGAACAGCGAAAACTCCCCGCATTCCTGATTCAAAAAAATGCTATTCTCGGCTCAACTCGTCTCCAAAAACTTATTCTTCTTCATCAAAAAGTTGCCTCGGATCACAATCAATCTCCTCTCCTTTCGGCAATTCGCACCCCACAAAAGCCGGAGCATCCACCCTCAGAAGAACGAATTGAGGAGACCGCTAGGCACCTTCTTCGCTCAAGCAGAGCTCGGGCGTGGTATCTCGCCTACACGATTCATTCATCGGCAGCTCCTCTTCTTCGGAGTTGCTCAGCGGGGATTCAGCTAACCGAGGTTCTTCATCGATTACAATCGCGTGCAATCGATCCCGCCCGAAAAGATGAACCACCCCGAATATCTGCCGTTGCTGATCCAGCGCTCCGGTGGTGCGGCATCTCTCAGGAGTGTTCCATCATCGATCACTCTGAACAGATAACTTTCCATCTATGGGTTGGATACGCCGGTGAAGTTCCCCTCCCCTCAGCTGAGCACGAAAAGCTCTCCTCAATAGTATCAACCCTCCAACGAGAAATGCGGGATCTTGCAGCTCTTGAATCTCTCTCCTCAAAAGCTTCTGAAGAGAGCGCGAGCCGTCGCAAAAAAGAGCAGTTTTTTTCCCACATCGCTCACGACCTTCGTTCACCACTAGGTAATATTCGGTCCATACTTCACTCATTTGCCAATGGAACTACTACTGAGGAGCTGCTCCGCTTTGGCGAAATGAACTGCGATAGAATCGAACAATTAACTGCTGACATTATCGTATTGTCAAAGCAACAGGCTGGTGCATTACAGAGTCACCCTCATCCCTTCATTCTCACAGACCTGATGCGCGGCATTCGGAGTCGCTACACGCCGATGGCATCGCAGAAAAAACTAGAATTAATCGTCGACGATTCGCAACCTCTTCCCCCCGTATGGGCCGATCCCTCCCACATCACCCGCGTTATTGAGAATCTGGTAGGCAACGCGATAAAACACAGCTGGAGCGGAACTATTACAATAGCAGCATCTCCATCGACCTCTGGATGTATCCGATGCTCCGTTCGCGATTCTGGACCAGGAATCCCAACTGACAAGCTCGACCTAATCACAAAACCTTTCCAGCAGCTTCAGGATTCAATCTCAGACGGCGTCGGACTAGGCCTAGCGATTGCAAAACTTCTCACTGAAGCGAACAAAGGCACATTTTCAGTAATCTCCGAAGTCGGCAAAGGAAGTGAATTTTCCATAGATCTGCCGGTGTGGGACGGAGGTGATTTTCGAGGAGGCGGCGGGGAGCGCACAGATTGAGTTTTTTTAAGTTGAACCACACCCGCCTTTAGTTTACTAATGATGTATCTCCTCCACTAATCTAAGCTCCCTCCCAAATCACTAGAGGTGGTACCATGGACACCGAAACTCAAAGCAAAGAACGCTCTTATTATTCCAATTACCCCAAGCATCCGCATCGCCCGCGAAGCTTTACTTTTGCTCGATTCGCAACAGTGGTTTTCCTGCTCGCGATAATAACCATCCCCGCTTCCGCTCATCCGCAGTGTCCCGGTCAAAAAAAGGAGTGTAGCTGCTCTTGCAAATTGGGTGCAGGTGCAAAAAAGAAAAAGGAGAGGGCGAAAAATTGCGCGGCTATGCACGATAACGGGCAGATCAAAGGGATGGAGCACAAAAAGAGCTGCGCAAAAAAGAACAATAACAAAAAAGCGCAAGAGCGAAGATGCTCTAAGACAGGTCCTGCTGTCTGTGCGCAACCCCCGATGCCAACCTGCCCGCCCGACAAGATGTGTGCTCAGGTCATGCCGCAGGTTCGGTGGTTTAGAAATCGGTGTGCGGCTGAGAAGGAAGGGGCAACAGTGATGGCAGATTCTGCCTGTCAGGTGGACTTAATTCCTCAATAGTGGCGAGCGCCTCTCTTTTTTGAAGGCGGTTACGGCTCCTAATTCGAAGAACGGATCTCTTCCCATAATAGAGGCAGTGACACCAACAGGTATTCTCGGAAGTAAGCTGCTATAACATCATAACCCGCTGCCGTTGGATGAAGCTGATCTTTATTGTAAAGCGATTTACTGATGAGATCGAAACCCACAGTTGCGGGAAGCTGGAGGCTGCTTCCCCTTTTTAGACGAGCATTCAACCGCCCTACCCATGCTCCCTGACCCGTTCTGTTCGGCAAAAGTAGGCGAGAAAGAATTACGATAGGAGTCCTTCCTGTCTTAGTAGTTATTTCATCACGAAGATATCTCTGGAGCCTATTTAGACGAGCGAAGGTATCGTTTACCGGTGGATTCGATTTTCGGGCAACCCGCCACCAGTCGTTTCGACCGATATCGATGACTATAATATCAGCATCGAGGAGTGTTCCTTTAAGTCGGGGCCGCATCGCTCCGCCCGATAGTGTTGATTTCACTATCTGATAGAGCTGCAAAGAGTTTTGTCCAGGAGTTCCAACGCCGTCAATCGTCACCCCCGGCAGAAGAGCCGATGTCCGCCTTACATATCCACCGCCTGCATTTCCGTACCGCTCATCCCCGACTCCTGCGACAATACTATCGCCCAAAACCACTATGCGGACCTCTTTATCACAGGTGACATCGGGAATATTGTACAAGCCGTCGCAACCGCGTTGTACTCCACCTAAACCAGCAGGAGCAGCAAAACGCCACTGAAAAATAAGCTGTGGACAGATGCCGGATAAACACGGCTCTCCCCTGGCCTCCGAAATATTCTCCACCATAGCAAAGAGCACTAGCACTCCCGCAATGATTTTTCGGCACGCCTGCTTACGTGAAATCATTTCCGCACCTCTATTCTTCGCGGAGTAAGGGCAGTTCCAAACGGGGGAAAAGCGCCCCGCCGCTGACCATGGATTGCCCCTCGAGCTCTCCCCACTGCGGGCATCTTGCAAAGGTCCGCCCCTCAAGCGAGCTTCCCAATCGTGCAGCCAGCTCGGCCATCTTCGTTGGCATCACCGGAGAGAGGAGAAACGCCACCGTGTTTAACACCGACACCACCGCAGCAAGCGCCTCACCCGCAGCAGCTGTATCAGTTTTAACCGTCTTCCAGGGAGCCATTCCATCAATATACTGATTAGTCCGTGAGAGGAGCTCAACAACCGCCCCAATCGCGTGGTGAGGAGCAAGCTCCTCTATCGCACCTCGCACCCGCTCTGGAAGCGCCTCTGCCGCCTCTCGCAATCCTACCGTCGCAGTTGATTCTGTGGTTGCTGCGGGAACTACTCCCCCAAAATATTTCTCAATAAGTGCGCTCGACCTGTTCGCCAGATTTCCAAGATTATTAGCGAGCTCAGCATTCAGGCGAGATACCACCAACTCCTCAGAGAAGCTCCCATCGTTTCCGAACACAATATCACGTGCCAACCAATATCGGGCCGCATCGATACCTATTGCATCACAAAGCGTCTGCGGTGTAACAACGGGCCCCTCAGACTTCGCCATCTTTCCGCCAACCGCGTTAAGAATCCATCCATGCGCAAAGATAACGCGAGGCAACGGAACTGAAAGGGCCATTAACATGGTGGACCAATAGACTGCATGGGTCGTCAAGATATCCTTTCCGATCAGATGCACCACCCTCGACCACCACTTCTGAAATTGCCGCTCTCCCTCCTCGGACTGGCGATACCCTATTGCCGATGCGTAGTTTAACAACGCATCAAACCAAACATACGTGACAAACTCTTCATCAAACGGAACAGAGATTCCCCAAGCCAGCCGCTTTTTAGGCCGCGAAATACAGAGGTCCGCGAGCGGCTGACGGAGAAACCCCAGCACCTCACTAAGCTTACCCTCCGGCTGAATATAATCGGGATTCTCTTCAAGGTATGCTATCAAAGCATCCTGATACTTCGACATCCGGAAAAAATAGTTCTTCTCAGTCACCCGCTGAACCGGCTTTCCAGCGGGGCTTAGCCCATTAACAACCTCTTTTTCAGTAAAAAACATCTCCTCACTTACTGAGTACCATCCCTCGTACTCAGCGGAGTATATATCGCCCTTTTCATATAGATATGCGAGGCAGTCCTGCACCACCCGCTGATGATAAGGAAAGGTCGTGCGCATGAAAATATCGTGCGATATTCCGAGATGCCGCCAAGCTTTCTCAAAACATGCGGCCATATCATCGCAATGAGCCTGCGGAGTGAGTCCTCGCTTTAGGGCCGCTTCTTCTACTTTCTGCCCGTGCTCATCGACCCCCGTAAGAAACAGAGTCTCATCACCAAATAGTCGGTGATAGCGAGCGAGGATATCGGCGATCGTTGTTGTGTAGAAGGTGCCAAGATGAGGCGCCCCGTTCACATAGTATATTGGAGTTGTTACATAAAAAGGTGCCATAGCGGACTCACAAACAGACAAAGCCGAGCGGAATTCGGGAACAATGCAGGGAGAATTCGGATCACACAAAGCGAAGCGTCATTTCACTTCGCCCTACGCGAATCGATACGGGTCAAACCCGAGGAGTCAGCGATGTATCAATCTCATCCCCAAGCAGTTCCGGAAGGTCTGGATGGGGCTGCGCTCCACCGTGGCTCGGAATTAACGGCTGACGAGAACGCTGAATATCCCGTTGCAATCGCAATAGGGCATCGATAACAGTTTCAGGGCGAGGAGGACATCCGGGTATATACATATCCACGGGCAGAATCTTATCGATCCCCGCAACTGTAGTGTAATTGTCGTAAAACCCCCCAGAGGAAGCGCACGCCCCGAACGCAACGACCCACTTCGGCTCCGCCATCTGTTCATAGATCCTAAGAAGGACCGGCGCAAGCTTGTGATTAATAGTTCCAACAACAAAGAGAAGGTCCGATTGCCGTGGTGTAAAGCGAGGCAGTGCCGCTCCAAATCTGTCGGTATCGTAGTGCGAACAGCTCACCGCCATAAACTCCATCCCGCAACACGCCGTCACGAATGGATAAGGAAAAAGGGAGTATTTCCGGGCAAACCCGACAAAACTCTCAAGCTTTGTAACAAAATACCCGGGATTGTCCTGAGGAATCTCCATTGTCACTGTGACCTCCAAAGTCGCAAAAAAGGCCCGACCTAAATCCGCCAGCCCCCATTCATTCAGCGTAATCTTATCGAGTCCCTTAGGTTACTGTCAAAGAATAATCCAGGGGGTGAGCAGATAGGATGGATTAGGACTCAGCTACCACCAGGGATTAGGGACTAAAGGTGGGAAGATTCGCTAATTAGTCGTGTAAAGTTTCGAAGTAATCTAGAGCACAAAGGATCTTCGCCTCCCATCAGAACCACACGACCGCTCCATCCCGAAGATATGATTGATTTAGCGAGTGATTTCGCTTCTCTATCAGGTTGGATTAAGAAAGCACCAGGCTCACCCCGATCTGGGCCCCAATTGTGAACAAAAAAGGCATCGTTGTTTCCATTTCCCGCAAAATGGATTGTTGGATTTTGTGCTACGGGAATACACAGGAGTCTTTCAAGGTGCCCTTGAATTACGCGTGCTGTTGATTTCTGGTAGACGGAAAAATCGAGAAAATACTGGAGGACGGGACCGTCCGTTCCAAAATTATCCTCAATTCCGTGGAAAGAGGCCAAGTTGCTGGCATAGCCCTGTTCGTCTAGGAAGCTTTTGATTTTTGCAGATATTGAATTCATTACCTGCTCGGGCGCACCGGTATTTGGCACAGTCACATAAAAATTGACTGAACCGGTTCCGGGTGCTTCTTCGAGACGGGTGTGGGGCTGAACTTTGATAGAGGCTATCGTTTCAACTGATTCGTTAGAACCTAGCCTGCCTAGTTGGTGGGAGCGGTCGTTGAAGTGCTGGACATTTTCGATATCTTTTGTCCAATTAGCACCGAACGCTTTAGTAATTTCGCTCTCAACGATCCCACTAATAGCTGCGACTAGGTTCGTCCACTGGTCTAATGTTACCGCTGCCCTTAGCTCCTCCATCATCTTGGCATATGGCTCAAACTGCCTGTATCTCTCACTTTCCAGCACCCACGCCTCAGACCCGCCGCGGGTACATACCACCGGTGTAGCGAGCATTTCTCCATGTAAAAAGCGATCCTTCATGTTGGTCACCCCCTCTCCATCCCCCATGGCGCTGCCAGTAACTGGGATGACTACGTAGCCCTCCTTTGCAGCCTCCGCAACAAAGAGGGCATGCCGGAGAGATGTCTCAGGGGTAAACGTTTTGTGATTTGATACGGTGCCATCAACATCAGTGTAAATAATTCCTTTTATCTCCGGGTGGCCGAATGTTTTCGGATTCGCGAGCTCGGGGGTAATACCCGCATTTCTCAGGACTTCCTGAGACCACTGAGAGCCATTTCCCTGTGCTTCCGGGTGGCTGAAAGGATCGAGTTCGACAGGAAAAGTGCGATAAAACGAATCAGTATCGCCTCGGTCAAGCTCATCAACGATATTCCTGAGCTGTTCAAGAATTCGCAAGGCGTTAGTTGTCGGATTGCTCGGTATTACAACTTTTTCTAGATCTCGGTTGTCGCTCGAGGCGCGGATATCGTTAAGAAACTGCTCACAAACTCGAAAAACGCCGTAGTTGAGACGAAACATGTGTTTTGCCACCTTTTTTTACCCGATGACATCGAGAAATCGTCATGGGGAACAATGCAGACTTAAGGTCAGTTTCTAATGATGATGAAACACTTTCTCGCGAGCTCGGTGTTAATGCAATAGTTGGGCATAAAAAAGAGATCAGCCTTATCTACGGGGGTAGGGGTGCTTCCTTCGATGCGGATGATTTTGGCCCTACTTTTCTCGATATCAGCGCTTCAATCTGGTCGAATAGCCTGATATTTTAAGATTGTCGAAACTACAAGAGCTCATGGATGGTAAGACAACTTATTAATTTCATCGGTCCGGCAAATAAGTTTGGTTTAGTTCGGGGAGGCACTTGACGATTTTGTGCATTTTTTCGTAGCCTAGAATCAAATAACTTCTTCCTGTTGTAGCTCCATCGCGGTGAGCACAATTTGCCCGTAAGAAAGTCGGGTGAACAGTTCACGCGATTCATCCCCTCTTATTCTGGGGTTCAAATCGTACAAACTAAGCCCTGAATGCCGCTCTCAATTGCGAGAGTAGCCGCGCGCCCTTTTTGTCTCTTGGCGCCCAGTTCTTGAGGGAAGGAGAGAGGATGTTAACTGAGGTTAAACAGCGCACAGAAGTTGTGAACCCATCGGGAATAGAGTCTCCGATCTCATTATTTAGTGATTACAATAAAATTCAGTCAGAGGTTGATCAAAGTATTCACAGGTTAGCGTCAGAGCTCCTTTTGGGTGAAAGGATGGCTCAGTACGAGCTGCAGGGGGAGGCGGGCGGCAATGGCCAAGTGGTTCGTATCTGGGTAGATAGTTCAAAGGACTCGGAACCCCGAATCTGCGTCAATCTGTTGAGTGCCCAGCCAAATCGGCCTGGTGGTGCGACCGAATGGACCCATAACGGCTCATTCGTGTGTCCGATAGATGGAATTGCACGTGGATTGGGAGTGGCCGAACAAACTAACGGGCCAACAACCGAAGAAATCCTTAAAGCTTTAGGAAGTTGTAAAACTCTTCTCCAAGACCTTACGAGTAGGTCAGTGGACGTTCAGTGCTCGGCGCACGGAATGTTTCGTCAGGCAGACTCTTTCGAGGTTGGTACGGACACGGGTGGACAGGTTAATTACGTTGACAGTTACGCAGTGGCGTCCGCAAAGCGAGGCCGAACTTCGGTAGTTGTAAATCAAGGATATCGCTCAGGTGGAGCGACGGGCATGGATGGGGAACAGAGTCAGGAAGGTATTGTCGTCTCAGCTGCACTCCGAAGAATAACTCATTATGTCTCAGCTGATCCAAATCAAACTACCTTAAAAGTCAAGGAGACATTTACCGAGGCCTATTGCGAGAATGTTGCATCGGCATCATTCAGACTACTAGATGCTCTTCAGGTTACCGACAAGGTCGAGCTTGTCGCGGGGCACTACATGGATGGCGGGGTGGCTGGCCTATATCTTGCGAATAAGCTAAGAAACATCGCCGATAATCCTCAAATAACCTTTACCTGGACGGACCACAGTAACGGAGCTTTGCGAGAGGATGAGCGCGGCCCATATCCGGGGCTCCTCGAGCGAAAAAGACTCGAGATGATTATTCTAGAAGCAATCACGAATAACGAATTCAACGGTCAGCACATTCGTGGGTTCTATTTGCCGGCGTCAGACCAGCTTGCACGAGGAGCCAAAGAGCATTACTCCACTAAAAGCGATCGAGAACTATTTTGTCGGCATCTTTTGATTCTCGAGGACTTTGCGGACCTTTGTGACCGGTATGTGGGTCAGATGGATCAAAGGGCTCCAGTCACCAAGGCTTTTGGAGCCGTGCGAGACCAAATTCTGACTTCCGAACCCAACAATCCTCAGATCCAGCTTGAGAATTGGAATAATCTCAGAGCTTCCTTTTCTCGTGACCTTCGCGCTCTGTGCAAGGCTGCAAGTGATGGAGATCTTGACGGGATACGTGAGAAAATCAAGATAATCGCCGAAAAGGGCGCTTATGAATATGCTCCTTTCGAGCAGGAGCTCGCTCCATATCTGGGGACCGTTCTTCGAGAAGTCGTGACCCCAAATATTAAAGTTTGCATGTCGGTTCCTGCCGCTATCGACACCGAGCTATGGCGGCCTCGCAAAGACGATGACAGTCTGCCACTTTCTCTAAATTCGAAGCTTCCCGCGGATTATATCGAGAAAGGAGAAACAGCCCTCGTCCTCACAGCAGGCCGAACCGTACCTGCTAAAGGGATACATCTCGCAATGAGTGCCCTGGAAGGGGCCGTTAATCTGGGAGCGAGTAATATAGTTTTTGCAACCAATGTTACTCAGCCTCATGGTGCCGACCCTGAGACAGTCCGCTATTGTCAAGGTTTGGGTAGTCTGGGAGAACGGCTCAACAAAGGCTTCGAAAACCCGCTCGTGTGTGCTCATCCCGGATTTAGCCAAAAAGAACTCCGGGGATTGGCCAGGTTCGCGAGTGTTGGCTTACAGCTCCAAAGGGAGGAGCCCCTCGGTATGGTCGCGCAGCAGCTTGCGCTTTCGGGTGTTCCACTTATCGCCACACCAGCTTCTGAAGCAGCCCGTGTGGCACTGGGAGAGCTGACTGAAGGTGGATTCGCTGAATTAGTAAGAGAAACAGAGCTCGAAGGATCAGATATATATCGGAACATTATCGACTTGGAGAGCAGAGGCCATATCAAGCTTCATCATGGAGGCATCTTGATAAACCTCCGCCCACCTCAAAAAGGCAACCGAGATGCGCTAGAAGTTTGGGAAAGTGAAGTAACGAATGCGGCATCGGCAGCAGTTGCATTCCTTACGCATCCCGCATTAAAGAGTGCGCTACAGCAGATGGGTGCAGCAGCAAGAGAAAACACCATAAAAACCTATACGACGTGGGACCAGCAGTTTGATAAGATTTTCCAATGCCTAGGCATTGATGCAACTGGGAACCAATTCGCTACTCCGGCAGATTAAACGCTTTGCCTATTGGCTTATCCTTTTATTAACTACTCTTTTTATTCATCACTCTTTCTAACCAATCCTCCTACTCTATTCCTCTCTCTAATATTTTATTCAATGAGAAGGCAAGCTTCCATGAGCACAGTTCATGGAAGCCCATTTAATTCCTCAGAGGTCCACATTTGCTGGACCCAATCCCTACTAACGCCGCTCGACCAAACGAGCAGTCCCATCATCCTCGTACGACAACCACAACGTAGCGATCTCGTCTCGGATTTTCTCTAGCGTTACCTGTTCGAAAGGAAGCACATACTCCTCAATAAATCGGCGATTTGCATCGTCCTGAATTTCTACCCGTGCTCGCTTCGCTCGATGTTCTGCTGTTTTCTTGAAGTCTGTCGCTAAAAACACCGACTCCGACAATCCAGGGATACGGCACGACCAGGTACCCTCGAATACTAGGACCTTCACGTTTGCAACATCAGTCGGTATCGATTCGGTGATCTCACACGTTTGCATATTGATTTTGCGGAGCTGCACGACCTCTTTGCCGTCCAAGAAATCACGCGAAATTTCCCCGAGGCGTGAGAAGAGAATCTCGTCCTCTGAACCAAGATACGCAGCGAGAGCTTCTTTCCCCTGAGTATCGAACAGTTCTCGCCGATGCGCGTCGTTATACTTCGGGGCGCGAATGGGATAGTTGTCACACGGCACAAGAAGGGCAGGAACACCTGCTTGTTGATAGAGAGCGGTCATCAATGCGCCTATTTCAGACTTTCCACTCCCTGATGGTCCACCAACCGAGATGACCAATTTTTGATTAAGATCGGGATATCTCTCACGCATCCAAGCAAAGAGTCTGTTTGCTCGTTTGCGGTGGCTATCATTAATTTTGAGGACGTCACCATTATCGGTGCGAATCGTCTCTTCTCCCTGCTCGCTGGTACTGGCTGTCACGTTCAACCCGGAAAGCCCCGAGATATTTGGTGTTACTACTTCTTCGCTAGCCATAGCACTACTCCATTTATAAATAAACTCAACTGTTTTGTCCGCTCAATGTCACATCCAACGCCAGCACGACATTCGAAATTCACACTTTTCGAGCCACACTTATTGGGCCTTCCCCAAGGCCTTACCCAAAAGTGCGAGCCGTTGTTACTATTCCATCCGTCAACGAGATTGAGAAACGGAATGTCTTCAAATCGGCCTGTAGCTCAGCTTTATGATCGCCGTTTGCCCACGCCAGTAAGAGTTTGTCATCTCCAAAATCCTTTACACAAAGCTCTCCTGAAAACGCCTGCGAACAGTTCCGATATCTAATCAGATCGAGCTGATCCTTAACGATAGACCTTTCAAGCCCCTTTTCGACCTCAGCCATCGTCAGGGTCGTGCGATTGATCTCCTTATGCCCTGCAGCTCCCCCTTTGTCAGCAGCCTCATAATTATTTTTCCCTGCGAACAGGTCGAGGTACCAGATCTGGGGAATCCCTGGAATGAAGAGCTGTATGGCTCTCGCGAGAAGTAACTTCTGTTCATTCTCGCCGAGGGCACTGAAGAACGTGGCATTAACCTGATAGTAAGATATTTTCTTGCCATCAGGACCGTATAGGTTCTTTACCCGACCACCTCGTTCGAGAATGCGGGAAACCACCTCTTCAATCTGCTCCTCAGAGAGAATGCTCTTTTCTTCTCGGCCCTTCAGATCGAGGACAGGAATTCCATCGTGACACCCCAACATGTTGATGGTGACTATCTTTTTCTCCTGAATCTGTTTTATCCACTCAATGAGGTGGCGCGAGGTTCCCCGTTCAAGAGCATCGATGACGAGCCCCGGGAAGAAAAAGTCATAAATTGGAAATCCTTCGCCAGCGACCTCTTCATGCAGCCCGGTCCCAAATTCGGAGTGAATTTCAGGTAACAGAACGAGGCCGTGCCGCTGCGCCATTTCACGGAGCCGCGCAAGATGGTGCCACGTTTCAGGCTTGTTAAAGAAGTTGACCATACCGGGCTGTTTGTGAAGATAAGCGAACGCATCTAGCCGGATGAGCGTTGCCCCATATTTCTTCAACTTCCCAAAAGTTTCATCGTAAAAATGCCACACCTGCTCGGAGTTAGCATTCAGATCCATCTGCCCAAGATACGTCCGCTTTTGCTCCATCATCGAGCAGATTGCGTCTTTTTGCTCGTCAGATAAATCGACGGGCAAGGCAGCGAGAGCGGTCTGGTAGCTCTGCTTCGCTTCAAGAGCCGCATGGATCGCAGATACGATCTGCTCGGCACCCTCTGGGGTCATGCCAGCAATGGAGGAAACTTCCGCGACCGAAAGGGAGTGGTAGTCGACCTGCTGATAAAAGGTGTTCCAATAGGGCCGTTCGCTGCCATCTGGAAACCGAACTTTAAGAATAGGCAATCCCGGCTTTCGCATGAACAGTTTCTGGAGATGCTCCTCCTTGGGAATGATAAAGCCCTCGGGTCCCATCTCTCCGTGCCCCTCCCAGAACTCATTCCAGTTGATGAAAAAGTCTTTAAAGCGAGAGGCATCGCCGTTCTGGAGCATGTCGCGGAACTGGGGAGAGCCGACCGAGAGGTGATTAAGGACAAGATCAAACTTGAGCTGGATGTTGAGCCGCTCAAGCGCAGCAAGATCGCTTTCGGAAACGAGTTCTCGATTAATATCGTAGTCGATGATCGAGAATCCCCTATCGAGATCGCTATTGAAAAAAGTGGGCAGAATGTAAAACAGGGAAAATGCCCCGCCAAACTGCGGCTTTTCTAACATTGCTATCAGATCGGACAAGCGCTCCCCGATGCTATCAGGGTATGCGTTGAACATAACTCCGGTTGGTGTGGTGGTGGTCATGCAGACTTCCAATGATAAAGCCGAATCAAATACACGTCCGTGGCCTCGTGATGGATAACGCGCGAGAGCGCTACACACACAAGGGCGAAATAAAGAATGGAAGTGAAAGCTCGTCGAACGGAAGTCGGCGGCTAAAGCCGACTAACAGAATCCCAGGGGGACCTCTCTGCTGCGGACTAAATAAGTGTCCCGTCGAGCCAAAACGTAGGATAAGTGGTGGTCGCAACTGTACCCGTCTCGGTTGGCAGGATCAAGCTCTCCCACATTTTGTTCCCTGCAAAAATATGCTTCCTCGAGAGGCGTTCCCAGACCGTTTGTATGTTTTCGATTGGTTGCGTTTGATGGGTGGTGACATCATCAGTTGGAACAGTTCAGAAGCAGAGGCGATTCTCAACGCGATGATGCCATGAAAGTGAAAAGAGTTAGACGGAGGTATTTGTTTAGGTTGACACCCCTCGATAGTCGGATATAGTCGAGAGGACGAGCCAGAAGGCGGTATCGCTGTGGCCGCCCATCGTTGACATTTCCCACTTTCGCCTCTGCCGGTAAAGAGGGAACTGACCCAGAAAGATGGTTTTAGGTTTTTATGTGTTTCAGGCCGCATTGTTTAATTTTTCGGGAGTCATTTATTTGAATGATTAGCGGCACTCCCTTTAATTTTATTTTCAGCGATAATTTTCTTATTCCGACGGCCCGAGCAGAGCATCTTATTTTAGCCTCCTCTCCGTCATACAGTTGGTGAGTTGGGTTTCTGTCTTGGTCGACGGCTGCCATGCCTTGTCGTGCCTTCACTAAGGCGCTTCTATCATGACCCCCTCCGACACCCCGCACACGATAGTGCTCCTTCTTTAGTTTGGGTACTTAATTAACGCCCGAGACAATTTGCCTAGTAAAAGCCTCCCGCGACGGGGGCCAGAGGTGGAACGATACCCGACGAGCATGTTTTGCGTGAGGGTGTCGCCATTTTTCTTCTTAGGAGGTATGGGAATGTTTTCGGTTATTCAGGCTTACGGGTCGGAAAATGGGAGTACTTACGATCAAGTTTCAAGGCCAAGTCTATTGATAAATATCAGCGAAAAGGCTGCTCAAGAGTTTAATGGTGTAACGGAAAAGGCGGGACGTTTTGGGGTTGGTTTAAATTATGAAAAGGCCGCTAAAAGGTTTGTGAGCATTTACAACGAAGCGTTTCCGGAAGAGACGATTAAGACAGACGATCTTGCGGAAGATCAGGTGGTTGATACTCAGATACGTTTAAACTCATTGAGGTTGTGCGACATCGTTGGAGAAAGGCTAAAAGAGGATCCGAAGTCAGTGGAAGCTCTTAATGACCTTTTCTCGATAGAGCTTATTATGATCGCCAACAAGTGGGCTCTCGCCCGTGAAGAGGCGGCTCTTTGCGAACGGGGTGATGCAGCTGGGGCGCGATGCAGCTTCGTCGCCCTTACCGCCGATCCTCCTCATAATGGTCATACAATGATGCATGCGGCGACGTACGTCGTTCAGGGGGCGGACCCGAAAGGTGAGCAGGCACCATATACGGAGCGCGTTTCATTGATGAAGTGCGGCTATGAAGTTGATGAAAATACGAGAAAGATCCACAGAGCCGTCGCGGAATTGCGAGAAGCGGGGATAGATGTGCGACATGCGACAGCGGATACAGATGGCAGAGTTACTGAATTGAAATATTTGCTCCCCGGAGACGCTCAAGAGCAAGTTGAATCGATTGAGAGCCTTCGGGGGCGTTACGAAGAAAAAAACGAAATTATCGATGCACTTGAAGTCTTGACAGAGCACTTCCTCGAAAACGGGGAGAGTAAATATTCTCGGCATGTTTTGCGATTATGCGAGGCAGCAGATGCTCCAGCTTATTTTTGCGGAAGTGATCACGCTCATTTTTTCAAAGAGGGGGTCAGTGGTAAGATCGATGTCCTCGGTCATATGGCACTCCTTGCACAACAGACCTACAGAGAGATTCCGGTTGATATAAATGTGAGAAACCGCAATGAGGCTAATCTTGGTGCGGCGATTAAAGAGCTTGGGGGAAAGGTTCAGGTTGGGCTCGATAGGGGAGAAGATATTGGCAATATCGAGCTCATTACCGGGATCTGTAACGGTGAAAGTGTAAAAATCACGATCGGTGATGTGGTCGATAGATTTGGTACAGAGAATGGGACGCGCGTTTTCATCGCGATTTCTGGCTTGTTGAATACTAACAAAGCTTCTGTAGATCCGAGTCAACTTGGAAGAGCGCTTCTCGGCTTATCACCCGACCCCGACTCAGGTGAGAAGATCACCACCGTCCTCAATGCATTCAAAACTGCTCTCAACCTTGACATACGTCTCTGCTACCCCGGCTATGCAACATCATCGTCATTAATTAGAGAGCTAATCAAGGCTGATAGTCCGACAGCTCTGGCATTTTTGGCCGATGGTGCAATTAGGAAGTTGTCGGCGATGATGGAGGTCGCGCCACAAATGCTAAACGCCCACGGATCTTCGGGCCCTTTTGGGATTCCTATAAGTGGGCAGATCGACCGCTTTCTACGGGATTATGTGAATCAATCCACTCACTAACTCTATCAAAATAGCCCGCTCCCCGACCGATCCTTTTTGTTGGGACAGGTCGCGGATGCCTGCGGCGGCTAGTCCGCTAGCACCAAGCCATAAAGCGAGCGAGGTGCGGTCAAAATTGCACATGCCTTTTGTTGCATGAATGGTTCGTTTTTGAACTGAATGTCCCCTCTTACCCAACTAGGTAACCCGCGCACTTTCCCTGAATCGATCGCATCTGGAGGCGTGACGCCTTCGGGGAGAAAAACTTGAATTCGCGTGCCGTGATGATTGGGCACGTCTCCCCACGAAGTTCCCTGGAGTTTTGCGACGAGATCTTTAAGGAATTTTCCGCTATCGATATCCCCTGAAAGCTGACTTAGATACGCTTTCAAAGCCGCTATTTCTCCAGGACCTTGGGGAGCATATTTGATTGATACATCAACGACCAAAACATCTGCCTCCCTCTTCGTCCCTAAATCCCAAAGATCCGAAAGACCTCCCTCCCTGCACAATGCTGGACTCATATTCGGTTGATCTTTTGCGGAATTAGTTGCGCGGCTTAGTCTCATAATCCTCAAGTACCCTCGAATCAGTGTGATTCGGCTCTACTATAGACTCCGAATCGTTATTAGATGGTTAGCAATCGTTACAACGAATCTTCCACCTCAAAAAAAAACAACCTACCAACCCATTAATTTAATTTACGTTTACGGCCATTTATTAATTTCCCCAGGCGCATCCATTAGCCCCCTTTTGGTTAGTAGCCCAAAGGTGCTCGCTTCTTCGCAAGGACAAGAGATTTTCTTGATACCGCAAAAAAAACGGATTAACCCCCATCCTCACGCTCACCCGCATCCCTTATCCGTCTCCAGAAAATTCAATAATCCTTTCAAATATCTCAAAAATGTGCTCTCCTATTTTCGCAGCGCATACTCACCTTCATTTAGCAAAGTACTGCCTTCCTCCTTCAGAAACTTCCTCATGCCTCTTCCTGATACTCTGCAGACAAAACTCGAGGACTCGCAACCTACCCACAGAACCTCTCCCAGACTTCTCCTGCTCGTGTGTGGACTTTCGGGGGCGGGCCACTCGAGCGCGCATCACCATTTGGGCGATCTCGGTTTTATGGCGGTTGATAACCTACCGCTGGGGATGGTGGACCATTTTCTTGAACATATTAAAACATCCTCTGATAAACGGCATGAAAAGATATCGCTCCTCCTTCAGGTCGGGTCTCATGAGGGGGTAGAAGCCTATACCGAGCAGATACGAATTCTAAAAGAAACTGGCGGTATTACGACGATTCTGCTTTATCTAGACGCTGATAGGCCCACAATTCTCAAACGATACAGCGAAACTCGTCGCCCTCATCCTCGATTCGATCCGGTACTCGATCAAACTCTCAGCGATACCCTCGAACGAGAAATGCTTCTTATGTATCCGCTTCGCGCGGCGGCAGATAGAGTCATTGATACATCTCTCCTCTCCATCCACGAATTTCGGCGAGAGCTCACCAAATTCGTCAGCACGATATCACTTGAGACCAAACCAGCGATTCGGGTCAATTTTCTCTCTTTTGGATTCAAGCACGGCGCCCCGAGAGATTGTGACCTTATTATCGATGTTCGGTTTTTGCAGAATCCATATTTTATAGAACAGCTGCGCCCCAAAAGCGGCCTCGATGATGAAGTTTCGGCGTTTGTTCTTCAATCCGCAGACGCTCAGGAATTTCTGACTAAGTACACCGACCTCCTCTCCTTTCTAATTCCACGGTACACCTTTGAAGGAAAGGCCTACCTGAACATCGGAGTGGGTTGCACCGGGGGCAAGCATCGCTCGGTAGCGATCGCTGAGGCACTATCTGCACGGATAAATGTGCCTAATATTCTGGTAAGCGCCGCCCACCGCGATGTTAAAAGATGATGTAATCAATCGAGCCTATTGATTGAGCGAACTTGACCAATCGGCGCTGTTAAGCTTACTGTAGCGGACGTTTATCAATCACCAAGCCGTCCCACTTATGGAGTAAATCCAATGGCATCTGAACACCTCTTCTCATCTGAATCCGTATCCGAGGGGCATCCCGATAAAATTGCTGATCAGATCAGCGATGCGATCCTCGATGAGTATCTTCGCGGCGACAGTGGCGCCAGAGTAGCTTGTGAGACAGTTGTAAAAAATTCATCGGTAATTGTTGCAGGAGAGATCACCTCCTCAACAGAGTTCGACATTGAAAAGGTTGTTCGGGATGTCATTCGCCGCATCGGGTATGACGATCCTCAGGTAGGTTTTGATGCCGAAACCGCTCAAGTACATTTTTTTCTGAGCAGACAGTCACCCGATATCAGTATGGGCGTTAATGAGGGAGAGGGGCTTCACAAGGAGCAGGGAGCAGGCGATCAGGGTCTCATGTTTGGATTCGCGTGCGACGAAACTCCGGAGCTTATGCCTCTTCCGATAGCTCTTTCGCACTCATTGATGCGAGAGCTCTCAAGGCAGAGAAAGGAAAAGCCGGTTTCATTTCTCAAACCGGATGCGAAGGCTCAAGTTTCTGTGCGATATCAGGATGGCAAACCAGTTGCCGTTGATACGATCGTGGTTTCATCACAACACACCGAGGATATCTCTCTAAAGGCTCTTGAAGAATATATCAGAGAGGAGGTTGTCAAAGCGGTTGTTCCTCAAGCACTTTTGACTGCCGAGACAAAGTTCCTCATTAATCCGACTGGACGATTTATTATCGGAGGGCCGGTCGGCGATTGTGGTTTAACTGGCCGAAAAATCATAGTCGATACTTACGGTGGTTATAGTCGCCACGGGGGCGGTGCATTCTCAGGAAAAGATCCATCAAAGGTCGACCGTTCCGCAGCTTATATGGCCCGTTACATAGCGGCTAACGTTGTTGCGGCAAAACTTGCCAAGAAATGTGAAGTTCAACTCGCCTACGCCATAGGTGTTGCTGATCCAGTATCGGTTTTTGTTGACACATTTGGCACTGGTACAGCACCAGAAAAAGCTATCAGCGCTGCTATACGTCAGACATTCCCGATGACTCCAAAAGGGATAATAAATGCGCTAGATCTGTTGAAACCAATTTATGAGGAAACCGCGGCTTACGGACATTTTGGACGTCAACCACGGGATACTGGCCACTTTAGTTGGGAACGCGCCGACAAGGTTGACCAGCTTCGTGCTGCAATCTAATGAGTTGGCCCTGAAAAACCCCTCCATGGGTTTTTCAGGGAGCACTAATGAGTAAAGGTGTGCACGAAGATAGATTATCTTCGACGATCTGCTCAGCCTTAGTATTCGTATGAAGTGTAACTTATTTTGATGTTACATTTATCGCTATCGCCTTTTTTTTGAGAAAGGCGATAGCCTCATGTCTTGTGCATGAGGTATACATTGCCTACCGAAGCGACTCAAAGCTCGACACCAAACCACCTTCGCAAATCTTTTTTTGACTGACGAGGTAGCACTTCATGGCTCTTCAGACCCCGTACGTCCCTGCTCCCGAATGGCTTGAAACAGACGGGTTGGGCGGATTCTCGATGGGGTCCCGAGATCTCCTCCCGTATCGACGGTATCACGCGCTACTAAATGTTGCCCTTACTCCCCCGACCAACCGAATAGCGCTCCTAAATATGCTCGAAATGTGCGTGGTTCAGGGAGAAAACCGCTACCCTCTTCACCGATTTCGTTTTCATCCCGGCATAACTGAGCCCTCAACCGCTGCACCGATAACCTCATTTTCTCCATTCCCATTTCCCACCTGGACATTTTCTCTGCCAAACACTCAAACCATAATTTTTGAGCTTTTTCGTATTCGAGACGAACCAAATCTGCTGTGTTCCTGGACTCTTTCGGAAGAGGGAGACGAACCGATTCATCTTGAAGTTCGCCCACTCCTCTCGGGTCGCTCTATTCATGCGTTACACAATGAAAATAATCTCTTTAACTTCGCTCCAGAGCTCATCAATCACGGCGTAGTTTGGCAGCCTTATGAGGATATGCCGACCATCGCTATCACGACGAATGGAGATTATACTCACCAGCCCGATTGGTACCGAAATTTCCGGTACGATGAGGATGAAGTTCGCGGTTACCACGGATCAGAAGACCTCGCGGCTCCCGGTGTCTTCACCTTTGAAATCTCAAAAAAACCCGCTCTTTTAATTGCTGCGGCTTCCGCTAGTCGCTCAGGGGTCATCTCTTCTCCAGAGGACTTTTCATCACTTCGATCAGCGGAGCTTGCGCGTCGTCTTACTAATGACGATCCCGAACATCTTCATCACAACGCTCAGCACTTTATTGTCCGCCGAGGCTCAGGCTCATCGATTATTGCTGGATATCCATGGTTCAGTGATTGGGGTCGAGATACGCTCATTGCAATGCGTGGATTAACGCTATCGCTTGGCCAATACGATGAAGCGGCCTCCATTCTTCAAGCGTGGTCAAGAGAGATTTCCGAGGGTATGCTCCCAAATACCTTCAGCGATCAGGGCGCACCACCACAGTACAATTCGGTTGATGCCGCTCTTTGGTTTGTCATTGCATGCCACGATCTATGGAGTGCGTCAGAGCAACATTGTGGAAAAAAAGATCCGCTTCTCCTCGCAGCGATTGATGAAATTCTGACAAATTATCTCTCAGGGACTCGATTTGGAATAAGGGCGGACTCTGATGGACTCCTCGCCTGCGGCACTCCTGGGGTACAATTAACCTGGATGGATGCAAAGGTCGGTGAAGTTGTCTTCACTCCGCGAATTGGAAAGCCGGTTGAAATTCAGGCGCTCTGGATAAACTCTTTAACAATAGCTGCAACATTTAATAGCCGGTGGCAATTGCTCGCGACTCAGGCATTCACTTCATTCACCGAGAAATTTTGGAATGATGAGGAAGGGATTTTATTTGATGTAGTTGATTGTGATCATCGAGCAGGTGCAAAAGACGCTTCGATGCGACCCAATCAACTATTTGCGGTTGGCGGACTACCCCATATGGTGGTATCTGGAGATAGAGCGCGTGCGATCATCGATGCCGTTGAGAGACAGCTTTATACCCCGGGAGGTATGCGATCTCTTGCTCCCTCGGACCCGCAGTATCGGGGGCGATACTATGGAGCGCAGTGGGATCGGGATGCCGCCTATCATCAGGGGACTGCCTGGGGTTGGCTGATTGGTCCCTTTGTTGAGGGATGGGTTCGCGTTCGAGGAGGAAGTATAGAAGCAAAACAGGAAGCACTCCGCCGCTTTGTGCAGCCTGCTAGCGAACTCTTTAAAAAGGCTGGCTTTGGAGCTTGCCCCGAGATAGCCGATGGGAATTGGCCTCATACGCTTCGGGGTGCACCATTTCAGGCATGGACACTCGGCGAATATATTCGATTGACGAAGGAAGTGCTCGTTTAAGATTGCCTTCATCGAAGATTCGCAGCCACAACCCACTTAGCGAAACTCCCCCCCTCTTTCGATTGGAATGTCACGGTGCCATGAACGATCCAGAATCACGACGACTTCTCGAAGACGGAAAGAGGCTCAAGCATTGGAAGCGATGGGGCCCTTTTTTATCCGAACGCCAGTGGGGAACGGTGCGAGAGGATTACTCTCCCGATGGATCGTGTTGGGGATACCTATCGCACGACCACGCCCGCAGCAGAGCCTATCGCTGGGGAGAAGATGGCTTGCTCGGATTTACCGACAGAGAGTGCCGTTTATGTTTTGCACCGGCATTTTGGAATGGTTCTGACACAATCCTTAAGGAGCGCTTGTTCGGACTCACTGGTCCTGAGGGCAACAACGGCGAGGACGTTAAGGAGTGCTACTATTATCTCCGAGGAGTCCCTTCTCACGCCTACATGAAGGGACTTTATAAGTATCCTCAAGGGACATTTCCCTATGCTCGCCTCTTTCAGGAAAATCAGTATCGACGGCGGGGCGACCGCGAGTTTGAGATCACTGATTCCGGCGCTTTCGCGGACAATCGCTACTTTGATATTTTTGTCGAATACGCAAAAGCATCCACAGACGATATTCTCATCCGAATAACGGCTCACAATCGCGGTCCCGTCGCCGCACCCCTTCACATCCTTCCGACGATCTGGTTTCGGAACACCTGGTCCTGGGGAAGAACAGGAGAAGGATACACATCGAAGCCTCGGCTAAACTTACGCGCTGATGGAAGTGTGAGGACTGAACATCCCACACTTGAGCCATTTGAATTTCACTCCGACCCCAGAAATGGCCCATTTACGGTACTATTCACAGAGAATGAAACAAACGCCGAGCGGCTATTTGGAGTTCCTAGCATCACCCGTTATGTTAAGGATGCTTTCCATGATTACGTGATAGGTGGACGAAAGGATGTCGTAAACGCAGCGCACGAAGGAACAAAGGCAGCTTGTTATTTTTCTCTCACTATTCCACCGGGTGGCGAGACGACCCTTCGATTACGACTTGTCAAATCAGCCGATCGTTCCGTTGAGCTTTTTGGCGACTCTTTTGATAATATTTTCGATACTCGTATCCGCGAGATGGAGCGTTTTTATAAAGATCAGCTCCCTGATAATTCGAGTGATTCGGAGATTATGCTTCAAGCTTACGCTGGGCTTCTTTGGACAAAACAGTTCTACTATTATGCAGTTCGCGAATGGGTCGATGGCGATCCGAGCCAACCCCCACCTGATAAGGGTCGAAGCGGGGTAAGAAATCGGGATTGGCATCACCTTTACAATCGCGACATCATTAGTATGCCCGATAAATGGGAATATCCGTGGTATGCTGCGTGGGATCTCGCTTTTCATATGATTCCCTTCGCAAAGATTGATCCTGACTTTGCAAAGCAGCAACTCATTCTATTTCTCCGCGAATGGTATATGCACCCGAATGGGCAGATACCGGCCTATGAATTTGCATTTTCAGATGTAAATCCTCCGGTTCATGCGTGGGCTTGCTGGCGTGTCTATAAAATGACTGGCAAACCGGGGAAACGAGATCGCATGTTCCTTGAGAGAGCGTTTCATAAGCTCTTGTTAAATTTTACCTGGTGGATAAATCGAAAAGATACCAACGGAGACAACCTCTTTAACGGTGGGTTTCTCGGGCTCGATAATATTGGAGTTTTCGATAGATCAGCACCACTTCCCACAGGGGAATCGCTCGAACAGGCCGACGCAACGGCGTGGATGGCCTTTTATTGTGCAACGATGCTCTCGATTTCTCTTGAGCTTGCCTCATACAACGGTGTCTACGGTGACATCGCCTCAAAATTTTTTGAGCACTTTGTCGCGATCACTGAATCGATAAATAAATTGGGCGGAACCGGTCTCTGGGATGAGCTCGATGGATTTTACTACGACCAACTACAATCGGAGGGCAAACCGATCCCGCTGCGGGTTCGATCTCTGGTCGGCCTTATCCCACTCCTTGCTGTAGAGGTGCTCGAGGAAGGGGGCATAAAGCAGCTTCCCGGCTTTGAAAAACGAATGCGGTGGTTTCTTGATAATCGACCCGATCTCGCGGCCCACCTATCCTATCGCGCTGAATCGCCCCACACACTCGGCGGTCTCTTCCTTCTCGCTATTCCTTCGGAAAAACAGCTCCGCAGAGTGCTCTACCACCTCTTTGATGAAGAGCAATTCCTCTCACCCTTCGGCATCCGCTCGATGTCCAAGATCCATCAGGATTACCCCTATATTATGCGGTTTGGTAATCAGGAGTATCGAGTTGATTATGCACCGGGAGAGTCGAGCACGAACATGTTCGGTGGCAATTCAAACTGGCGAGGCCCTGTTTGGTTTCCGATCAACTACCTGCTGGTCGAAGCACTAGAACGATACCATCACTTTTATGGCGATGAATTTCTCATCGAATTTCCAACCGGCTCAGGTAATCTTGTGACTTTGAAATACGCTGCTGAGGATCTATCCCGCAGGTTAGCGAGCCTCTTTCAGCGAGCATCAGATGGCCATATTCCCGCTCACGCAGACTGTACACTCTATCGTGACGACCCTTGGTGGAAGGAATTGATTCTTTTCTACGAATACTTTCACGGAGACAACGGACGAGGTTTGGGAGCCTCGCATCAGACCGGCTGGACCGCTCTCGTTACAAGATATCTCGAGCGGAGAGAGCCTTGAGCGGAGACAGTAAGGTCGAGAAGGCTCGAAAATGGGAGAGCCTTCGTTACGCCTTCAAAATTGCCGCCAATTCGCCCGATTCATGCATCGAGGCCATGATGTCCGATCCACCGATAAATTCCCCGCTAACGAATAGCTGAGGGATTGTCGGCCAATCGGAATATTCCTTAATGCCCTCACGAATCTCTTGATCACGCAGGACATCAACGGCATAAAAAGATGGGGAGTATTCACGCAAAATCGAAACTGCACGAGCAGAGAAACCACACTGCGGAGCAGTAGGGCTTCCCTTCATAAAGATGACGATTTGATTATTCTTTACGATGTCGGCTATCTCTTGCTGAACATCGCGAGACTGCTCGTTGGTGTTGACAACTCGTAAACTTCGCTTTTCTTCTTGATCGTTCATAAATAATTCCTTCGCCGCATCTCTTTACGACTATCTTCCTTCGCAACCGCCCCTCTTCTCAGCTCGAGGGTTTTCCCCTCAATTCAAGGGTTAGTGCATGAATTGGTCCTCGCAGCTCTTCTCGTAAAGCTGCGTGAACCATCCGATGACGAGCTACAGCGTTCATTCCTGCAAACCCCGTCCATTCGATCACAACCTGATAGTGATCCATTCCTCCGGTGAGATCGGTTATACCAATCTCACCACCAGGAAACGCCTCTTTTAATTTTTCTAAGATTTGCTGCGGAGGGATCATCGCCGTTACATCCTTAACAACCGGACTTAATCCGTCAACTATTACTACCCTGCGACTACTCGCTTTACCTGCCTTCCTCCTGCCCGAGAAACAACCTGCTCTCGGAAATCCCGAAGGACATTCATGTAGTTGACGAACCCATCATACGGACTCGCATAAGGGCTAAAATAGGCGTGCACATCTCCATCAGCGAACCACTTCGTACACATGTAGTAAAAGTGATCGGAGGTTTGTAGCCTGCGCCACGCATCTAACAGCGCTCCATCTTGTTGCCACTTAACCTCTGTTCCTAGGTCGTAGCAGATATCGAACGCCTGTTCCTGCATCCGATTACCGCGCCACGCCGTTATGTCGCGCTCCATGTCAGCCCATGAAGTCAGACGATGAAACGACAGTGGTGCCACAGTGGGGTGACTAGCAAGCACCTCACTTGGAGTCCTAAATGCCCAGTCTGGATGCTGCATCACCATGCCGGGCAACGCCCGCATGAAATCAAAGATGCCTGTGCAGCTCCACTGATGCTCTCCGAAGGTTTCATAATCCATGAAGAGATTCACAGTATCCCCGTTACCGCTAACGTTATGGATCCAATTCGCGTATCGATCGGCTGTTAGAGGCCACTCAGCCCAATCGCGATTAGAAAATCTAAAGGCGACATCATCGGACAAGCGATAATTCTTAAGAAGTAGCTTTATCGGCGCCGCTGCACTGTCATAAATGAAATTAGGGCTCCGCCATCCCAAAATATCATCAGCTCCCTCAGCAACAACTCCCTTAAAACCAAGCGAAGCAACCAACCGCGCTATATCATCAGAGAATATCAATTCAGTATTTCTGAATACGGTCGGGCGTTGGCCAAACAAAGCTTCGGTAATTGATTGGTGACGAGCTACCTGTTCCTTGAATTCAGCTGGATCATAGAGCGCGGCGAGTGAGTGATAATAGGTCTCACCAAGAAACTCAACACATCCTGTTTTCGCCAATTGACAGAACAGCTCCAAAACTTCGGGGGTGTATCGCTCCATCTGCTCGATAGCAACTCCAGTAATGGAATAGGCTATCCTGAATTTACCCTCATAGCGATCGATAAGCTCAAGCATCAACTTATTGGTTGGGATATAGCATTTTTCAGCGACTTTACGGGCTATTTCGCCATTCTTTTGATCATCAAAATAATCAAGACGCGCAGAAGAATCGAAGTAAGAGAAGGGCTTCAGCCGAAATGGTTGATGAACCTGAAAGTAAAAACAAACTGATGACATAAGCTGCTCCTCTTAATAAAAACAATAAGTGGACCTATCAGTCCCAAACACCTCCGACCGCTCTTTGTAACCAAACGGTTAACTCACAACCGATCGGTACACTTCAAGGGTCCGCCGAGCCGCCGGGCCCCATCGCAACCGCTGTGCTTCTCGTGAAGCGTTCCGCACCATTTCGTAACACATACTCGGATATAACAGTGCGTTAATCATCAGATCCGCCATCCGATTAACATCCCAGAAGTCAACCCGCAGTGCGTGCCTTAAAACCTCTCCCACACCTGATTGCTTCGAAATTAGGCACGGCGTATCGCATGAAATAGCTTCTAGCGCTGATATTCCGAAAGGCTCTGACACCGATGGCATTACGTAAAGATCCGCTTGGCGCATCATTCGCTCAACGTCAGGGCCAGACAAAAATCCCGGAAAATCAAAATGATTCTGTAGTCCAAGGTCACTAACTCTACCGACCAATTGAGGAAGCATATCCCCCGTACCAGCGATAACGAACTTAACATCTGGAATATGTCGAACCACACGAGAGGCCGCATCTACCAGGTAATCAGGCCCTTTCTGGAACGTAATACGTCCAAGAAAAAGTACTGTCTTTCCTCGCTGTTTTTTCTCGACCTTCTTCCTTAACGACCGACGATATTTGCCAGATACTCCGTTATGAACAACGAAAACCCTCTCTCCCTCAACTGGGTGCTGATCAATTACCACCGATCGAGTGTAACCACTTACCGCAATAACAGCTCCCGAGTTCTCAATTCCGAGCCGCTCAATTCCGTGGATAGTCGGGTGGACCGATTGACCGCTGCGATCGTACTCAAGGCTATGAACATGAGTTACAAGGGGCTTACCGGTAAGACGAGATGCAACCACCCCCGCCGGATAAGTCATCCAATCGTGTGCATGGATTAGGTCAAAATCGAGTTTACCAACCAACTGCGCAACTCTTTGAGAGAATCCGTAAACCTCCTCCATCATGTTGCCGCCGTATCGGCTACCCTTCGGCGATTTCTTCGGAATTGCCCCCTCGGCGCTCTCGCCCTCCTCGTCCTCCAATTCACTCTCAATTTCGCCCAGCAATAACCTGTTTTCAACCTCCTCTTCTCGGGCATAACACCCAAAAAGGGTCTTAATGTGAGAGCTAACATTGGACGCCGCCCTCACTCCTGATCGGGCCGGCATCGATTGCTCGTCCCAAGAATCGATTAACGTCATGTGAGGAGCGCGTTCTCCCCCAAGAAGCGCTGGAACGACAAATGATATATCGACCCCTCCACGCGCCAAGGCCATCGTCAGCCCTTCACAGGCCGTCCCTAGGCCCCCCGTAATGTGGGGCGGATATTCCCAACCCAGCATGAGCACCTTCATCACGACACCGCTTGAATACAAAATTAAGTTTTACAACGCTAAAACACTAACCCCCTAAATCACGCTCTTGGTACCCAAATCTCATCTGACCAAAACCAATTTAACTTAGTACGACGATGAAGGTACCACACGCCGACACCGTTCATTTCCTTTGGGCAACAGTCAACCACAGGCTGGCATGAATTTCAATCGCCTTATAGGTTAAACATTGGCTTAATCTGACTTCATTTGAGCAACTTCATCACCAAGATACCGATTCTCTTACTGATGCAAAGCGGAGCAAAAAGACTTCTTTTTTTGTTTGAATGAGATGATGGAAAGGATAAATCAATATGAACCTTCGACGAAATGAAAAACTTGTTGTATACGATAGCCAGAGAGATAAAAGTGCGGATAGCATCTGACCTCTCTTCTCTATCTTAAAGAGCCCAGTAGATTCAGCAGGACATGTATGGTTGCAGCTTCTCTCGTGTTAGCCGGAGATATAGGTGGAACAAAAACGCTGTTAGCACTATATCACTCCAAAGACGGTCACGTATCCATTCATAGAAGCCAACGATTTGATAGCAAGGCATATCCAACCCTTCAGGAGATGACGAAAGAGTTCGTCGGCAAGGATAAGAATATCGTTTCAGCGGCCTGTTTTGGCGTGCCTGGCCCCGTTTCCGATGGAGCGGTTAGGACAACTAATCTTCCTTGGCGACTGAGCGAATATGAACTATCTGACGAACTGAAAATTCCCCGCGTTCGACTCGTAAACGATCTTGTTGCAACCGCAGCTTCTCTTCCCTATCTGGGCTCTCTTGATTACGTCACTCTTCATCCGGGTGCAGCAGTTCACGAGCAAGATACATTCTGTGTCATCGCACCCGGCACCGGACTCGGACAAGCCGTACTTTACCGAGACCCCGGGCGCACCGTGCTTCTCGGTTCCGAGGGAGGGCATGCCGATTTTGCTCCTCGAACAGAACGCGAGATCGATCTTCTGCGATATCTTACCGCGAAGTTTGGTCGCGTCAGCATTGAACGAATCATCTCCGGACCGGGCATTCTGAATATTTACTCCTTCTTAAGAGATACCAAGTTTGCACCCGAATCTGCCGACCTTGCCGAGGCGATTCGGTTAGTCGACCCGAGTGCAGCGATAGGTGAGGCTGCGCTCAAAGGGGTAGATCCTCTCGCGACAGAAACACTCTCCATCTTTATGAATATACTCGGTGCTCACGCAGGAAATATGATGCTCACCTATCTTGCATCAGGAGGAATCTACCTTGCAGGTGGGATTCCCGGGAAAATATTAGAGTTATTGAAAGCAGGTGACATAGTATCGAGCTATCTTGCTAAGGGAAGGCTCTCTCCCCTCGTCGAAGCAACTCCGCTCTATGTTGTAAAAGATCCTCTAACGGGTCTACATGGAGCCGCGTACCTAGCTTCCGAGATGTAGCAGCAGCGTGACTGTGCAGAGCCGCATAATTGTGCGGCATTGCGACGGGGCAGAGTTATACAATCTTCACACCCCTTGTTGATCGCACATCTGATACAAATGACTCAGGACCATTCGCCGATAAATCTCCTAGCTGAAGACGACCTCTATCGAGTATTTATAAAACCTCCAAAGATTCACTCAGCAACGCTTAATCAATCCGACGACTCTGTTGCATCCTGGATTAGCGCGGTCTATCCAGACCAAGCAGATATCGGAAAAGGCGACTGCGGCCTCGCTCATCGACTCGATTGGGAAACAAGTGGTGTGCTAGTTTCAGCAAAAAGCGCTGCTGCATGGAACCATATTCGCGATCTCTTTTCGAAGAACCTGGTCATCAAGTGGTATATCGCACTCACAGAGGGCGCACTCTCCGGAAACCAGATCTGCTCAGCCTCGATCGGCTCTCGCTATCGACACTCAAAAAAAGTGAGCGTTTTATCCGACTCCAGATCGGAAATATCGCCTAGTCTCCGACAGTTTCGGACTCTCCAGCCAGCTGAGTCGAGTTTCTTTTCACTCCAGAATATATCCCTGCCTACTGATTCTGGAACCTCAACCAAGCAAGAATCGTCCATTGCCGCAGTTCTTCTTAGCACCGGTAGGAGACACCAGATTCGAGCCCACGCTGGATTTATCGGCCATCCTCTAGTTGGAGATACCCTCTACGGTTCAACGATTCAACTTCCACAATCTCATCACCGCCCTTTTTTACTTCACTCCATGGCTATATCCTTTGTAGGACTGGATAAAAAAAGACGAAGCTATCTCTCTCTTGATTACCTACCTAGTGATTTTGCGGAGATAATCAAGAAAAAATGGCCGACTATTGAGCACGAGAGTATCGCTTTATTTTTGGGGAAATAAAGCAAGATAAAAAAGAGTAAAATCGTCTAGTTGGTTGGTGTATTAAATACCTGATATAATATTACGAAATGCGCACTAGCCACGGACTGCGCTTACCCCCATATTTTGGACCACCGGCTTAGTAGAATCTGCGTCTGAAAACTAGTAAAAAGGGGCGCATGAAAATGGTAAAAAAACGAAGAACATTTACGGACAAGTTCAAGGCTAAGGTGGCGATTGAGGC
>Ga0114972_10000201_pt1 | contig 42916 bp, 31 predicted proteins | sample M_140807_EF_Meta_FD_87354 | JGI IMG/M metagenome (GOLD analysis project Ga0114972, IMG submission 87354) | Freshwater microbial communities from Lake Montjoie, Canada to study carbon cycling - M_140807_EF_MetaG | ecosystem: Environmental > Aquatic > Freshwater > Lake | place: Lake Montjoie... | reverse complement strand
TGAGTCACCGGCAGAGGCGCGGGGGCGGCCGTTGACGTCCCCTTTGCGGGCTCGACCTGCGCGACGACAACGGGCGCTGCACTCTCCACCCCGACGCGGACGACCTGCTGTCCCACAGGGGGAGAGGCTGCTGGGTTCTCCAAGCGGCTCCGCAGGAAATACGCGCCGCCGGCGATACCGAGCACGATGCCCGCGATCGCCACCACGAACCCGACATTGGACCGCAGGAACCATGGGCCCTGAGATGCCGCCGAGGCAGTCGCGGCCGGCGAAGCCCCGTGCTGCGCGGACGCGCCCCGCAGCGACGCGCCCGCCGGGAGGGGCGTATCGGCGTCGTGAACACCCCCGAAGTCGAGCTCTCGCGCGGGTGTCGCCGCCTCAGCCGGGAGGGACGCCGCGACGCGGTCGATGGACTCCTCCGCGATCTCAATCGACCGCTCGATGGATCGGTCGACCGACAGCTCGATCGAGCGCTCGACCTCAAGCTCGTCCTCGCCCAGCTCCTCGACCAGCGAACGCTCCGCCTCCGCCTCGGGCGTGTTCGCGCTGGCGCGCGCGTGCGGCGCTGTCGCAGACCGAGCGGGCACGAACGGCTCGTCGACCGAGTCATCGTCCTGCAGTCCGGCCGGCGCTTGAACGCGACGTGTCACGTCCTCAGGCAGGAGCGGTCGCGCGCGCATATCCACCGACCGGAGCTCGCGCGCGTCGATGTAGGTCGCGAGCGCCTCGATCAGGGCCTCGGCGGTCTGGAAGCGGTCCTCCGGCCGAGCCGCGGTCGCCTGAGCGACGAAGGCGTCAATCCCCTCGCCCTCGGGCTCGTCCTGCGGACCGAGCAGGCTGCTGGGCGGCGGTGCTCCCGGTGCAAAGGCTTGGCCCGTGACGAGCTCGTAGAAGATCGCGCCGAGGCTGTACAAGTCGGCGCGCGCGTCGATGGGCTCGCCCGCCAAGGCCTCAGGCGCGAAGTAGCCCGTGAGGCCCGCCTCGCGCTGTGCGGCGACAAAGGCCTCGCTCCCCACGGCCTCATGCACCGCGAAGTCGGTCATCTTCAGGACGTCCGGCAGAATCAGGACGTTTTCCGGTTTGAGGTCGCCGTGCACCGTGTGGCGGTGCGCGTGGCTCAGCGCCATCGCGATCTGGAAAATGATCGGCTCGATCTCTTTGACCTGAAAGCGCTGGCCTTTGTCCTGCCGCAGCCCGAGCACCTTGCGGAGCGTGAGCCCCTCAAGAAGCTGCATCGTGACGACGACGCGGTCTCCGTCCTGCGCGTCGTCGTAGAGACGAACGATGTTCTGCTGCGAGAGCTTGCGGACCTTACGAACGGTCGTTTGGAAAGCCTCGCGGCCCTTCTCGCCCGCGGCGAGCCCGGGGTTGAACACCTTCAGCGCCAGGTCGAGATCCAGCTCTTGGTCGAAGACGCGGTAGACGACGCCCAAGGGCCCCGAGCCCACAAGGTCCCTGACCTCGTAGCGCGACAGCACGACATCGCCGATGCCGTACGGCAGCTTCTCCGAGGCCTTCTGCGCGCGCTGCCGTCGCTTCTCAAGGGCCCGGAACGAGGTCGTCGTCGCGGTGAAGGTGCGCCGCGCACCGGCGAAGCGCTGACCACAGTTGCCGCACTGCGGAGCGCCTTCCGCCACCTCACTGCCACACCGAAAACAGATCACGTGAAGGGCCTCCGCGCGTGAACGCGGGCTTTTAGCAAACGAAGCGCGGCCCTTCAAGCCCCCGTGTGCCCGAAGCCGCCGGCCCCGCGCGCGGTCGCGCTCAGGGCCGCCACCTCGGCGCATTCGACCCGCTCGACCCGAGCGACCACGAGCTGCGCCACGCGCTCACCCCTGCGGATGACCACCGGCGCCTGCCCGAAGTTCACGAGCAGAACCTGAACCTCACCGCGAAAGTCCTCGTCAATCGTGCCGGGCGCGTTCAGCACGGTCAGCCCGTCGCGCAGGGCACGCCCCGAGCGAGGGCGAACCTGCCCCTCGTGCCCAGCCGGCAACGCCAGCGCGAAGCCGGTAGGCACGAGGGCCCGCTCGCCGGGCGCGAGCGTGAGCGGCGCACGGACAGCCGCGGCCAGGTCGAGACCCGCCGCACCCGGCGTCGCGTACGACGGCACGGGCAGCGGCTCAGGGGCCATCGCAGACGCGCAGCGCAGCCACTCTAGCCGCGGCAGGGCGCCGTCGCTCAGGCCGGCTCGCCGATCGTCTGGAGCGCCTCGCGACGCGACAGCTTGATCTTCCCCATGCGGTCGACGCCGATGCACTTGACGAGGACTTCGTCCCCCTCGGCGAGGATGTCCTCGACGCGGTTGACCCGGCCATCGGCCAGCTCGCTGATGTGCACCAGACCGTCCGTGCCGGGGAGGATCTCGACGAAGGCACCGAACTCCATGATCTTTCGGACCGTGCCTTGGTAGACCTTGCCGACCTCGGGCTCCTGAACGAGTGCCTGCACGAGCGCGATCGCGCGCTGCGTCCCCTCGGGGTCGCGGCTCGAGATGCTCACCTTGCCAGAGTCGTCCACCTCAAGCTGGCAGCCGGTCTGCTCGCTGATGCCGCGGATCGTCTTGCCCCCCGGGCCGATGATGTCCTTGATGCGGTCCGGCTTGATGAAGATATTCACGATGCGCGGCGCGTAGACCGACAGCTCGGCGCGCGGCTCGCGGATCGCCTTCGCCATCTCTCGAAGGATGTGCAGGCGGCCGTTCTTGGCCTGGCGCAGGGCTTTCTCGAGGATCGAACGGTCGAGACCATCGACCTTCATGTCCATCTGAAGCGCGGTGATGCCGTCCTTCGTGCCGACGACCTTGAAGTCCATGTCGCCGAGGTGGTCCTCGTCGCCGAGGATGTCCGACAGCACGGCGGTCTTGCCGTCCTCCTGAATCAGGCCCATCGCGATGCCCGCGACGGGCTTGAAGAAGGGCACACCCGCGTCCATGAGCGCCATCGAGCCGGAGCAGACCGTGGCCATCGACGACGAACCGTTCGACTCGAGGACCTCGCTCACCACGCGCGTGGTGTAGGCGAAGTCGTCCTTGCTCGGCATCAGAGACTCAACGCCGCGCTGCGCCAGGTTACCGTGGCCGATCTCGCGCCGGCCTGGACCGCGCATCGGCTTCGTCTCACCCGTGCAGAAGGGCGGGAAGTTGTAATGCAACATGAAGTTGCGGAACGTGTCACCCTGCAGGTTGTCGATGCGCTGCTCATCACGGCGCGTGCCGAGCGTCACCGTCGCGAGCGCCTGGGTCTCGCCGCGCGTGAAGAGCGCCGAGCCGTGCGTGCGCGGCAGGACACCGACGGCGCACGAGATCGGGCGGATTTCGTCGTGGCGGCGGCCATCGAGCCGAACGCCGTTCTCGACGACCTGCGTCCGCACGATCGTCTTCTCGAGGCTGTGCAGGTGGTCGTTGATCTCCTTCTCGCGGCCGACGAGGCTCGGATCGCTGGCGAGGAGCTCGGCCAGAACGGCCTTCTCGGCCGCGGACGTCGCGCTGCGACGGGCCTTCTTCTCGACGATGGAGAGCGCGTCCGCCATGCGGTCGAGCGCGAGGTCGATGACGCGGTCGTAGAGCGACGCGTCGACGACGGGCGCGCCAACGTCCTGCTTCGCCTTGCCCGCGCGGCGCACGAGCTCGCGCTGGAGCGCGCAGATGGGCTTGATGGCGTTGTGCGCGGCGATGATGGCGTCGATCATCGACTGCTCGCTCGCCTCGCGGGCCTCGCCCTCGACCATGCACACTTCGCTGTCGGTCCCGGCGACGATGAGCTCGAGCTCAGCGCCTTCGAGGGCCTTCAACGAGGGGTTGATCACGAACTGGCCGTCGATCTTGGCGACGCGGCAGCCCGCGGACGGCCCCTCGAAGGGAATGTCGCTGATCGCGGTCGCCGCCGACGCGCCGACCATCGCGAGGATCGCGGGGTCGTTCTCGTTGTCGGTCGACAGCACCGTCGCGATGACTTGGATCTCCTTGCGCCAGTGCTTCGGGAAGAGCGGCCGGTTCGGCCGGTCGACCAGACGCGCGTTCAGGATCTCCCACGGCGCCAAGCGTCCTTCGCGCTTGAAGTAGCCGCCGGGGATCTTGCCCGAGGCGTAGTGCTTCTCGACGTACTCGACCGTGAGGGGCAGGAAGTCCGTGCCCGGCTTAGCCGACTTGGCGCCGCACACCGTCACGAGGACGACGGTCTCGCCCATGGTGACGAGGACCGCGCCGTCCGCCTGACGGGCCAGACGCCCCGTCTCGATGATGATCTCGCTCGCGCCGAAGGGCGCTTTCAGGGTGATGACCCCCATGACACTCCTTAGTCTCCCAAAGAGGTCCGGCCTCGCCTTCTCCCCTGCCTTCGGTCCCGACCTAAGGACACCCCGCGTGCGCGGCGACCTCAGGTCAGATACGAAGCGCATGGGCCGCGCCCGGACCAGTGACAAAAAAAAGGGAGCCCCTTGGCTCCCCGGAAAGTTCGCTTACTTGCGGAGGCCGAGCTCCGCGATCACCTTGCGGTAGCGCTCGACGTCCTGCGACCGCAGGTAGTTGAGCAGCCGGCGGCGCTGGCCGGTGAGCTTGAGCAGGCCACGGCGCGAGTGGTGGTCGTGCTTGTGCACCTTGAAGTGCTCCGTCAGGTCGAGGATGCGCTGCGTGAGGAGCGCAACCTGAACCTCGGGGGAGCCCGTGTCGTTCTCACCGCGCGAGAACTTGGTGATGATCGTCTGCTTCACATCTGCGTCGAGCGGCATGGTGTCTCCTGTGGTTCGACCGACCGGGCCGTCGTCCAGTCGGCGTGTCTAAGCTTCGGGGCGGGCATCTACCGCCTTCGCCCCATGATGTCAAGGTGCTCTCAGGGCGACGCAGCACCAAATCCGCGGTCGACATAGATGCGGCCATCATCACGACGCGAGACGATCGCGACGAGCCGCCCGCCTGGGTCGAGCGCCCGCGTCGGTCCGCTGCCCACATCGACCTCACCGGCGTGCGGCCGACCATGCAGCACGTCATCGAGCGCCCGCCCCTCGGGTCGATAGACGGGCAGGAAGGCCAGCGCCTCGGTGGGCGAGAGACGTCGGGCGGCGTCGGGAGAGCGCATGATGCCCTCAAGCGTCGTCGCGGCCTCGACAGACCAGTGACCAACGGACGTGCGGCGCAGGGCACTCAGGTGGCCTCCTACGCCGAGCGCACGCCCCACGTCGATGCCCAGGCTACGCACATAGGTCCCCTTGCCGCAGCGGACATCGACCACTGCGTCCGGGGGGCTCCACGCGACGAGGTCCAACGCGTCAATCCGCACGCGCCTCGGCGGCATCTCGACAACCTCGCCCGCCCGCGCGCGCTCATGGGCACGCTGACCATCCACGCGAATCGCCGAGAACACCGGCGGAACTTGGTCGATCTCGCCGACGAAGCGACTCAACGCCACTGCCACGTCGGCGCGCGAGAGCGCCCTCGCGCGCGCCGGCGCGTCGGGGGCGACAGCCGCATCTGCGCCGTCGAGGTCACCGCTCACCGTCTCGCGCCCCAAGCTGATTGTCGCCCGGTACGCTTTGTCGGCGTCCGTAAGCCAAGGAACAAGCCGCGTCGCTGGCCCCACGCACACGAGCATCAAGCCCGAAGCGAGCGGGTCGAGCGTGCCTGTGTGCCCTACCCGCCGCTCTCGATAAGCGCGACGCAGCGCCGCAACGATGTCGAAGCTTGTGGGACCGACGGGCTTGTCGACCGCGACAACGAAGCCGTCAGACGTCGTCGTCATCGCCTTCGTCCGCAACCTCGGCGGCCGCGGCGGGCGCCTCGCCCCCAAGACCCAGGCGCGCGAGCGCAGCATCGATGCGTGCGCCTGCCTCAAACGAACGGTCGATGCGAAACGAGAGGCTCGGCGTGACACGCATCGAGACCTGCTCACCGACAATGCGGCGCAAGTAGCCCGACGCGCTCCTGAGACCTTCGAGCGCCGCACGCTCGGCACGCTCGTCCCCAGCGACGGAGACGAAGACACGCGCCTCACGCAGGTCGCCCGTCACCTCGACGTCGACGAGCGTCACGCCCAGCACGCGCGGGTCTTTGATGCCCCGCGCGAGCTGGTCGGCCAAGACCTCTCTCAAAATGGACGCGACCCTTGCGGTTCGCGGACTGGCACCGGCCAAGGCGTCTCTCCCGGCAGCCCCCACTCGTGGGGCGGTTACGCGATCTGCCGCGCGACTTCCTTGATCTCCACGGCCTCGATGACGTCACCCGGCTGGATGTCGTTGTAGCCTTCGACTGCGATACCGCACTCGTAGCCCGTCGACACCTCGCGAATATCGTCCTTGAACCGCTTGAGGCTCGTCAGCTTGCCTTCGCCCACGAGCTTGCCCGCGCGGAAGACACGCGCACGCGAGTTCCGGATGATCTTGCCGTCGAGTACGAAGCAACCGGCGATCGGCCCGATGCGCGAGATGTTGAAGGCGGCGCGCACCTCGGCTTTGCCGAGCGCCGTCTCCACGATCTCGGGCGCGAGCAGCCCGCCCATCATCTTCTTCACCTCGTCGGCGACCTCGTAGATGATGTCGAAACGCCGCGTGCGGACCCCCACTTGCTCGGCGACGCGCTTCGCGTTCGCATCCGGGCCGATGTTGAAGCCGATACACACAGCCTCTGAGGCCTGCGCCAACATGATGTCGGACTCGCTGATCTGACCGACCCCCGTGTGCAGGATCTTGAGGCGAACCTCGTCCTTGGGGATTTGGTCGAGCACGACCTTGAGCGCCTCAAGCGAGCCCTGCACGTCCGCCTTGAGGATCAGGCAGAGCGTCTCACGGTCGGGCTTGCCCATCCGCGCGAGCATCTCCGCGGGAGAGACACTCGCCGAAGAGGCGAAGTCCTTCTCACGCATCCGCTCCGCGCGGGTCTCGGCAATGCGCTTGGCGTCCTTCTCATTCTCAACGACGTGGAACGCGTCGCCGGCACCCGGGATGCCGTCGAGCCCGAGGAGCTCGACGGGCGTCGAAGGCCCGGCCTCTTTCAGGCGGTTGCCCTTGTCGTCGACCAGCGCGCGCACCCGACCGGCGTAAGCACCGGAGACCACGAAGTCGCCCACCTTGAGGGTGCCCTCTTGCACGAGCGCGGTGACCACGGGGCCACGCCCCTTGTCCATGCGCGCCTCGACGACGCGACCGATGCCCGCCTTCTTCGGGTTGGCGCGCAGCTCGAGGACCTCGGCTTGAAGCGCCAAGTTCTCAAGCAGCGTATCGACGCCGTCGCCCTTGAGCGCCGACACCGGGATCATCATGGTGTCGCCGCCCCACTCCTCGGCCACAAGCTGGTACTTGGTCAGCTCCTGCTTGATGCGCTCCGGATCGACGCCCGGCTTGTCCATCTTATTGATGGCGACGATGATCGGGACCTCGGCCGCGCGTGCGTGGTTGATGGCCTCAATCGTCTGCGGCATGACGCCGTCGTCCGCGGCGACCACGAGCACGACCAAGTCGGTGACCTGTGCGCCACGCGCACGCATCGCCGTAAAGGCGGCGTGGCCCGGCGTGTCCAAGAACACGACATCGCCGTGCCCAGTCGACACGCGGTACGCGCCGATGTGCTGCGTGATGCCACCTGCCTCGCCCGCGGCGACCTTCGCCTTGCGGATGCGGTCGAGGAGCGAGGTCTTGCCGTGGTCGACGTGGCCCATCACGGTCACGACCGGCGCGCGGAGGACCGCGTCCGGATCGACCTCGCCCTCAGCGGCCTCAGACTCCAAGATGTCGTCCTCGTCGAAGCCGACGTCGCTGACTTCGTACCCGTAGTCCGCAGTGATGAGCGACGCCGTATCTTGGTCGAGCTGCGCGTTGATGCCGACCATCATCCCCATGCCGATCAGCTTGGAGATGATTTCGCCGGCCTTGACACCGAGCTCTTTACCCAGCTCACCGACAGAGATCGTGCCGTCGATCTTGACGACACGCTTGTGCGCGGCCGGCGTCGTGACCTGAGTCTTGAAGCCCTTCTTCGTCGAGACCTTACGCTTGCGACCCCGCGCACCGCGCTCGCCGCCGGCGTAGATGTCCTCGCGGGAGACGACTTGCCGCTTCTTGCCGCCGGGTCCGGTGCCAGCGCCCGCGCGGCCAGCGGCGCGTGCACGCTCAGCCTCACGCGCTTCGGGGCTCCCGGGCACGTCCGTCGTCTTGCGGCGGCGGACGCCATCCTTATCGACGGGCAGAGGGACAGCTTGATTGACATCCAGCGGGAGCGGACGCCCACCCCCACCACCGCCATAGGGCGGACGACGCGGGCCGCCGTAGCCGCCGGGACCACCAGGGCCGCCGGGACCACCCGGCCCACCGGGGCGGCGGTCTCCATAGCCACCGGGACCGCCCGGGCCACCAGGGCCAGGGCCCATCGGGCGTCGCGCTTGCGGGCGCACAGTGCGGCTGCGCAAGACATCGAGCGGAACGGTGCCGAGGATCTTCGCGCCGCCCGCAGGCGCCGATTGGCTCCCAGGCGCTGGCCGCGAGATGACGGTCGCGCCTGGCTGAACGACGGTGCCGGGGCCCGCGCTGACCGCGGGGGCCGGGGCGTCTGAGCGCACAACCCGCGACGCGGACTCGACGCTCTCCGACGCAGCCGCCACAGGCTCCGGCGCTGGGCGTCGCTCCGCCTCAGCGGATGGGCGCGGCGCCTCGGCCACGGGGGCCTCGGCCGCAGGCGCAGCGGTGCGAACGGCCGCCGGCTCTGCGGGTGCGAGCGCTTCCGCGGGGCGCGCCACAGCGGCCTCCGCGACGCGCTCTGCCGCCGCGGGAGCGGGCTGCGGCTGCACGGCCGCTGCGGGGGTCGGGGCCACGGCGGGGCGTGGCGCCGCCGACCGAAGCGGGGTGGTGGCCACGGGGATCGTAGCCTTGAGCGGCATCGCCCGTGCAGCGGGTGCCGGCGCCGGGACGGGATCAGCCGCCTTGCGCCGACGGACGACGCCAGGCGCACCCGCCTTGTCGTCCGCTGGTCGGGTGTTCTCGGCCTCTACGGCGGACCGCAGCCGCGCAGCGTCGCGGTCCGAGAGTTCGGCCATGTAGTTCTTGGCCGTGATGCCGAGATCGTCGCAACGCTTCAACAGCGCCTCGTGCTTGACGCCGAGTTCTTTTGCGACTTCGAAAACCTTCTTGCCCATGCGTGCTCCAAACCCCTCTACCGACCTGCGGGGCGGCGCGGGTTCGGTCTGCGGGCGCGTACTATAGGGATTCCGCGTCAGGCCGCAACAGAAACCCGGCGAAGCCGCTCAAAGTCTGCACGAAGTCGCGCAGCGAGCGGTGATGAGACCACAGCGACCGCAGCCCGCGGCGCCTTACCCTGGTTGGCGCCGAGCCCGTCGCGGGTCGAGTAGACCTCCACCGGCACGCCGGCGGCCTCACAGCGTCCACGCAATTTGGTCTCGGTCGCGTCGGCGACGTCACCCGCGAGGACCAGCAGGCCCACCCGGCCCGCCTCGAGCGCCGAAGCGACGACCTCGGCGCCGCTGACCGTGTCCCCGCTCCGACGGCCGAGGGCCAGCGCGTCCGCGATGCGGGCCTCCAGCGCGGCGATCATCCAACCACAGAGCGTGTCGACGTCGGGGGTCGCGGTCACGTTCGGCGGGCCCTGGAAGGCACGCGACAGCGCCTTGCGCTTGACCGTGAGTTCGGCGCACGCGCGTGACCAGCAGAGGTGAGCGCCGCGGCCGGGAGCTCGCAGGTGTCGGTCGAGGCCGACCTCGCCGCCCGGGCCACGGACGAGCCGTGCGATGGACGCCCGCTCAAAAACACCGCGACACCCGATGCAGGTGCGAGCGGCGCCCTCGGGGCGAGGTGCCGCGACGCGCGGCCCCTTCCTCGCGCGGCTCATTGTGCGTCAGCCCTCGTCGCTCAGCGCGCCCAGCGCCTCTCGCGCCGCCTGAATCGCGCGCGACGCGCGGGTCGGCTCGAGGCCCGAGGCGCGCGCGAGGCGCTCCGGCGACTCCGCCGCCGCGATCGCCTCGAGCGTGAAGTAACCCGCTCGCAGGCACTTCTCGAACGTCCCGCGGTCGAGGCCCTCGGCGCCGCGCGGCCAACGTGCCCACTCAGCGTCCTTGTCGAAACCGTCGGGCAGCGGCACGGACGGGCGAATGTCCTCACCGCGCGACTTGCGGTCGATCAAGCGCTCCGCGCCCTCACGCAGCAGGGTGGCGTCGGCTGCCGTGATGCCGGGGATGTTGGCCAACTCGTCCTCGGGCGTCTGCGCGACCTGGTCGAGCGAGCGGTAGCCCAAGCGCCACAGCGTGTCCACGTGGTCGACCGTGATGCCCTCGAGCGCGGCGAGCGCCTGACGCGCCTCGTCCTCGAGCTCGCGGATCTTGCTCTCCGAGTGAATGTCGATCTTCCAGCCGGTGAGCTGGCTCGCGAGGCGCACGTTCTGACCGCGGCGGCCAATGGCCTGGCTGAGCTGGTCGTCCGCGACGATGAGCTCCATCGTGAAGTTGTCTTCGTCGATGAGGACCTTCACGACCTCGGCGGGCGCGATCGCGTTGCACACGAAGCGCGCCGGGTCCTCGGAATAAGGCACGATGTCGATCTTCTCACCGCGGAGCTCCTGCACCACGGCCTGAACGCGCGACCCCTTCATGCCGACGCACGCGCCGACCGGGTCGACGTCGCCGTCGCGGCTCGAGACCGCGATCTTCGCGCGGCTGCCCGGCTCACGGGCGGCGCACTCAATGCGCACAATCCCCTCGTAGATCTCGGGGACCTCCATCTCGAAGAGCTTGATGAGCAGCCCCGGCGACGTTCGGGACAGGACTATCTGGGGACCCCGCGCGTTCTTGGCGACGTCGAGGACGTACGCTTGGATGCGCTCGCCGGGACGGTAGGACTCGCGCGGCACCTGCTCGCGGACCGGCAGGATCGCCTCGGCGTCCTGCCGCCCGAGGTCGACGATGATGTTGCCGCGCTCAAAGCGCCGCACGATGCCCGTGATCAGGTTGCCCTTACGGTCGATGAACTCGTCGAAAATCTTGTCGCGCTCCGCCTCGCGCATCCGCTGCATGATGACCTGCTTGGCGGTCTGCGCGGCGATGCGGCCAAAGCTCGAGCGCTGCGACTTGATCTGCAGGATGTCGCCGTAGCGCTCATCCTGGCTGCGCGCCTCCTCGGCGTCGCCGGGCAAGTAGAAGATCTGAAAGAGCAGCTCTTCGCCGATCTCTGCCTCGAGCCCGTGCTCGCGCGCCTCCTCGAGGGTCATCTCGTTGTAGGCGTCGTCGACTTCGTCCACGACCGTCATGATCTGAAAGAGCTCGACAGCGCCCTTGTCGTCGTTGAACTGGGCCTCGATGTTGCGCTCCTGGCCGAAGACCTTCTTCGCGGCCTGCAGGATCGCTTGCTCGAGCGTCTCTTGGAGGGACTTGCGGTCGATGCCCTTGTCCTTGGCCACTTGGTCGAGGACGTGGTTGAGGTTGAACTCGTTCGAGGGCTCGGGGGGAGTCGCTGCGCGCTTCATCGCTTGGCTCCAGAGGTCGGGGGGTCGTACTTGAGTCGGGCTTTGCTGATCATCTGCAGGGGGACGCGGTGGTCGCCATCCGTGCAGTGCAAGGTGATGTCGGCCTCTACGAGCGCGCCGATGCGGCCCGTGAACTTGCGGCGCCCTTCGTAGGGGTCGGCGAGCTGCACAACGACTTCGCGCCCTGCGCAGGCGGCGAAGTCCGACGCACGCATCAGCGGTCGGTCGAGGCCTGGCGACGAGACGTGCAAGTTGTACGGCTCGCTGATGGGGTCCTCGACATCGAGCGCGGGCGAGATCTCGTGAGAGATCCGCGAGCAGTCGTCGAGCGTGATGCCCCCGTCCTTATCGGCGAACACCCACAGGACAGCTCGGTGGCCTTCACGTCCGAGCTCTACCCCGACAAGGTGGCAACCGAGCGCCTGAATCAGGGGCTCGATCGCGCGACGAACGCGCGCGTGCACAGGCTTGTCGGCGCCGCCAATCCACGTGTCGGGCACGGGCGCTCCGGGGGAGTCGGACATTTTGAGGGGGCTCCGGCGTAGGTCGCCGGCGCATCGGGCGGTCCAAACGAAAAAGGGCTCCTGAGGAGCCCTTCACCCGCGGTCCACCGGCGAAAAGTACGAGGCTGGTAGCACGCCATCGCAGTCGATGCAAGCCTTTACGGTCGCCGCGACTCGGGCACTCTGCGCTGATGAAGATCGCCGCAATCCAGCTCAACGTGAGCGCAGACGTCGAGGCCAACCTACGGCAGTTGAGTCAGCAGGTTCGCTCCGCCGCCCGCGAAGGCGCGCGGGTCGTCGCGCTGCCCGAAAACGCACTCTACATGGGGCCCACAGAGGGGCGTCTCGCGCTCTCCGGTCCCCTCACCCCCGGGTGCCGTTGGTTCGACGCGCTCTCCGCGCTCGCGGCCGACGTCGGGTGCTGGCTCGTCGTCGGGGGCGTCCCCGAGGCTTCTGGTGACCCGCAGCGCCCGTTTAACACGGCCTTCGTGCTGAGCCCGAGCGGCGAGATCACCGCGCGCTACCGCAAGGTGCACCTCTTCGACATCGACCTGCCCGGCGGCCCGCGACTCTGCGAGAGTGAGCACACGAGCCCCGGAGACAGGGCGGTCGCGGCGACCCTCGACGGCGTCGGTGTCGGCCTGACGATCTGCTATGACCTGCGGTTTCCCGAGCTCTTCCGAGCCCTGATGGAAGACGCGGGGGTTCGTATCCTCTTCGTGCCGTCCGCCTTCACCGTGCCTACGGGCCGCGCTCACTGGCATGCGCTCCTGCGCGCTCGGGCCATCGAGAACCAGTGCTGGGTGGTCGCGCCGGCGCAGGTCGGCGTCCATCCCCCCGGCGACCGGACGACCTACGGCCACACCCTCGTCGTCGGCCCGTGGGGCGCGGTCGTCGCGGAGCTCGGCGAGGGCGTAGGCTTCATCGTGGTCGACGTCGACTTCGCCCAGCAGGACGCCCTGCGGGGCCGCCTGCCCGCGCTCCAGCACCGGCGCCCGATTCAGGGCGTCGACAGGTCGTAGATCCGCAGGTTGTCGAACGACGTCTTCGCCTCCCAGTTGTTGAAGGCGAAGAACCGGCCGTCGATGGGCTGCGCGTCGTCGTAGACGAGGAAGAGCGCGCCGTCGACATACCAACGCACGCGACCGTCGGTGCGGATGAACGTCCACCGGTAGTCAGTCCCCGGCTCGATGCAGCGGCGGTCTCGACCGCAGCGAGCGTCTTGCTTGCGCTCCTCGGCGTGCTCGTCCCTGCGCGCGAGGCAGCTCACCGTGTTCTTCCAGCCGCCCGCGATCGCAATGTAGCCGCTCTGGTGCGTCCGACCATCCCCGAAGATTTCGACCTTTGCGTCGCCCTCGGGCGTCTCGGCGCGGACATCGACCTCGACGCGCACAGCCTCGGGCATCGGCGTCTGCAGCCAGAGCGCAGCGTTGTGGATCTTCTCGCCCACCAAGCGCCCGTTGTCGATGCGCCAGGTGCCCTTTTGCCAGTTCAGATCGGGCGGGCCCTGCAAGAATCCTTCGCCCGGCTCGGCGCGGTCGAAGGTGTCCTCGAACACCAGTCGGCCGCCGTCCTGCGGGACGCTCTGCGGCCGCTGCACAGAGCCGACGACCGCGAACACGACCAAGACCCACGGCGCTGCCGCGGACAACCAGCGCACTTCGACCGGCCACGAACGCCAGCGCGTCGTCCAGCGAGCGACACGCCCTTCAGCCACGGTCGTCCCCGTCGTCGTCCTCGTTCGCGCGCTCATCGCTCACGTGTTCGTCCACAGATTCGTCGTCGGGCCGCGAACGCCGCGGCCCACGCTGCAAGTCGACGGTCGATCGCTCCTCGATCCCGATCGAAGGGTCGAACCCAACCGGGGCGCGCAGCGTCGGCAGGTCGGCCGGCGGCGCCTCGCTCACGGGCTCGAGCTCCGTCTCTTCGATGGGCTCGGGCGGGCTCGACTCAGCGTGAACGACGCCCACGGAGACGTCTGCGTCATCGCCTTCGGGTTCCAAGTCGTCGGGTTCGAGCTGCTCCGGGGGCGCGGATGGACGGTCGGCGACCGCCGCAGCCACGGCTCGCACCGGCTGGGTAATCGCGGTCTCGGACACCGTCGTCCGGCGAGGCGCCCCCGCAGCGAGCCCGGGGCGCAGGTCGAGGTCCGCGTGCGCGAAGGTCGGCGCCTCATGGTCGATGCGAATGGCCGGATCCGTCTGGATGGGATCGCTCTCGGCGAAGAGGAAGCCGGGGACGAGCTCGTCCGTCGGACCCGTGGGGAGGACCCCGAACGCTGCGAGCGCGAGCTCGTCGGCGGGCAAGTCCGCGACCGCGCCTGCGCCGCTGCGACGGAGCGAGTCGATCGTGTCGCGGGCGCGGGTCAGCTCGTCGTTCGTCACGCGGAGCCGCGTGTTCAGGGCCTGAATGAAGCTCCACATCAGCTTGACCGCCATGCTGGGGTCACGCCGCATGACGTCGTAGAACTGATGCCGCTGAATGACGAGAACCCGGACGTCGTCGAGCGCGCGCGCCGTCGCCGAGCGCGGCGACTTATCGACCATCGCCATCTCGCCGAAGTGGCTACCTGGACCGAGCTCCGCGAGCGTCTTGCCCGCCTTCTCGATCGCGACGTGGCCCACGAGCAGCAGGTAGAGCTCCTCGCCGCGGCTGCCCTCGTCGAAGATCGCTGCGCCGGCCGCGAACTTGTGGGGCTCGGTGATGTTCATCACCTTCACGAGCCCCTTGTAGCTCAGGTACTTGAACATCGGAATGGCGCGCAGCGTGTCGAGCCGCAGGCGCACCTCGACGAGCCGGTCGTTCGCCTGTTCGTCCTCGTCGGTGACGACGCGCACGACGACGCTCGTGATGTTGTCCTTGCCCCCGCTCTCGTTCGCGAACTCGATGAAGCGGTCCGGGATCTCCTTGACCGTCTCGTGCGAAAGGAAGCGGCGCGTGACCTCGTCGTCGAGGTAGCAGCTCAGACCGTCCGAGCAGAGCAAGAAGTTGTCGCCGGGGAGGATGTCGAAGTCGAAGGTGTCGACCTCGACGGTCTCGTAGACGCCGACGGCGCGGGTGAGCGCGTTCTTGTAAGGGCTGTCGAAGACGTCACCCGGCTTCAAGCGACCGCGCCGGATCATCTCGTTGACGAGCGAGTGGTCCTCGGTGAGCTGCTCGACCTTGCCCGCGCGCAGCATGTAGATCCGGCTGTCGCCGACGTGGCCCAAGAAGCCGCGGCGCCCAGAAACCATCAGCAGGCACAGCGTCGTGCCCATGCCGCGGCGCTCCGCTGAAGCCTGGCCGAGCTCGAAGATCCGCGCGCAGGCATGCCGGATTGCGTCTGAGATGAGCTTGAGGAGCGCTTGTCGCCCTTCGGCTGACTCGTTGGCGCCGAAGTCCTCGATGACCGCGCGGTGGTCGGCGAGGACGCGGCGCACCTCGCGCACGGCGGTCGACGAGGCGACCTCGCCCGCCGCGTGACCGCCCATCCCGTCCGCAACGATGAAGAGGTTCAACTTCTTGTCGACCAAGAAGTTGTCTTCGTTCTGTTCGCGCGTACGACCTTGATGGGTCGCCGCCCAGAAGCGCACCTGCATGAGGCCTATCCGCCGCTCTCCACCGAGGCCGTTTGATAGCCTGATTTCAATCGAACGTCAAAGGCCCGGAGGTCGCGTGACATTGGGGGCCTTGAGGGCTTCCAGCCACGCGTCGCGAAACGGGCAGAGACGCTCCGCCGCCTCGACGTGGCCCTGCCGTGCGGCGACTGCCTCTGGCTCATGGCGACCGACGAGGTCAGCCGCGGCGAGCGCGCGTCGAAAGCAGAGAGCGACCCGGCTGTCCGGATCCATCGAGGGCGCGGCAAAATCGTCCGGCACCTCGGGTTTCCGAAGGTCCGGAGGGCGCAGCGAGAGCGCCCGACCATCGGGCGCGAGGTGCGCGCCCAGCTCGCCGAGGCGATGCGCCTCGACACCGCGCTCGAAACGCACATCGCTCGGCTCTCCGAGGCGGTCGGGGAAGGCCTCCAAGCGACGCGCATGCGCGACCGACCCCTCGGCGGCCCGCTCGACGTGCCACGGCGCGTCGACTCGACCCCGAAAGACGAGCGCGGTGTCCGGCCGTTCGCCGAGCAGCGCACGGAGCCACATCCCTTGAAACCAGGTCGCATAGTCCGCGGTGACCCAGAGGCCGCCGACGGGCACGTCGTCCCACGCGGAGCGCGCGACCTGCTCTGCAGTGCGACTCTGAGCGCGCCCGCCGGAGTCGAAGTGAAGCACCGCGCAGGCCAGCGCGGTCGCCAACAGGCTGCTCAAGACACGCCGAGGTCGCGGCCCGACACAGGCCGCGACCCAGACGAGTCCGGCGACCAGCGCGGGTGAGAAGTAGCCCCCGATGTCTGGGTTGAAGGGGTCCATGGGATACAGCACGCGGGTCGCGACCGCGCAGGCCGCGAGCGCTGCGGCAACAACCAGCGTCCCGCCGTGAGCGCGCACGGCGCTTGGCAGGCCGAGTACGACGCACAACGCGAAGGCTGCGGTCGACTCGAGGCCCCATTGGTCACCGAGCCACTCGAGTATCGCGCCCGCGTTGTCGACCAGTGAGAACGTCGCGCCGCTCGGTGCGGTCAGGTTCCGCTGCCAGTCTCGAGCGAGCAGCGTGTCGATGAACGCTGGCCACGTGTCGGGGCGGCCCCATCCTACAGCCCCGCCGTGAGCCGCTCGAAACGGCAAGTAGACGTACGCCATGAGCCCGGCAAGGCCCGCCATACAGCCTAGGCCGAGCGCTCGGACCGCAATCGTGCGCCCGACCCCACGCGGCCAGACCGCGACGGCCATCGGAGCGGCCGCGAGCGCCAGCAAGCTGTGGTTGGCTCCGGCGAACCCGAAGAGCAGACCGACCGCGACGAAGCCCCGGGGCGACGTGCACAGGCTCATCCCGGCGAGCAGGAGCAGGTGGAGGGCATACACCTCGGCGCGGACGCCCTGCAGCCACACGGCGGGCGCCCAGAGAGGCGCTAGGCCGAGCGCGAGCGCCCACCCGCGCGACGTCCAGCGCGTCAGCCCGCAGGCGAAGAGGCTCGCGGCGAGCGCCAGCGTGAGCGCGCTCGCCATGTTCGCTCGGAGGCCGACGTCGGCGAGCGGCGCGCGGAGCCCGCCATGCGTCCAGAGCGCGTGCAGGGGCATGCCCGGCGGGTGCGCGGGCGCGAGGCGCCATGTGACCGCGGCGAACTCGCCGGTGTCGTGCCAGTGGACACCTGGAAGCGCGCCGACCGTGAGCCACAGCCCAGCGAGCGCCAGGACCCAAGGCCCGATGCGCCAATCGATCGGGTTGCCCCTTTTCATCCGGGCGGCACGATGTTCTGTTATGCTCGCTTCGGCAAGACGGCACGTCGAAGCGTCGTTATTTGGGATGGCCTTGAGGATCGAGAATCGATGACGTCAGACGACGGGCAGCAGACGGGCGCAGCTTCCGACATCGCGCGCAAGATGCGCGAGGACTGGGACCGCAGGGCCCACGTCGACCCGAAGTATTGGGTCGCTGCGACGGCCGAGGCAGACGACGCGAGCTACCAAGAGTCCGCTGTCAAGGACGCGGCCGCGCTTCTGGAAGGGCTGACGGACGAGGTCGGGCCGGGTGCGCGCGTCCTGGATCTGGGTTGCGGCATCGGGCGCCTCTCGGCTGAGCTTGCCGGCCGCTTCACCGAGGTCGTCGGCGTCGATGTCTCCCCCGAGATGATCGCGGTCGCGCGACGCATGCACGCCGACAAGCCGGGGCTCCGGTTCGAGTCGAACTCGGGCGTAGACTTGGCTGACTTCGAGGACGGCGCGTTCGCGATGGTCTTCAGCTACTCCGTCCTGCCGCACATCCCACCCGACGTTCTGGAAGGGTACTTCCTCGAGATCGGTCGCGTGCTTCGTCCCGGCGGCCTCTTCCGGTTCCAGTTCTGGATTGGAGACGCCCACCCCGCCGCCGAGGCCGACACGCTGAGCATCCGTACCTATCGACGCGCCGACGTCGACCGTATGGCCGCAGACGGCGGGCTGGAAGTTCAGAGCACCGACACGATCGACTACTTCGACCCGGTCCTCAAGATGCACCCTGTCTGGGTCAACGCCCGCAAGGTGGGCTCCCCGACTCGGTTGGTCACGCCGCCGGCGCCGCGAGAGGCGGGTGCCCGAGTGCCCGCCGAGCAAGAGCTTGAGTACGGCCTCCTGCTGTATCTGGCCGTCAAACACGGCGAGCGCGGCGAACTCCAAGACGCGGAGCGCGTGATCGAGCAGGCGCTGGCCCTCGACCCGTCGCGCCCCGAGGCCTACGTGCAGTGGGCGACGTGGCGGATCGAGGCGGATGACGTCAGAGGCGCGGTCAAGCTCATCGAGGTGATGAACCAGCGCGTGCCCGACTCGACGCATGGCTGGCTCTATCGCGCGCAGTTCTGCGAGGCGATGGGTGACCTGCGCACGGCCGAGCGCGCGCTCGACAAGCTGGCCGCGCTCAAGCCCACTGACCCCGAGCTCCTCGAGCAGGCCACCGCGCTCAGAAAGCGGCTGCGAGCGCTCTAACGGCGCGTCAGGCGCCCTCTTGTAGCTTCTGGCAGACGACCTCGAGCGCGCGCTCTTGCTTGAGCTCCAAACCGCGGAACGCGCACGAGAGCCGGACGTGCCCGTTGCCAAAGCGCGCGCGGCCAACGACTTCGAGGTGCGCGTCGAACTTGAGCTTGCCGTACAGGTCGATCTGCGCGCCTCGGATGCGGTCAGGAATGTCTCGAGCGGTCTCCGGGTCGAAGACCATGCCGACGCCGCCCGGGCCGACGTCCACGACTCGAAACGGCCGCGCGACGCCGCTGACCACGCCCAGCGCGCTCTTGACCGGCAGGCTGAAGTCGATCAGCTCGCGAGAGCCGATGTGCGCGCGCACGAGCCGACGCCGCTGACGACGGAACATCGCGTCGGGCCAAGCGAGGCGCATTATCGCGTCTTGCCCCCCCTGCAGCTTCGTCTTGAAGCCGATAGTGAGGCCGTTCACGACGACGCTCACGGTCACGGGCACGCCGGCTCGCCACCCCAACCCGACCATGTCGGTGCCGATGAGCTCAAGGTCGATCGTGCTCGGCGAGCGCGGCGCGCCGGCGATCGTGGTGCCTGGGGACAGCTTGAGGCGCCCGGCGAACAGGGTGCCGATTTGCGACAGGAAGAGCAGCACAGGCCGCTCTTGGTCAATGGCCGCGCTCAGCAGCGAGGCGATGCGACCGGGGTGATTGACGAGCTGCGCGTCTTGCGCGTCGGAGAGCGCGAAGTCAAAGCCGTCGAACATCCGCGCGAGCGCGACGACGTCGGACCAGAGCTGCGCGCGCACGGGGAAGCGGTAAGCGATTCGAGGGAACTCGAGGACGAGGAGCTGCGCGCTCGACTCGACCGCGTGCACGTGACAGCCCCACCACGCGTCGTTCCAAGTCCATGACGCCCGAACGGTCTGGCCAACGCGCACGGGTCGAATGCCCTCGGCTTGGTCAGGTCGCCCGAGCACGAGCTGCGGCTTGCCGTCCTTGACGCGCCCGCGCTCAAGCAAAAAGCGCCGAATGTCTTCGTCCGAGTCGACGGTCGCGAGCATGCGCCCGGCGCCGACCAGCTTCGTGAGGCCAGTCTCGGCCCCGAGATTGCCGAAGACGGGCTCCGCGAGGTTCGACCGCGAGAGATGCGCGTCCCAGTAAGTGTCGAGCAGCTGTGGGAGCGCGGAGCGGGTCATGCGGTGCGCCGCGCCTCGCGGTCGCGCAGCGCGTCGAGCAGCCGGTCGTGAATGCCCTCGAAGCCCGAGGATGACATGAAGACCACGACGTCGCCGCGCAGGACAGTGTCGGCCAAGTGCGCCGCGAGGGACGGAATGTCGGGCCGATGCCCCGCGTCGACGCCGGCGGCCTGCAGGTCCGCCACGAGGCGGTCGAGGTCGAGCTTCTCGTCCTGCGCGAGCTTGTCTTCTTTGACGAAGGGCCGCGCGAACCACGCGTGCGGAGCGGCCGCGAACGCGCGGGCGTAGTCCTGTTGGTGCACGTTCCGGCGCGCCGTGTTGCTCTTGGGCTCGTACACAGCCCAGAGTGTGCGCCCCGGATAGCGCGCCTGCAACGCATTGAGCGTCTCCTCGATCGCGGTCGGGTGGTGCGCGTAATCGTCGAGGACGAGCACGCCGTCCGCCTCGCCCTTCTCTTCTTGCCGCTTCTTCACCCCGAGGTAGCCGCCGACTGCGCCGGAGAGCGCCTCGAAGGTGAGACCGAGCTCGAAGCCAATGCCAAAGGCCGCGAGCGTGTTCCACACATTGTGGCGACCCGCGAGCGGCGACGCGACGCGCCCGAGCGTGCGGCCATCACGCACGAGCGTGAAGTCGCACCCACGCGCGTTCGGTTCGACGTCGACCGCGCGCAGGGACGCCCCTTCGCCGAAGCCGTACGTCACGACGCGCGCCTGACTCCGCGCGGCCCGCTCGACGACGAGGGGGTCGTCGGCATTGGCGAAGAGGACGCCGTCCGACGGCAAGATGTCGATGAGTCGGTCGAAGTTCTCGATGATCTCGTCGAGCGTGTCGTAGATGTCCGCGTGGTCGAACTCGATGTTGTTCAGGATGGTGAGCTTGGGCCGATAGTGGAGGAACTTCGGGCCCTTATCGAAGAACGCCGTGTCGTATTCGTCCCCCTCGACCACGAAGGGGCCGCCCTGCCCGAGCAGGAAAGTCGAGTCGAAGTTGCGCGTGACGCCGCCGACCAGCATGCCGGGATCCAAGCCGCACGCCGAGAGCAGCCACGAGGTCAGCGCCGTCGTCGTCGTCTTGCCGTGCGTCCCCGCCACCACCACCGGCGTGCCGCGCGTGAGGAAGAGGTCACCGAAGGCCTGCGGGAAGGAGACGTACGGGATACCGCGCTCCGCCGCCGCGGCGACCTCGGGGTTGTCGCGTCGACACACGTTCCCCACGATGACGAGGTCCGGGGCCCAGTCCAGGTGCTCTGCGGCCCAGCCTTCCATCCACGCAATGCCCCGCTGCTCCAGCTCGGTGCTCATCGGTGGGTACACGTTTCGGTCTGAGCCGCGAACCTCGTAGCCTGCGGCTTGCAGCATGCCGGCGAACGCGCCCATCCCGGCGCCCGCGATGCCGATCAGGTGAATGCGACGGACTGCGTCGGCGGGCGGCATCTCACGGCGCACAAACCAAGGCTGATGGGGCTTCGTCACGCGGCTCCTCGTCTGGGCATATGTAGGTCTAGGTAAGACCTTACGCCGCGTGACGCTGCCTTGCAACCTCCGCGACGCGGGGGCATCTTCCCGTGCCCTCGAGGAGCACACTGAACACATGAGCAGAGACACCACGCCGGCTGAACGGGTCACCGAGCTCGACCACTTGATCGTGCGCGGCGCGCGCGAGCACAACCTCAAGAACGTCGACCTTGAGATCCCGAAGAAGAAGCTCGTGGTGTTCACGGGGATGTCGGGCAGCGGCAAGTCTTCGCTCGCCTTCGACACGCTGTTCGCGGAGGGGCAGCGCCGATATGTCGAGAGCCTCTCCGCCTACGCGCGCCAGTTCCTCGGCCAGATGGAGAAGCCGCACTACGACAGCATTCGCGGGCTCTCGCCCACGATCAGTATAGAGCAGAAGGCGGCGAGCAAGAACCCGCGCTCGACGGTCGGGACAATCACCGAGATCTACGACTACCTGCGCGTGCTCTACGCCCGGGTCGGCGAGCAGCGCTGCCACCAATGCGGACGCGCGGTCGAGCCGCAGAGCGCGCAGCAGATCGTCGAAGAGCTCTCCCGCCTGCCCGAGGGGACACGCTTCATGGTGCTGGCGCCGGTCGTCGAGAACCGCAAGGGCGAGCACAAGGAGCTACTAGACGAGCTGCGGTTACAGGGGTTCACGCGCCTCCGGGTCGATGGCCAGATGGTCGAGCTCGACGAGTCGACCGTCCTCGACAAGAAGCGCCGCAACCGCGTGGACGTGGTGGTTGACCGCCTTGTGGCGCGCGCAGACCAGCGCGCTCGGCTCACAGACTCTGTCGAGACAGCGCTTAAGCGGGCTGAGGGGCGCCTCATCGTCTCCGTGGTTGGAGAGACTGAGGACAGGCTCTACAGCGAGCACCGCTGGTGCCCCGCCTGCGGCATCGGCTTTCCCGAGCTGACGCCCGCGAGCTTCAGCTTCAACAGCCCGCTCGGCATGTGCAAGGACTGCAATGGCCTGGGCACGGCGCTCGAGATCGACCCGGAGCGGGTCGTGCCCGACGCGGACCTGTCGATTGAGGGGGGCGCGCTCAAGCCGTGGAAGACGCTGCTCGTGCACCCCAACGGCGCGTGGGTCAAGCGCGTGCTCGAGGCGCTCGCCGCGGAGCTGAGCATCGACCTCAACGCGCCGTTCAAGGCGTTGAGCAAAGCTCAGAAAGACGCGGTTCTCAACGGCACAGGCGAGCGTGAGATCACGGTCAAGTGGCAGCGCGGTCGCAGCGTCGAGAGCTTCGCCGCGCAGTGGGAGGGCGTGCTCCCGACGATGATGCGCCGCTGGCGAGATGCCACCACGGACGAGACGCAGCTCCACTACGCGCAGTACTTCAGCAGTTCAGCGTGCAAGTCGTGCAAGGGCACGCGTCTGCGGCCCGAGTCCGCTGCGGTGCAGATCGGCGGACGCTCGATTCTCCAGCTCAACGGCATGACCATCGCGGACGCGCACCGCTTCTTCACAACCCTCGACCTCGGCGGTAACCGCGCGTTCATCGCGTCCGAGCTGACCAAGGAGATTGGCGGGCGTCTTCGGTTCTTGCTGAACGTCGGCCTCGACTATCTCTCGCTCGACCGCCCGGGGCCGACGCTCTCGGGCGGCGAGAGCCAGCGGATTCGGCTAGCGAGCCAAATGGGCAGCGAACTCACGGGCGTGCTCTACATCTTGGACGAGCCCTCGATTGGTCTGCACCCACGCGACAATGGGCGGCTCATCTCGACGCTCGAGCACCTGCGCGATCTCGGGAACAGCGTGTTGGTCGTCGAGCACGACCAAGAGATCATGGAGCGCTGCGACTGGCTCGTGGACTTCGGACCCGGCGCGGGGCGGCACGGGGGCGAGATCGTGGCGAGCGGCCCGCCCGCTCAGCTCAAGGAAGACCTGAACAGCTTGACGGGCGCTTACCTGAGCGGCCGCAAGCGCATCGAGACGCCTGAGCGCCGTCGAGGGACCGACAGCCGCCGTGTGGTGTCGATCCGCGGGGCACGCGCGAACAATCTCAAGAACGTGACGGTGGACATCCCGCTCGGCGTCTTCTGCTGTGTGACGGGGGTCAGCGGCGCGGGCAAGAGCACCCTCGTCAACGACATCCTGCTGCCTGCCGCGGCGCGCGCGCTCAACGGCTCAAGCGACGTGCCCGCGGCGCACGACCGCATCACCGGCCTCGACCTGCTCGACAAGGTCATCGACATCGACCAGAGCCCAATCGGACGCACGCCGCGGAGCAACCCTGCGACTTACACGAAGATCTGGGACGAGGTCCGCGAGGTGTTCGCCTCGACCCGCGAGGCGCGCGCCTATGGCTTCACCGCCGGGCGCTTCAGCTTCAACGTCAAGGGCGGACGCTGCGAGACGTGTGAGGGCGCGGGCGTGACGCGGGTAGAGATGCACTTCCTCGCGGACGTCTACGTGCCCTGCGAGGAGTGCAAGGGGCGGCGCTTCAACGAGGCGACGCTGCGCGTGCGCTATCGAGACCGCACGATCAGCGAGGTGCTCGACACGACCATCGACGAGGCAGCAGAGCTGTTTCAGAACCACAAGAAGATCGCGCGGTCGCTCCAGACCTTGCAGGACGTGGGGCTCGGGTATCTGCAGCTCGGTCAGCCCTCGACGACCCTCTCCGGCGGAGAGGCTCAGCGGATCAAGCTCAGCCGTGAGCTCGCGCGCACCGCCACGGGCAAGACCCTGTATGTCCTCGACGAGCCCTCTACGGGGCTGCACTTCGAGGACATCCGGCGACTGCTCGAGGTCGTGCAGCGCCTTGTGTCCGCGGGCAACTCGGTGGTGATGATCGAACACAACCTGGACATCATCAAGACCGCGGACTGGCTCATCGACATTGGACCCGAGGGGGGCAGCGGCGGGGGCGAGGTGCTCGCCACCGGGACACCCGAGGACGTCGCGCGGGTGTCGCAGAGCTATACCGGCCAGGCGCTCAAGCCGCTGTTGGGTGCACAGACGCGTTGACGTCTCGAGCGGTGAGCCATCACCCTGCGGGCAGACGTAGGGGAGAACATGAAGAAGATCGCCCAGTTTGGCCTCGCGCTGCTCACCGCTAGCACGGCCGCCGCCGCACCTGTGAACGGCGCCCACCCCATGCGGAGTCAAGCCGAGTGTGACCCGGCGTTGGGTGTCTTGGACATGCGCCTCGATCCGTTCGGTGCGTTCGGGTCGCAGACCGCGATTCGCCAAGACGGCATCTACGACCCGCAGGACCAGCCGGACCAAGGGCCGAACCGCACGGTCTACGAGAGCATGACGTTCATGTGCCGCACGGCCGGCGGCGTCAGCGAGGGTCAGTGGCTCGAGACGGGCCGGATCGGCGGCGTGGTCGCGCGTGCAGACGGCCGTGACAACGCAATGTCGAGCGACTACGCGGTCGACGGCGTGGGCGTGCACCTCGAGGCGGAGCTCGACTGCAACGTGCTCACGCTCTGCTACACGCTCACGAACGACACGGGCGCGCCGCTCCAAACGCTCGCGCTCACGCCATACATCGATGGCGACCTGTATTTCAGAGGCACCTTCGACAACGACTACGGCGCGACGGGCGCGGGTGTGCCGCGGACGCTCTACGAGTTCGACGAAGGTGACGACCCACAGCGGCCGACGACGTACCTCGCGATGTACGGGAGCGACCCGAACGACGCCTCCCTGACGGGCTGGGAGCTCGGTGAGTACAGTGAGAGCCGGAGCCGCATCGCGAATACGGCTGCGGGGTGTGCGCCGTTGCGTGGGGCGATCGCTCGCCGTGCAGGCAACAACGCGGACACGGACGGCGACCTCGTGACGGACACGGGCTACGACGTGACGCTCTCGCTCCGCTTCGATGTCGGCCCGCTCGAGCCGGGCGAGATGAGCCCCGCGGTCTGTTGGAACATTCAGTGGGGCGTCGGCCTGCAATGCAGCGACGAGGACGCTGACCGCGTATGCGTGAGCGACGACAACTGCCCCACGGTCCCGAACGAAGACCAGGCGGACGGCGACGGCGACGGCGTGGGCGACGGGTGCGACAACTGCCCCGCCACTCGAAACGCAGACCAGCGCAACGTCGACGGCGATGCGTTCGGCGACGTTTGCGATGACTGCGCGGTCGCCGAGGCGGAGCGGTGCAACGGCGAGGACGACGACTGCGACGCGCGTGTGGACGAGGACACGGGCGGCGCCGCGTGCGTCGCGCCGTACCCGGGTGTGTGCGCCGTCGGCGTCGAGGCCTGCGTAGCGGGCGCGGTCGAGTGCCGGCCCACGACCACGGCGAGCGATGAGGTCTGCGACGGCCTCGATAACGACTGCGACGGCGCGTCGGACGAAGAGCCGCCGGGGCTCGGGCGCGCCTGCCAGACGGGCGCGCCCGGTGTGTGCGGCGCCGGCGTCGAGGCCTGCCAAGCAGGCGGCGTGGTGTGCGCCCCCGAGGCAACCGCAGGGGATGAGGTCTGCGACGCCGTGGACGACGACTGCGACGGTCGCATCGACGAAGGTCAGCGGAACGCGTGCGGGCGCTGCGGTGCGCTGCCCAGCGAGGGGTGTGATGGCCTAGATGACGACTGCGATGGGCGCATCGACGAGGCCGCGGAGTGCCCCGAGGGCGCCACCTGTACCTTTGGCCGATGCGCCGATCCGTGCCTGAACAACGAGTGCCCCGGCGAGCAACGATGCGTGTCGGGTGTCTGCATCCTGCCGTGCGAGCTCACGCCGTGCGCGGCCGGCGAACGCTGTGACGTTGGCAGCGGCGCGTGTGTCGATCCGTGCGCCGAGGTCCAGTGTGGACAAGGCGAGGCGTGCACAGACGGGCAGTGTGTCCCAGACAACTGCTACGGCCTCGGGTGCCCCGAGGGACAGCGCTGCGTCGCCGAGGCCTGCGTGCCCGACCCCTGCGCGGGGCTCGCGTGCGCGGCGGGCGCGTTCTGCCGAGACGGTCGCTGCGTCGCCTCGTGCGCCGCGGTCGCGTGCGCGGGCGGCGAGCTCTGCGTCGACGGCCTCTGCGTGGCGGACGCGTGCGCAGGCGTCGCCTGCCCTGACGGGGAGACCTGCGCGGCCGGTGCGTGCGGCGTCAATCCATGCGCTCAAGTGCGCTGCGAGGTCGGGCGACGGTGCGAGGCGGGCGCCTGCGTGGACGATCCGTGCTTCGGCCTGGACTGTCCACCGGGTGAGGCGTGTGTGGTCATCCAAGGCCTCGCCCAGTGCGTGCTCTCGGAGAATCGCCCCGAGCCCACGGACGCGGGCACGCTCGCATCCGACGCGACGCCCCCAGACGCGAGCGCGCTGGACGCATCGACCACCGCGGACGGGACGCTCATCGGCGCCGGGGAGAACGGCGGGCTCGTCGACGCGGGGGGGCAGCGACGCGTGCCTCCGAGCCCCGCCGGCTGCGCATGCTCAAGCACACGCGGCACGGACGGCTCGGCGCTCCTGCTCGTCGGCCTTGGCCTCGCCCTCAGGCGTCGGCGTCGGGCGTGTCGCTGAGGGTCACCGCGGCGGGCACCTTGGACGACGCGTTGAAGTACTGCAGGAGGCCCCACACATCGAGTGGTCGCAGCGACTCGAAGGACACCCCGAGCGTCTCGGTCTTGTCGCCGGTGGCCTGACTCCACATCACCTTGCCATGACACTCGACATCCATCGGTGGCTCGGGCAACGAGAACCGTACGATGACCGGCGTGTCGAACGCCGCGCTGAACGCGGTCCGCGCGCACAGCCCACCAAGGCCGATGTTGACGGTCTCGCCGCTGAAGGCCTGACCGGCAGCCTCGATGACGACGGGGAGTTGACGTTCAAAGCGACCAAAGCGGCGCCGTACGCTCGACATGGCTCGAATCCTGACTCGGCGCCGTCAGAATGGCGCGTGGCGCGAAGATGCGCGGGGCATTGCGTGTATGTCAAGGTACCCAACGCGGCTGAATGTGCGGTAAAGTCACGGTCTTATGATGCAAGTCACCGGACCCCGCCGAGGGATCTCACTGGTCATCGTCACCGCGCTGACGCTCCTGTGCGCCTGCGCCGACCCACCCCCCGCCACCCCTGACCCCGATGCTGCGCGGCCCCGCGTGACCCGAGACGCCGCCCCGGCCGAGTGCGTGCGGGACGCCGACTGCGGACCGGGGACCTGCGACATCGGCGCGGGCCGCTGCCTCGTCCCCGCCGGGCGATGTCGCACGGCGGACGACTGCCCGGCGGGTCAGCGCTGCGACGCCACCACGCAGGCGTGCATCCAACCGGCCCAACGATGCGCAGCGGACGCCCCGTGCCCGAATGGGCAGTATTGCGACTCGATGACCAGCGAGTGCCGCGTCGCCGGCCAAGGCCCGTGCGCGCCTTGCGAATCAGATGAGGACTGCGGGGGCCCGAACGACCGGTGCGTCGAGCTTTCGGATGGCTTTGCCTGCACGACCGCCTGCAGCGACGGCGGCATGTGCAGCTCAGGCTTCACCTGCGACGACGGTCAGTGCGTCCCGGCGGACCGCCTCTGCGCGCCCCGCGCGGTCTGCGCCGCCCTCGCGTGCGCGACGGGCGAGGTCTGCGATCCGGTCCGCGGTCGATGTGTCGCCGCGTGCGACGCCGCGAACGACCGCTGCCCGCCGCCCCAGCGATGCCGACCAGAGCTCGGCGGTCTCTGTCGGCAGTGTATCGCGGACGCCGAGTGCGGGGAGAGCGCACGCTGTGACCCGCTGCGGGGCGTCTGCGTCGAGTGCCTGTCGAACAATGAATGCGCGACCGGCATGTGCGACTTGGCGCGGGGCCGCTGCGTCGAGTGCTCGGCCGACGCGCAGTGCCCGGGGGGCCTGTGCGATCTGGGCGCGGGCGTGTGTGTGGAGTGCCTCGCAGACGCGAACTGCGACGTGGGCGTGTGTTTGGCGAGCGAGCGACGCTGTGTGCAGTGCCGCGGTCGTCAGGACTGCCCCGCCGGCGCGGTCTGCGACCCGACCGCCCATGTCTGCGTGGAGTGTGCGAGCGACGGCGACTGTCTAGGCGGCCGCGCGTGTGATGTCGCGGCGGGTCGTTGCGTCGAGTGCGTGGGCGACGCCAACTGCGCCGACGGCGTCTGTGACCCCGGGACCGCAACCTGCGTCGGGTGCGCCGTTGATGCCGACTGCCCCGCGGGGACACGCTGCGATGCCGCTGCGATGCGGTGTGTGGCGTGCGCCGATGACGCGGATTGTTCGCCGGGGTTGCGCTGCAATCCCGTGTCACGTGAATGCGTCGAATGCGTAGACCGAGGCGACTGCGCTGCCGGCGCCTGCGACGCCGGGCGGTGCGTCGACTGCCTCGAGGACGCCGACTGTGGCGGCGCCTCTCGCTGCGAGGTCTCCGAGCGCCGCTGCGTGGGCTGCGCGGTCGACGCGGACTGCGGCGCCGGGCGGCGCTGCCGGGACCAAGCGTGTTTGGAGTGCGCGGGCGACGGTGACTGTCCAGCGGGTCGCGTCTGCCACCCTCAGGGCGTCTGCGTCGAGTGCGTGGTGGATGCTCAATGCCCCCAGGGTCGCTGTTTGGTCGCCGAGGGGCGATGTGCGCCGTGCGTCGAGGACGCCGACTGCCCCGGGGCCCGCTGCGACCCGACGTCCGGCTGCGTCGCCTGCTTGGCGGACGCAGACTGCCCCGGCGGACGTTGCGACGCGGCGACACGCGCCTGCGTCGGCTGCTTGGCAGACCTGGACTGCCCGGGCGGCCGCTGCGGCCCCGACCGAATCTGCCACGCCTGCCTCGGGCCCGAGGACTGCGCTGTGGGCCTGCGATGTGACCGCGAGAACGACCGCTGCGTGCAGTGCGTCATCGATGACCACTGCGCGCCGGGTGTCTGCAACCCCGACACCCAGACATGCGTGGCGTGCCGCGCGAACCGAGACTGCGACGGCCTGCGGTGCGACATCGCCCGCAACCGCTGCGTAGAGTGCGTGAACTCGACGCAGTGCAGCGGCGAGACGCCCGTTTGCGATCTTGAGGCCGGCCGGTGCGTCGCGTGCGCGAACGACCTTGACTGCCCCGCCGGTAAAGTTTGCGGCGCGAACAAGCAGTGCGTCGTCTGCGAGGGCGACGCCGACTGCCCCGGTGCGCGACCGTACTGCCAGGTCGCCCTTCAGCTGTGCGTGCAGTGCCGGGCCGACGTGGACTGCGCCGCCCCGAACGTGTGCAACGAGGCGATTGGCCGCTGCGTGCCGCCCGCGGACATCTGCGCGCGGGACGCCGACTGCGGCGCGGGTCGGGCCTGCGACGAGCTCTTCCAGCGCTGCTACGACCCGTCCGGCGACTGCGTACGGGACACGGACTGCCGCCCGAACCACACCTGCAACCGATTCTTTGGCCGCTGCGAGGGCTGCGGATTCTTGCCTTTGCCCTTTTTGGTCTGCCCGGACGATCAGGTCTGCATCCTCAACCTCTGTAACCCTCAGTGAGCGCCATGAACAGTCGTCTCTCCCTGCGCGGCGTGTTCGCTGCGGTTGTCGCGCTCGCATGCGCCGCCTGTGACGACGGCGCAGCGCTGCCCTCGCGCTGCGTCGGGCCGCTGTGCCAAGCCCTCGACGCCGGCGGACTCTATGGGGACTCGGGCGCGGACGCCGCGGCGCCACCGCGTGTGTTTGACGCGTATGTCCCTGATCCTTCGAGGGATTTCGGTCCGCCACGACAAGACGCCTGCGTCGAAGCCGATGAGCAGTGCAACGACCTCGACGATGACTGTGATGGGCGCGTCGATGAAGCGTTGCCCACCACAGGCGAGGTCTGCGGCTCCGGCACGGGCGCTTGTCGCCCGGGCGTGCGCGCCTGTCTCCGCGGCGCGTGGGTCTGTGAGGGCGAGGGCGCGCCGGGCGCGGAGCGCTGCAACGGGCTCGACGACGACTGCGACGGGCTCGTCGACGACGCGCCCGAGGATGTGGGACAGCCCTGCGGGCAGGGCGCGCAGTGCGCTGCGGGCCGCACGGTCTGTGACGCAGGGCAGCTCTCGTGCGTCGGCGCCGTGGGCGCTGCGGACGAGACCTGCAACGGCGCCGACGACGACTGCGACGGGCGCATCGACGAGGCGTTCCCCGAGCTGGGCTCGACCTGCGGCATCACGCTCGGGGCGTGCCGTGCGGGTCAGGTCCGGTGCATCGCCGGGAGCCTGACGTGCTTCGGTCAGCTCGGCCCGACCCCCGAGGCGTGCGACACCGAGGACAACGACTGCGACGGCCAGGTCGACGAAGCGGACGACGCCCACGGCGGCGGCGCTTGCCCCGCCCAAGGGGATCGCTGCGTCGAGAGCGCGCAGTGCGGCGCTGGCGGCCGCTGTGTGGACGACTACGGCCAACGCTACTGCAGCGTCGCGTGCGCGGACGACGCGGGCTGCGAGAACGGCACATTCTGCGGGCCTCTCGGCGGGTCGAACTACTGCCGCCGGGCCTATGCAGGGTGCGCGGCAGACGCCGCCTGCTCGCCCGACGAGCGCTGCATGCTGGTGCCCGCCGTCGACCCTTCAGTCTTCGGCGGCGAGTGTCGACCCGCGCTCCCCGGCGGGCTCCCGACGGGCGCGGCATGCGGCGCAGACACGCCCCCATGCGCGGGTCGTCTGTGCTTGGGTGACATCGGTCAGTGCGCCTCGCTGTGCGGGGACACGCCGGAGTGCGGCGCCGGCTTCTCCTGTGTCCGGACGCCGTTCGTGTTGGGTGACCGGATGCAGATCGAAGTCGGCCTCTGCATCGCGGCCTGCACCGGGGACACGGACTGCAGCTTCGCGCAGTCGGGCCTCGTCTGTCAGTACGGCCTGGGGCAAGGCGCGGGCGAGGGCTTCGTGGGATACTGCGATGTCCCCCGCCCCGGCGGGCGAACCGGGGATGTGTGCGACCTGTCCGCCAGCCCGCCGCTGGGCTGCGACCACGGCTACTGCCGACGCGACGGCCGCGGGCGCTACTGCACGCAAGGCTGCGCGAGCGCGAACGACTGCCCCGCAGGGTGGGCGTGCACGCCGAATGACTTTCAGACCAGCGGCGGCGTGTTTACGCTCGGCCTCTGCCAGCGCCCCTGAGGCGGCGGCTGCATCGCGCGGCGAGCCCGGCGGCCACGACGACGAGCCCGATCCACCCAGGCGTGGCCACCGACGGCCGCGCAGCGCACCCCCCGCCACCGCTGCTCCGACGCTCTCGCTCTTGAGTGAAAGGGTCGGCGACGAAGTAGTCACCGGCGACGTCGGGCGGCTCGCAGGCGGGCACGGGGGCGAGGTCCGGATAGGTCGAGCAGAGCGCGTCGATGTCGTCTTGTGCGAGCGTGGACTTGCGGGACTCGCCCGCCGGCGCGCTCGCGTACATCGTCGCCTCGGCGACGGGTGTGTGGTCGAAGCCGAGCAGGTGCCCGACCTCGTGCGTGACCGTGTTCTGGACGTCGTACCGCACGCGCCCAGGGACGAGGGAGGTCGAGAACGTGAAGGCGTCCCCGTTGAGCTCGATGTCGGCGTCGAGGACGCGGCCGGTGTAGGTGCACAGTGCACCCTCGGCACGCTCGCAGAATGTCACCGTGGTCAGCCCAATGATCGCAGACGAGTGCGTCCAAGCGCCGTCCTCGCGCCACAGGACGACGTTCACATTCCGCGCCTCGGGCGTGAAGCCGACAACCTCGAGGTTGGTCTTGCCTTGCAGCGTGAGCTCGATGTCACTGCACTCCTCGCTCTCCCAGGTCTCAAATGAACGAGTCACGGAGGCGCGCGCGGTGTCGAAGCTCACGTCTTGAGAACCTCGCTGGTTGATGTGCCATGGAATGCAGCGGCGGTCCCACGCGACGGCTGTGCCGTCCGAGGTCTTCGTGCGTTCATAGGCGCTTGTGCCCGCCGGCATCAGGCAGAGCGCGCCTGCGAGTGCATAAACCCACTGGACACCTGTCATGCGCCTCAGCTCCCGACCGTGACGCGACATTCTATCGGAGCCTCCGTTTTGCCGGTCGACAAACGAGCAGGGGCCCCAGCAGCAGCACGATGAAGTGGGGTGATGGCGCCCATGGGCCGACGAAGCAGCCCGAAGCGGGCTCACGGGCTGGAGCGGGGACAGCCGTGCCCGCGTCCGCGGCGTTCAACGATGTCGCCTCTGCGTCCATCGCTTCGGGTCGCTCGAACGTCAGCGCGACGCCATGGCCTGTCACCGACCACGCCTCGACAAAGTCGGTGTCCACCGTCGCTGAGACCCGCGTGGGGCCAAGCCCACGCCCGTCAGTCCAGGGGCCTGGCGTCTCGCCGCGCCAAGCGCGCCAGCGCGCGAGACCCGAGAGCACGCGCGGGTCGCCCGGCGCGGCGCTGACGCGAACCACATCGCCGCTCGGCAACCATGCCGCCGCGCCCGCGGTGTCGTCATCGCCCGGCAACCGAAGCAACCCCGGACCGGGCGTCACAACGGGCGCCATCACGGACGCGCACGCTGCTGCCTCGGCCTCGCCGATGCACGTATGCCCCAAACCCAGGACATGCCCGAGCTCGTGCACCAGCACCGCCTCGCGGTCAAACGCGTCGCGCGCCCCGTTCGTCGAGAAGCGCCACGCTGCGGTGTTTACGACGACGTCCGCGTCCACGAGCAGGCATGCGTCTGTGCACGGCTGCGCGGTGTCCACAGTGAGCAGGGTGAACGCGACGATGCTCTCGTCCCCCACCAGTGCGCGCCACTCGGTGACAGTCGGTACGTCATGGGCACTCGTCACGCCGTCCCTGGGGTCGGGGGTCGCGGGCGCGGCCGCTTCGACAGGCGCGAACGCTGCCCGCGTTACGCTGCTCCAGGCGAGGGCTGCGCGCGTCCACGCCAAGTCCGCGTCGCTGAGCAAAACGGGGACCGCGCTTGCGGGTCGCTGGATCGCTTGTCCATTCGACGACGTGGCAGGCGTCCACGCGCTCGACGCCCGCGGTGCGAGCAGCAGCGCGGCGCAAAAGACTCCGCGCCGGAGCACGCTCAGGGTCGGCTCGGCGCGAGCGCGGGCGCACCGCGAGACAGGTCTCGGAGCGCTGTGAGCGGAACCTCGGCGGGCAGCATCGCGCGCGCCGGCGCCGGCGCTTGGGCAGCGACGGCGACCTCGAGACCGGTGATGTCGCGCCGCAGCATGACGCCCGCGGGCAAGGACTCGACGGTGAACTTGCCGAGCGACATCCCCACGACGACGTAGCGCCCAGCGACGGCCTCGAGGCAGACGACGACGTCCTCGCCCTCGACGAAGCGCGCCTCGCCCGCGACGCGCTGGGACAAGGGGCCCATCGTGCCGCCCAGCGTGTCGACCTGAAGCGTCTGACCCGTCGATGCCTCGCCCTTGATCGGCTCGGTCACCGCGAGGGTCACCCGGGTGATGTATCGACCGCCGGTGTCGATGACGTCGAGGCGCGAGACGCGGGCGCGCACCACGACCGTGGCGCGCGCGACCAAGGCGTCGAGCGTCAGAGGCTCGACGACCGTGGCCGATGCGGTTCCCGACGCGAGTCCGAGCGCGAGCAGGAGAGCGACGAGGGTTCGGAGTTTCAGACGCATGCTCCATCGACGCACAGTCGGCGGGCGCGATTCAAGTGGACACGCCGCCGTTCTTGCGGCGCCCCGGGGGCCTCTGCTACCCACACGGGACCGCGGCGCATCCGCCGCCCCTACCTAAAGCCTGAGGACCCTGTGGCCGAGAAACTCGAAGACCTCACGATCGACTACGAAGAGAATGGGCAAGTCGTCCGAAAGACGCTCGACAAGCACGTGCTGACGAAGGGCGCTTGGAGTACCGTGGCGTTCCTGTTTCAGGAGGCTGACCGCAAGACCGGTGAGCTCAGCGCACCCAAGGTCTCGATTCGTCGCTATCGAAAGCAGAACGACCAATATCGCCAGCAGAGCCACTTCACGATCTCCAGCGCGAACCAGGCGCACATGGTCGCGGACATGCTGCTGCGGTGGTTCCCGGACCGCGGCGCCGCAGGGGGGGACGACGGGGACGCCGACGACGGTGAGGGCAAGGGCAAGGGCGCGAAGAAGCCCGCAGCCAAGAAGCCCGCCGCCAAGAAGCCCGCAGCCAAGAAGCCCGCCGCCAAGAAGGCGCCCAAGATGACGACTGTCGGAGACGACGCGCCGTGACGCGGCCTCAGCGCGTCGGGATTTGCACGGGCGGCGGCGACGCCCCCGGCTTGAACGCGGTCATCCGCGGCTTCGTGAAGGCGGGTCGTCGGGCCCACGGGCTCGAAATCTTCGGGATCGCGGACGGTCTCGGCGGCCTGATCGGTCCGACGCCGCACATCGAGCCCCTCGACTTCGCGCAGGTCCGGGGCCTGCTCCCGATGGGCGGTACCATCCTCGGCACAACGAACCGGGGCAACCCGTTCCGCTATCCCGTGCGCGATCCGCAGACCGGCGTCGTAACAGAGCAGGACATCGCGGATGAGATCGTCTCGAACGCGCGCCGATTCGGCCTCGACGGCGTGGTCATGGTCGGCGGCGACGGGACGATGGAGATTGGACGCCGCCTGATGGCGCGCGGGCTGCCTGTCTTCGGTGTGCCCAAGACGATCGACAACGACCTGTCCGCGACCGAGGCGACGTTTGGCTTCGACACCGCGGTCGGGGTGGCGACCGAGGCGCTCGACCGCCTGCACACGACCGCTGCGAGCCACGACCGCGTGATGCTCCTCGAGGTGATGGGCCGGCACGCGGGCTTCATCGCGCTTCAGGCGGGCATCGCGGGCGGCGCGGACTTCATCGTGCTCCCCGAGGTGCCCTACGACGTCAACGCCCTGCTCGAGGCCATTGGGCGACGCCGGCTCGGCGGGAGCCACTTCGCGGTCGGCGTCGTGGCCGAGGGCGCGCTGCCCCGCGGTGGGGCGCAGAGCGTGCTCGCTGTGCAGACCGCCGGCGCGAACCCGCGGCTCATGGGCGCGGCGTATCGACTCGAGCAGGCGCTCTTGGACGCGGGGTGCCCGCTCGAGGTCCGCACGACCGTGCTCGGCCACACCCAGCGCGGGGGCACCCCCTCACCGTTCGACCGCGTGCTGGCGACCCGCTACGGCGTCGAGGCGGCGACCTGTGTCGCTGACGGCCAGTGGGGCCGCATGGTTCGCCTGCGCGCCGGGCTCATCGAGACCGTGACGCTCGAAGAGGCCCTCGCCACGCACCGAGTCGACCCCGACGGCCAGGTGGTGCGCCACGCCGAAGCGCTGGGGATTTCTTTCGGACGCTGACGATTTTCCTCAAGGTCGCCGCGGCCCGGACGATGCACCGGATATGGTGAGCTCTCCGAACCCCGCGATCACCCAAGCGCTCAATGCGCCACCGTTGATGAAGCCTGGCGCGACCGCTCAAGCGGTCGAGGTCACCATGCTCAAGAAGGCCCTCGACATGGAGGGTCAGGCGGCGCTCGCGCTCATACAATCGGTGACCACCGGCAAGGGCGGCACCATCAACGTCACGGCTTAGCGTTCATCCGCAAAAACGTCGCCGTGAGCAGGCCCATCAGGGCATCTTCGAGCGCCTCCACGCTGGGGCCTACTGCGTCGAGTGCGTGCTCAAGGAGCGTCTCCTTGAGTCCGCCGATGATAAAGCTGGCCATCAGGCGAGCGTCCCCCGGTGCGACGATGCCGAGCGCCTGGCCTTCGGCCAATGACTCACCCAGCAGAGCCTTCAACCCGGCGTAGAAGCCCCTCACCTGCTCCTCAAACGCCGGGTCGAGCCCCGGCGCGTGGTTGAGCAGGATCCGCGTCATGTCGGCGTCTGCCAGCAGCGCCGCGGCGACGTGGCGCACATTGTAGCGGACCTGCGGCTCGATCTCGCGGTGGACGTCGACGGGCTCGATGCCGGTCTCAATGCGCTCCACGAGGTCGTAGACCAACGCTGAGAAAGCGGAGCGCTTGTCGGGAAAGTACAAGTAAAACGTGCCCTTGGCGACCCCCGCGGCCGCGACGATGTCGTCGACCTTCGTGTCGTGGTAGCCGCGCTCGACAAAGCAGCGCCGCGCGGCGACAAGCAGGCTCGCCCGCTTGCGGGCTCTCTCAGGGGCGGACATGCCCCCACGATAAGGGACGCGCGACTTCGCGTCACGCGCAGGCTCGCCGCGGAGCCCTTGCGCCGGTCTCAAGCGTTCGGTAGACACGCGGACTGACTCGTCAGTCAGTGGGTGCACCATGAGCAGCAGCGCGCGCACGGCGCCGGTGGTCCTCGGGATCGATGTCGGCTCCACCACGGTCAAGGCGGTGGCGCTCGACCCAGAGACGCTCGACGTCCTGTGGTGTGACTATCAGCGCCACCAGACGAAGCAGCCCGAGATGGTCGTCGAGATGCTCGAGACCATCGAGGCCGCTTTCCCGGCGTCCCCGCGCGACGCTTGGCGCGTCTTCATGACGGGCTCGGGCGCGCTGCCCCTCTGCGCAGGCTTGGGCGCGAAGTTCGTGCAAGAGGTGAACGCCGTCACCCTCGCGGTCGAACACAAGCACCCGGACGTGGGGAGCGTGATCGAGCTCGGCGGTCAGGACGCCAAGATCATCATGTTCCAGACGGACGAGGACGGTCGGAAGACCGCGGCGCCGTCGATGAACGACAAGTGCGCTTCGGGCACAGGCGCGACGATCGACAAGTGCATGATCAAGGTCGGCCTGCCGCCCGAGGCCGTGCGCGCGCTGGTCTTCGACCCGAGCAAGCTCCACCACGTCGCGGCAAAGTGCGGTGTCTTCGCCGAGACAGACATCGTCAACCTCGTGAAGAGCGGCATCCCCGCGGCAGAGATTCTGTGCTCTCTGGCCGACGCCATCGTGCTGCAGAACCTGTCGGTGCTCACGCGCGGATCCACGCTGAAGCCGCGCGTCCTGCTGCTCGGCGGGCCGAACACGTACCTGCCCTTCTTGCAGGCGTGCTGGCGCCACCGCATCCCGGAGATCTGGGAGGAGCGGAACTTCGCGTGGCCGAAGGACCGCCCCATCGAGGAGACGGTCTTCGTGCCGGACAACGCGCAGTACTACGCAGCGTTCGGCGCCTGCGTGTACGGTCAGCATGAGGCCGAGGAGATTGGCCGTTACCGCGGGCTCGACGGCCTGCGCGACTACATGCAGAACGGGCGCAAGGCGCGCCTGGGCGCGAGCGCAGGGCCGCCGCTGGTCAAGTCCTCCGACGAGGTCGAGACCTTCCGCTCGCTCTACGCGATCCCGCGCTTCTCCCCGCCCCCACTCACCGCGGGCCAGATCGTTCGGGCCGTGATTGGGCTGGACGGGGGCTCGACATCGTCGAAGGCCGTGCTGGTCGACGAAGACGGCGAGATCGTCGCGAAGGCGTACCAGCTCTCCAAGGGCAACCCGATTCAAGACGCCAAGGAGCTCCTCACGCAGCTTCGAGACCACGTCGAGGGCCAGGGCGCGCGGCTCGAGGTGCTCGGCTTCGGCGCGACCGGCTACGCCGCCGACGTGCTCGAGCAGTGCGTCCTTGCGGACGTCAACGTGGTCGAGACGGTGGCGCACATGATGTCCGCCGTGAAGTACTTCGGGGACGTCGACGTGATCTGCGACATCGGCGGGCAGGACATCAAGGTCCTGTTCATGAAGAACGGCGACATCGCCAACTTCAGGCTCTCGAACTCCTGCTCCGCGGGCAACGGCATGCTGCTGCAGGCCATGGCGGACCAGTTCGGGCTCAAGGTCACGGAGTACGCGCAGACGGCGTTCCAAGCGGAGCTGAGCCCGAAGTTCAGCTATGGCTGCGCGGTCTTCCTCGACACCGACCGCGTGAACTTCCAGAAGGAGGGCTTCTCCAAGGAGGAGCTGCTCGCCGGGCTCGCACAGGTGCTGCCGAAGAACGTGTGGCAGTACGTCGTGCAGATCCCGCGCCTCGCATCACTCGGGCGGCGCTTCGTGCTGCAGGGCGGCACTCAGTACAACCTGGCGGCGGTCAAGGCACAGGTCGACTACATCAAGGAGCGCGTACCCGATGCGGACGTCTTCGTGCACCCGCACACCGGCGAGGCGGGCGCGCTTGGGGCGGCGTTCGAGACGCTGCGGGTCGTCAAGCGGCGCGGTCGCTCCACGTTCATCGGCATCGACGCGGCGATCGCGCTCGACTACGAGTCGCGCACGGACGACACCACGACCTGTCACTTCTGCCCGAACGAGTGCAAGCGCACGTTCATCGACACGCACCGCCCCGACGGCAGCACCGCGCGGTACATCGCGGGGTTCTCCTGTGAGAAGGGCACGGTCGAGAGCCACGAGGCGATGCTGGAGCTGGTCGCTGAGCGCAAGAAGATCGCCCGCGCGTTCCCGAACCTCGTCGACTACGAGGCTCGGCGCGCGTTTCAACACTTCTACGAGCCGGAGCCGATCCCGCACGAGGGCACCCCGATTCGGACCTATGAGATCCGCAAGGGCTTCTTGGGGACGAAGCGCGTCGCGATCGAGCGGCCGTTCCAGCGCGCCACTCCGGAGGCGCAGGCGCGGCTGAAGCGAGTGCGGATCGGCATGCCGCGCGTGCTGAACATGTACTCGACGGCGCCGTATTTTCGGCACTACTTCGAAGCGCTCGGCGTGCCGAAGCAGAACGTCGTCTTCAGCGATGAGACGAGCGAGGAGATGTGGGTCGAGGGCGGCAAGTACGGCTCCATCGACCCATGCTTCCCTTCCAAGGTCGCCCAGGCGCACGTCCACAACCTGCTCTTTCATCAGCACCAGCCCGACAAGGGCAAGCCGCTGAACTACATCTTCTTTCCGGTCCTCACGCACGTCCCGAGCTTCATCGAGGGCGTGATGGACAAGACGAGCTGCCCCATTGTCGCCGGTGCGCCCGAGGTCATGAAGGCCGCGTTCACGAAGGAGATCGACTTCTTCGCGCAGCGCGGCATCGAGTATGTCGACCCCGCGCTCACGTTCGGTGAACCGCACCTCACGGCGCGCCGCATGTTCGAGTGCTTTGGCCCGCGCTTGGGCATCACGGAGGACGAGAACGACCACGCGCACGCCGAGGGCATGCGCGCGCTCGCCGCTTTCGAAGCGGACCTGCAGGAGAAAGGTCGAGCCATCCTGGAGACAGTCGAGTCCGAGGACCGCATGGCCCTGCTCGTCGTCGGGCGCCCATACCACTCCGACCCCGGCTTGAACCACGGGATTCCCGAGGAGTTTCAAGTGCTTGGGTATCCGGTGCTCAGCGTGCGCTCGCTGCCCCGAGACCCCGAGTACCTGGCGCGTTACTTCAAGGACGAGGTCGCGCGCGGCCAGAGCCCGCTCGATATCAACGACGTCTGGCCGGAGAACTACTCGGCGAATAGTTCGCAGAAGGTGTGGGCGGTCAAGTTTGCGACGCGCCACCCGAACGTGGCGCTGCTCGACCTGTCGAGCTTCAAGTGCGGCCATGACGCCCCCGTCTACGGCCTGATCGACAGCCTGGTCACGACCGCGGGCGCGCCCTATGCGGCGCTCCACGACATCGACGCGAACAAGCCCGGCGGGTCGATCAAGATCCGCGTCAAGACGTACGCGCACAGCCTCAAGCTGCACCAAGAGGCGCTCGAGGACGAGGCGCGCAAGAAGCGCGCGCTCCAGTTCAGCTTGGAGCAGAAGCGGCTTGAGCTCCTAGAGCGCAAGCGCGCGCAGCTCTCGCAGCTCCGCCGAGACGACGCCTCGCTCGACGCGGAGATCGAGCGTCTCGCTGAGCGCCTGCGCGCCTACGCCCCCGCTCCCGTAGCGCCCGAGCCCACACCCGGCCTCATCCAAATCAGTGAGCGCCTCGCCGACGGTCGGCGGGCGCCCGCCTCGCTCTGAACCGCCCGCCGAACGAAAGGCACGCCATGCGACTCGACCCTCAGAACGAAGTCCTCACGACCGACGCCGGCGAAGACTGGCGGCAGGCGATCGACGCCGAGCTCAATGCTTGGGAGCAAGCGGAGCGCGAGCGCCTCGGGCTCCGCCAGGCCCGCCGCCAGTGGGTGGACGAGATGCTCACGCCCGAGGTCAAGCGCGAGGAGCGCGAGACCATCACGCTCCTCGTCTCCGGCCTGACCGCGGCGCAGGACTTTCTAGTCGAAGGCGCGCTGCGCGGTGTCGGCTACAACGTGAAGTACATCGGGATGCCCGACCAAGCCGGCCTGCAGGCGGGCAAGGAGTTCGGCAACCGCGGGCAGTGCAATCCGACCTACTTCACGGTCGGCAACCTCATCAAGTACCTGATCGAGCTGCGGGACGTGCAGGGGCTATCGACGGAGCAGATCATCCGCGACTACGTCTTCTTCACGGCCGGCGCGTGCGGCCCCTGCCGCTTCGGCATGTACGTGACGGAGTACCGCAAGGCGCTGCGCGACTCGGGCTTCGACGGCTTCCGCGTGGTGCTCTTCCAGCAGCAGGGCGGCCTCGCGCAAGCGACGGGCGAAGAGGTCGGCATCGAGCTCAACCCCAAGTTCTTCATCGCCCTGATTCAGGCGCTCTGCGCGGGCGACGTCCTCAACGCCATCGCGTATCGCATTCGGCCCTACGAGGTGAACGCCGGCGAGACCAACCGGGTCGTCGAGGACTGCAAGCGGCTGCTCTACAAGGCGCTTCAGGCGCGTTCCAACATCTTCGCCGCCCTGTGGCAGTGCCGGAAGCGCCTCGCCGCGGTCCCCGTCGACCGCCTGCGCCCGAAGGCCAAGGTCGCGATCATCGGCGAGTTCTGGGCAATGACGACCGAGGGTGACGGCAACTACCACCTGCAGAAGTTCCTGGAGCAGGAGGGCGGCGAGAACGACATTCAGCTCACCACCGCGTGGCTGCTCTACAACGTGTGGGAGGTCGAGCGCGACACCCGCGTGCGACGCGACCTGCGGCAGGCGGACGGCGGGCGACTCGGCCTGGCCGACTACTCGCCGCTGGCGGTCAGCAAGCGGCTGGCGATGATGCGCTTGGCCGACCGCGGCCTGCGCCTGATGTTCGAGGCCTTTGCGCAGCCCATCGGGTTGACGAAGTACCCGCTGCCGAACATGGACGAGATCGCGGAGATCGCGGCGCCGTTCTACTCGAATGACCTGCGCGGCGGCGAAGGCCACATGGAGGTCGGCAAGCTGATCTACAACGTCGTGCACGCGAAGGCGCACATGACGCTGAGCGTGAAGCCGTTCGGGTGCATGCCGAGCAGCGGCGTGAGTGACGGCGTGCAGAGCCTCGTCCAGACGCGCTTTCCCGGCTCAATCTATTGTGCGGTCGAGACGAGCGGCGACGGCGCCACGAACTTCTACTCGCGCGTCCAGATGTACATGTTCAAGGCCCGCATCGCCGCCGAGCAGGAGCTCGTCGAGACGTACGCGTCCTGCGGCGTGACCGAGGACGAGGTCCGCGCGTTCTTGGCGAAGAACCCCAAGTACGCGAGCCCGCTCCATGTGCCGCCCCACGTCGGCGCATGCACGGCGGCGAACCTGGTCCGCGAGGTCGCGCCCCTGATTCGGCAGACGCGAGCGGAGCGCGCTGCGGCCCGGACGCGCGGCGCCCTTGAGCGCGTGGGTTCGATGCTGCGCGCCGCGCCGGACAAGGCGCGCGCCGCCGCGGCTTGGGCTCAGGATGACGCAACCCGCGAGCGCCTGAGCGCAGACGTCGCGCTCGTGCGTGAGCTGGCGCAAGGGGGCGCGCGTGACGCCTTCGCCCCGCTCCTGCGCAAGCTCGGCGCCGGCGGCCTGGTGCCCGACGCCAAGGCCTAAGGGCGGCGAACGCCGCCTCACGTCGCGTTGTTGACAGGTCATTAGACCCGCCGGACGGTCACGCCGTGAGCCTGCACTACGAGGTCCCGGACAACGCCCTGAGAGCGCCGCCGCCCGGCCAGTCGCATGATGGCCCGGCGCGCATTTATCACCCGGCGGATTCGGCCGGGGTCGCTGAGGTCGTGCGCGACGCCGCCGAAGCAGTGGTGTGGCTCGACTCACCGTGCGCGCCGCCTCTCCGCCAACACGAGCGGGACCCGATGGGCCGAGAGTGCTGGCGCATCTCGTTCGAGCACATGACGCGGGTCCTGGAGGTCGACCGACCGAGGTGTCGCGTTCGCGTCCAGGGTGGGCTCAAGGTCGCTGACCTGGTGACCGCGCTCGCCCACCACGGCCTGTCGCTGCCGATGGTCGCGCCCGCCATGGGCCTCTCGGTCGCCGCGGCCGTCTCCCGAACGGGCTTCGCCGACCACGTCGAGGCGCTCGGGATCGTCGTCGCCTCGGGGAGCGTCGTCGAGATCACGCGAGAAATCGACGCCCCGCTGTTTGAGATGGCGCTGCAAGGCTTCGGCGCGGTGGGGCTGGTCGCAGAGGTGACGCTCCGCGTCGTCAACTCACCGAGCTGGCGTGTGCATCGTGAGCGACTCCCCTTGGAGGTCGCGGCAGCGCGCTTCACTGCAGCCGCAGAGCGTGACCCGGCGGCGCAGCGGCACGCGCTGGTGTGGTGGCCACACTGCGCGTGGGCCGTCAGTGAGCAGACGGATTTCCAGCCCGAGCGGCCTGCCCCCCTTCGCGAGGCGCCCCCGACGCGCAGCCGGGCGTGGCACGAGCGTCTGGCCAGCGCCCTCGTGCTGCTGAGCGCCCGGTGGCCTGAACTCCTGCGATGGCTCCAGCCGTTCGCGGCGCACCTCTCCCCTCCGACGGGCACTTCGACCGAGGCGGCAGCGTCGCTCCAGGCGAACCGCGAGCGCCCCGCACAGTGGCGACTCGACGCCGCGGTGCCTCGAGATCGGCTCACAGCCACGCTCGAGGCTCTGGCGCCCCTGCTCCGTGCCCCGGGCGCGCACGTCACGCGTCCGGTGCGTGTTCGCGCGCTGCCCCCGGGTGTGGGCCTCATGAGCCCCGCCCGTGCACGTCCGATGGCGCT
>Ga0114972_10000196_pt1 | contig 43184 bp, 37 predicted proteins | sample M_140807_EF_Meta_FD_87354 | JGI IMG/M metagenome (GOLD analysis project Ga0114972, IMG submission 87354) | Freshwater microbial communities from Lake Montjoie, Canada to study carbon cycling - M_140807_EF_MetaG | ecosystem: Environmental > Aquatic > Freshwater > Lake | place: Lake Montjoie... | reverse complement strand
GCGACGGAACTCGCCTTCTACGGAAACTGCCGGGTGATCGGCACGCTCTACTGGGAGAACGAGGTTGGGCTGAAGCGGACGGCGGCGCTGTTTCGGGAGACCGACGAAGCGACTTTTCGAAAGGCGCTCGAGGCCGCGGGCGTGACGCACATCGTCATTCCGTCGTGGGGCGTGCTGGGGTGCGCGAAGGGCTACGACTTTCGGGGCGTTGGGCGGCCGCTCGGTGCACGAGCCCCTTCGTTCGTGGACCGCGTCGTGAACGGTCAGGAACACCCCGCCTGGCTGGAGGAGGTGCCCACGCGGCTGCCCGAAATGTTTGGGATGAACAATTTACGGATCAAGATCTACAGGCTGCGGGGCGAGCCCAAGCCGCCACCGTGATGACCCCGGGATCGGCGGGGCAGTTCCGTTACTGGCCGGCTTTGCCGGGATCGGGTGCAGACTTGTCGGTAGCGGCCGCTGGTGCCTCCGCCGGCGGGGCCAGCCGCTGCCGGAGCGCCTTCGCCTCCTCGGCCCGTTCGGTGTGCTCGAGGACATCGGCCAGCCGCTCCGTCGTCCGCCGCGTGGCTGCGGCATCCTCCGGCCGCTTGTTCGCGAGGCCTTGCACGAGCGCCCGGCAAGGCTTCTCCGCCGTCTTGTAGTCGCCGCGGGCGATGAGCACGTCGATCAGTTGATCGAGGGTGGCGATCGTGTCGGGATGCCCGAGCCCGAGCGTGTTGTTGCGGATCACCGCGGCCCGGTCGAGGCACTGCTGGGCGAGCGGCAGGTCGCCACGGGTTTTCAAGCAGGCGGCGAACGCCGCCAGGGCCGACGCCGTCTGCGGATGCCGGGGCCCGAAGCGGGCCTCGGAAATCGCCAGTGCCTCGAGGGCCGCGTCCTCGGCCTGTTCGGGCTGCTTTCGAGCCTGGCGGAGGGCTGCCAGGTGGAGGAGCGTCGGCACGACCCGCTTGTCGGCAGGGCCCGCCGCCCGCTGCTGGATGAGGAGGCTGCGCTCGAGCAGTTCCTCGGCCTTGGCCGCGGTGTCTGTGTCGCGGGCGAGGCACGCGCCCAGGCCCGCCATCGCGGCGGCGGTCGGCAGGCCCGCCGGCCCGGCGGTTTTCGTCGTGATTTGAACCGCCCGCTCGTAGAGCGGAGTCGCGGCGTCGTAGCTGGCTTCGAGCAGATCGAAGTCGGCGAGATTCTGGATGGCGGCGGCAGTGGCCGCAGCCTCCGGGCCGGCGAGTTTTTCACACGCCTTGAGAACGCCTTCGAGCAGGGGCCGCGCCTCGGCGAACCGGCCGAGACGGCCGAGGATCATCCCGTATTCGCCCACCACGGCCGCCGTCTCCAGGTTTCCCTGGCCGAGGAGCGCCTCGTAGTTGCCCGCGGCCCGCTCGGCGGCGACTCGTGCCGCTGCGTAGTCTCCGGCTGCCACGGAGGCGCCGGCAAGTTGGCGGCACGATTCGGCGATCGCGGGATTGGGCTCCTTGAACTTCGCCACCGCCAGCGCGAGGGCCGACTCGGCGGCCGAGACGGCGTCGGCGGGGCGGCCAGCGTCGATCGCGGCCGTGACAGAAGCCTGCAGTTCCCGCCAGCGCCGCTCGATCGCCCGCGGGTCGTCGGCGGGCCGCATCGCCCGCACGACGACGAGCGTCGCCACGGCCGCGCATCCGACCGCGGCGATCAAAGGCCAACGCGTGCGCCGCTGCTCGACTTTCCACAAGCCCGCCGGCTCGGCGGAGTTGCGCGGGGTTGCCCGGGGTGGTTCCATATCGGGAGAATTCCGGCAGATTCGTATGAAATGCGCTGAACGATTGTGGGCAGATTCTGCCACCGCTTCGTGAGGATGGGATGAGCGAGGGCCCGTGCCAGGCAGGCATGGAGGGCAACCCCGGCCCACGGAGCGGCGGGTAGCATCGTCCGCGGTCGATACGCATCACGATTTCAAGGGGTTCTCCGCGGGCTCGTGTGAGCGGCGTGAATTCACAAGCAGAGACCCAACCCAGCCGATCCAGATGACGATCGCCAGCCCGCTGAGCATAGCGCCTCGTCTCAGGCTCGCCGGCTCGTAACGAAATTCGAGCGTTGCCCGGCCCGCGGGAACCAAGACGCCACGCAGGGCGTGATTGGCCCGCAGCACCTCCACCTGCCGACCGTCGAGATATGCGCGCCAGCCCGAGTCCCACGCGTCCGCCAGCACGACGAGTCCCGGCGTCTGCATCTCGACGGCCAGGGTCACGCGCATCGGCACTTCGTCGGTCACGCGGGCGGTCCCGCGACACTCCTCGCGCACATCCATGGCCAGCTCCCGCTCGACGATCGCCACTGTGCGAGGGTCGAAATCGGGGTCTGCGAGCCGCTGCTTGCGGAGCACTCCGTCGTCGACCACCTCGACGCCGGCGGGCACATACGCCCGCGGCAGCGCCCGGGAATTGGTCACGGCCCAGTAGTCGTCGCTCTGGAAATGCGGCGTGATATCCGCAGGCGGCGTGCCCCGGAAGATCATGTACCGCACGTTGAGCATGTCGAGGATCGGCGGGAATCGCAGCTCGCCGGCGGGCGACATGCCGATCTTCGGAATGATCCACTGGGTCAGCGCATGAGGTTTCGGCCGGGTGCGTTGTTCGTCCACGAGCCCGAGCAATTCGACCATTCGCAGCGGATCGACGCCGTCGTATCCGCGAATGTCACGCAAGCCGTGCATGACAGCCAGGTCAGGCGGCAGGCAGCCGAAGCCGATCACGCGGCCCGGCTCGCTGTGGGCGATCTGCTCGAGAACTGGCAAGGGCGGATAGTACAACTCGGGCTCACACTGCGCGTTGTAGCCAAAAGCGAACGCGAGCAGTTCGCCGATCATGACTGTGCCCAGCACGGGCACGAGCCGCCTGCCGAAGGCCGGCCGCCAGGCGAGCACACCCCAGGCGGTCAGGCCCAAGACGGCCAAGGCCGCGCCTGCGGCGTACGTGCGCACGAACCGTGCCTGGACCGAGGCGACGCCCGCAGCATCGTGAATACCGCGCACGCTGCGGCCCTGCTGCACGGCGACGCCGAGTTGGGTGGCAACTGGCTCGGGAAGGTGCGTCAACTGGTAGATGCACGCCCCGGCCACCAGCACCAAGGCGGCCGCCGGCAAGGCAAACCACCAGCGTGGCGCGGCCAGACCCTCCAGCAGCGCGTCGAGCCCGACGGCCGCTAGCGCCAAGAGCATCAGCGACGCCACGAACACGAAGCGGTTGTGCGACATCATGTTCATGCCGGGCAGACGCAACAGGCTGACGATACCGGGCAGGTTGAGCACCCAACTCAGCGACAGAATGATCAAGAGGAGAAGAATCGAATTCAGGCCCCGATGGCGGCGGCTGCACCAGGCCAGAGGAGCGACTACCAGAGCGGCCACGAGGCCGGCAAACGCCCCGACCGCGCTTTCTGGAACATTGCCGGCAGCAACGTACAGGCTGCCGTCGATCGTGAGGCCCCAGAACTCGGGCACGACGACCTGCGGCAACGCGGACAGTCCTGTCGGCGGCCGCTCTTCCACGCCCTGGATGCGCCGAGCCATGCGTGCGCCTGCCTGCGTGGATTCGACCAGGGGAAGAACGAGCCACATGCTGGCGAGAATGCCCAGAGTCCAGGCCGCCGCCGGCACTGCCAGCGAAGGCAGTGCGCGCCGCGAAAGCCACTCCCCGCCATGAAGCTGCCCGTAGCGCCACAGGGCAAAGAGCCCGCAAGTGAGAAGCAACTGGCCGCCGATGTCGATATGTCCATTCAAGAGCACGATCGTGGTCAGGCCCGCGAGGGCAGGTCCGCCCCAGCCGAAGGGCCGGCGCACCGTGCTGTCGACGGCCGCGAGCGACCAGGGGAGCCAACAGATCACCGGCGGCGATACGAAGGTCTGCCAGATCACGTAGGTTCCCGTCAGCGGATAAGACCAGCCCACGAGCACAGCCGGCCAGAATCCCACGCCCAGCGTGCGCCGGCAAAACACATACGCGCCCAGCCCGGCGACGACCGCCACGAGCATCTGGTTCCACGCCAACACAACTGGCGACGCGAACACATAGCGGAGAAGCACCGCGGGCGACAGGGGCCAGCGGTAATAGGGTGCTCCTCCGAAGATCCCAGGCAGCCAAAAGGGGAGCCGCCCGGACCAGATCTCGGAAACCGCAAAGCGCCGCAGTGGCTCGGTATCCAGAACCAGGTCCGACATGATCGGATCGTGCGGGACGATCCGGGCGATCTCAGGCGTTTGTGGAAGGTAAAACTGCGGCTCTGCGAGAATGTCGAGAGGGAGCAGGATTGTGCGCCCGACAAGCGACGGGCCGTAGAGGACGAATTGCCCCACCACGATTCCGACGACGACGGCCACCGCGCCGAGATGCTTCCGAACCCCAGGAAAAACCATGCTGCTCCTCGAACAACGTCATCCAGCGATCGGTTCCCCCAAAGGCACCCGCAGGATTTTTATTCCGGCGCCTGGCTTGCAACGAGAAACGGCCACGGATTGAATGTCGGCGAAGTCTAGCGATCGGTCTGTGTGGTTTTCGTGAGCGACCGGCCAAGCCGTTAAAACCACCACGGTGAAGGCGAAGTTCGACAGATGAACAGGAAACCTTGATGGCCGACAGTCCGCGCGCCGCCGCGCCGCCAATCGCCGGCCCCGATCGGTCGGCGCAGGCCGCTATTGTTTTGTGCGCGATTCTCGCGTGCGTCGTGCTCGTCTACGGGCAGATGTGGAACGACGGCGTGCTCGACTACGACGATCCGGAATACCTCAACCGCGTCGTCCGGCAGGGGCTGTCGTGGTCCGGCCTCGAGTGGGCGTTTCAGCCGCAATGCTGCAACTGGCATCCGCTCACGTGGCTGTCACACATGCTCGACTGCACGCTCTTTCCCACGTGGTTCGGGGCCCACAAGCTGCACAACCTCGCGCTGCACCTCGGAACGACCGCGCTGTTTTACGTGTTTTTGCTCCGCGCCGGGCTGCGGGTGCCGTTTGCGGGTGCCGCGGCGTTCGTGTTTGCGCTGCACCCGCTGCGGGTCTCGAGCGTGGCCTGGATCTCGGAGCGCAAGGACTGCCTGGCGGTGTTTTTCTGCATGCTGGCGATCGTCTGCTACCAGCGTTATGCAACGCGACTGTCGCCGCGGTGGTATGCGGCCACCTCCGCAGCGATCGCCGGCGCGCTGATGGCCAAGCCGCTCGCCGTCATGCTTCCCGCGGCACTTCTCGCGCTCGATGTCTGGCCGCTCAGCCGGGCGGGCCGCAATGGCATGGGCAATGCCAGGATCCGGATCCTCGAAAAGCTGCCGTGGCTGGCGGCGGCGGGTGGAGTCGCCGTCGTCACGATGATCGCCCAGAAGCAGTGCGGGGCGGTGTCTTCGGGGACGCCCGTATGGTTTCAGCTCAAGCACATGGTGTATTCGTATGCGATGTATCTCTGGCAGCTGCTCCCGCTCGGCCGTCATTCCGTGCTCTATCCGGTCGCCGCGGTGATCCGCTTCCCGGCCGCTGGAACTGCCGCTCTCGCGGCAGTGCTGGCCGGCATCACGTGGCTCGTGATTGCCGGCGTCGGGCGGCGGCCCTGGCTCGCGGCGGGATGGCTCTGGTATCTGATCGTGTTGTTTCCCACGTCGGGCATCGTCACGATCGGCGACCACGCCCATGCCGATCGATACACGTACCTGCCCCACGCGATGCTCATCGCCGCGCTCGCCCGCGAGGCCCAGCAGCAGTATGACGGCGGCGCGGTGAGTCGCTTGGTCGCGATCGTGGCCAGCTGCGTGGTCGGCCTCGTGCTGCTCGGGCAGACCTTTGTCTGGGTATCGGAATGGGACGATTCCCGGACGGTGTTCACGGCCTCGCTCCGGGCCACCGGGCCGAACGAACCGCTGCTCCGTTTTCTGGGAAAGTGTCTCGACGCCATCGAGGACTTCGAGAATGCGGAAAAATGCTTCGCGGCCGCCGTCGCCTGCGATCCCGATTCGGCCGAGGCTCAAGCCCAACTCGTTCGATCGCTCCTGGCCAACGGACGGGCGGCCGAGGCACGGGCGGCATTCGAGAGGCTCTCGGAGCGAAGCCCGGACGTCGCCTTGCGGTGTGCGAAAGGCATGCGACGATGGAGCGACGACGGCAACTATCGGATCGAAAGTGCCGACTTCGTATGGGACTATCTCGCAGAGCAGGGAACGAACCCACGCTAGCCATGGACGCGACCGATGTTTCGTGACCGCAAAGTCATCGTCGTGATGCCGGCGTACAACGCGGAAGCGACCCTCGAGCGCACCCACCGGGAGGTGCTCGAGCAGGGTGTCGTTGATCTGGTGATCGTGGTGGACGACGCCGGTCGCGACCGGACCCACGAAATCGCCCAGACGCTGCCGCAGACCATCGCGATCCGCCACGATGTCAACCGCGGCTATGGAGGGAATCAGAAGACCTGCTACCGCACCGCCCTCGAGCACGGGGCCGACATCGTGGTGATGGTGCACCCCGACTACCAATACACGCCGCTGCTCATTCCGGCGATGGCGTCGTTGATCGGCAACGGCCTCTACGACTGCGTCTTGGGCTCGAGAATCCTCGGCGGGCAGGCGCTTGCCGGCGGCATGCCCTGGTGGAAGTATGTCGCCAACCGTGGGCTGACGTGGTTTGAAAACCTGCTGATCGGGGCGAAGCTTTCCGAGTATCACACGGGCTATCGGGCTTTTTCACGGCGGCTCCTGGAGCGGCTGCCGCTCGAGGAAAACTCGGACGATTTTGTGTTCGACAACCAGATGCTGGCCCAGATCCACTGGCTCGGCTACACGATCGCGGAGATCACCTGTCCGACCAAATACTTCGCCGAGGCCTCGTCGATCAACCTCAGGCGATCCATCACCTATGGGTTCGGGTGCCTGCGGACCGCCCTTGAATACCGGCTCGCCCGCGCGGGGCTCGTGGCTTCGCGGCGGTTTCGCGCGGCCGAAGAAGCGAGAGGTGCGTAGCCCATGAATGCCCGGTTTGCGGACGCCATGGTACGCGGAACCAGCCTGCGGTTTCAGCTGCTCGCCGCCTGCGGGCTGATCGTCGTCGCGGGATTCGCGGCCTACGCCAACACCTTTTCCGCGCCGTTCGTCTACGACGGCCGCATCCTCGAGCGGGAGTTGCGGCCGCTCGCGTGGGAGAACCCTGCGGGATGGTTCGAGCAGTGGCCCCGGCCGCTGGGATACTTCACGTTTCGCCTGCAATACACGCTCCATGGCCGCTGGCTGCCCGGCTTTCACGCCGTCAATATCGCGATCCACGTGCTCGCCGCGCTGTTCCTCTTCGGCAGCGTGTGTCTCACCTGCCGGTCATGGCGGTCGTCGGCGGCGGTGCGGTCGGAGGCGGTCGCCATCGCCCTGGCCGCGTCGCTCTTCTTCGAGTTGCATCCGCTCCAGACCCAGGCGGTGACGTATCTCTATCAGCGATTCGAGTCGCTGATGGGGATGTTTTTTCTGGCGAGCGTGTTTTGCTTCGCGATGGGGTGTCGGGAGACGGGCGGGAGGCGGGAGGCGAGCGGGGCAGGGGGGCAGAGAACGAACTGGCGGAGCGTGGCCTGGCTCGTGGCCGCGTGGCTCGCCGTGGTGGCCTCGATCGCCTCGAAGGAGGTGGGGGCGGCGGCGCCGCTCGTGCTGCTGTGGTACGACCGCGTATTCGTGGCCGACTCGTGGCAGACGCTCACCCGCCGTCGGGGCTGGTTTCATGTGCCGTTTTTCGCGTTGATGGCGGGCTGCGCGGCGTTTCTGTTCATCGCTCGGGAGCACTACGCCTCGGGCGGGATCTTCAACACCACGCGGATGCCCGTGCTCACCTACGCCCTCCACCAGCCGTATGTGATCTGTCGCTATCTGGGCCTCGTGGTCTGGCCAACCGGGCTGTGCCTCGACTGGAACTTGAAGCCGCTGGCCGATCCGCGGCAACTTTTCCCATCGATCGCGGCGGTGCTCGGCCTCCTCGGCTTCACGGCGTGGGCGGCCGTGCGGCTGCCGTGGGTCGGCTTCCTGCTCGGTTCGTTTTTTTTGATTCTCGCCCCCACGTCGAGCTTCGCGCCGATCGTGGATCTCGCTTTCGAACACCGGATGTATCTGCCGCTGGCGCCGCTGAGCGTGCTCGCCGTGCTCGGGCTGCGGGGCCTCTCGATCCGGGCCCGGGTGAGCCGGCGGGTGCTCGCCGGGGCGGTGGCCGGCCTCGCGATCGCGCTTGGCATCCTCACCTACCGGCGGAACGAGGTGTATGAGTCGGGCGCGAGAGTGTGGATCGACGTTATCGCCAAAGCACCGCAGAATTCTCGCGCCTTTTTCAACTTGGCCTGGCACGTGGAGGAGGAGCCGGGTGGCATCCCCGCCGCGATCAGGCTCTACCGCCGCGCGCTCGAGATCAACCCGTCTCTCGCCGCCGCCCACCGCAGCCTGGCCGTCCTGCTCTTCGAAGCCGATCGGCCGCGGTCGGTGTGGCATGCACGGCAGGCGGTCGGGCTCGAGCGGTCCGCAGACAATCTGAGCAACCTCGGGATCGTGATCGCCGACAAGGATCCCCGCGAGGCGGAGGCATGCTTCCGCGAGGCGCTCTCCCTGAATCCGTCGATGGTGGAGGCAAAGGCGAATCTGGCGAGGCTGCTGGCGAGCAAACGCCCGACGGCGGCGGCAACGGAAGTCGAAGTCGAGGAACGCGAGCCAGCGCTCGTGAGCCCGTGACATGAAAGTGTTCTCCCATCGCCTCTCCGCGGGCGCGGCCTCTCGATGACCGATCATCCACGCCTTCCCGTGCTTCTCCGTCGCCTCTGGGCCCATCTGCCGGCCAAGCGGCGGATCCAGCTCGTCGCCGTGTTCGCCTCGATGCTCGCGAGCGGCTTCGCCGAGATCGTGAGCCTCGCGGCAGTCGTGCCTTTTCTCACCGTGCTCGCCGACCCAGGGAGGCTCTGGGTTCGGCCGTGGGTACGCGGCTGGGCCGAAGCCCGCGGGCTCACCGAGTCCGGCCAGTTGGTCCTGCCCGCGACGCTCCTCTTTGCGGCCACGGCGATCGGGGCGGGGGTGATCCGCCTCGTCAATCTCTGGCTCTCCGGCCGTGTGGCCGCGGGCACCGGCAGCGACCTTTCGCAGGAGGCCTACCGCCGCACGCTCCACCAGCCGTACGCGGTGCACGTCGCCCGCAATTCGGCCACGATTACCACGGCCATGCTGTCGCACGTCGACGGGCTCATCTACGGCGTACTGACGCCGCTCTTGGCGATCGCCGTCAACTTCGCCGTGATGATTGCCATCACGATCGGTCTCGTGGCGATCGATCCGTGGGTCGCGCTCTTGACGATCGCGGTCTTCGGCGGTGCATACCTGGCGATTTCGGCGGTGCTGAAGGCGTCGCTCGCCGCCAACAGCCGTGCCCAGGCGGCCAGCGGGCAAGCCCGTGTGAAAAACGTGCAGGAGGGGCTGGGCGCGATCCGCGACGTGCTCCTCGACCGTTCGCAACCCTACTACATCGACAGTTACCGACATGCCGATTGGGCCATGCGGCAGCTGCGGGCTCGGGCGGAAGTGATCGGGTCCTTTCCGATGTATGCGATTCATGCCGCCGGCATGGCGGGCGTGGCACTACTCGCTTACGTGCTCGTCTTGCGGCAGGGGGGCATCGCGGCTGCGCTTCCCGTGCTCGGGGCCCTGGCGCTCGGCGCCCAGCGGCTCCTGCCGGCGCTCCAACAGTGCTATGCATCGTTCGCGCAGATCCAAAGCAATGTGGCAGGCCTCGAGGTCGTGCTCGATCTCCTCGATCAGCCGGCCCCCGACGCCGACCGGCCCCGGGCGGCCCCCGCCGAGTTCACCGAATCGCTCGCGCTCGACAATTGCTCCTTCCGCTATCAGCCCGATCTACCGCTCGTGCTTCGCGACGTGTCGCTCACAATTCAGCGCGGCGAACGCGTGGCCTTGGTCGGGCCGACGGGCAGCGGCAAGAGCACGCTCGCCGACATCCTCATGGGCCTGCTTCCGCCGACGAGCGGCCGGCTCCTGATCGACGGCCGCGAGGTGGACTCCGAGGCCTGGCAGGCGAACATCGCGCACGTGCCGCAGAGTATTTTTCTGGCTGACACGTCGATCGCGGAAAACATTGCGCTCGGCATCCCGGCAGCGGAGGTTGATCGCAAGCGGCTCGAGGCCGCGGCACGGCAGGCCCAGATCGCGGGGTTCATCGAGTCGCTGCCCAAGGCGTATGCCACCACCGTCGGCGAGCGGGGCGTGAGGCTGTCGGGGGGCCAGCGGCAGCGGATCGGCATCGCCCGAGCCCTTTACAAGCAGGCCCCGGTGCTCGTCTTCGACGAGGCCACGAGCGCTCTCGACGACGGCACCGAAAAAGCCCTCATGGACACGCTGGGCGGCCTCTCCCGCGACCTCACGATCATCATGATCGCGCACCGGCTCTCGACCACGGCCTATTGCGACCGCGTGATCACCGTCTCGGGCGGATCGCTCGCGGAAGCGGCCGCTATCCAGTCAGAACGCTGATCCCGGGCAGGGCTGCGAAGCCGCGATCAAAGGTCATGATCGTGGAGATGCCGGTCCCCTACGAGATACATCGGGATGTTGGAATCGACGAAGATCATCGCGATTTCCGCCGCCCGCCGCCGCTTAGCCTCATCGAGCGCGCGTCGAACCCAAGCCGCCGCCGTGAGCCGCTCGCGCGCTGTGAGCCCCTCGATCTCGGAAAACTCGCGGTCAGCAAGCAGTACTTGGAGTCGCTTACTCATGTGATGAGTGTGTCATGAGTGATTCATGAGTCAACCTTGCTGTTCGTCATGCCCCCGGCCTTTGGGCAGCAGCCAGTCCGTCCAAGCAAGGCGCGAGGCGGCCTGTCAACGAGCGTGAAACTCTTGCAGCGAGATGGGCTTCAGCTTCCGGAATCTCGCGAAGTCTCGATCTTCCGTCAGCAGCGTGCTGGCCCCGTGCTCGAGGCAGACCGCGGCGATCTGGGCATCGAAGATGAGATTGCCCCGCACGCCGGACTCGTCGACGAGGCCCCGCAACAGCCGGAGGTAGCGGTCGCCCGGCGTCAACAGCCGCACCGACGGGCTGGCAAGTAACGATTCCAGAGAATCGAGCGCGTGCGGCCCGGGCGTTGGCGGATCGAAAAGGCGGTCGTGGGAGACGACCCGGAGAAACTCACCGAGGCAAAACACGGGGATCGCCCAGGCCTCGTCCCCTTCGGCCAAAAGCCGCAGGGCTTTCAGTGCAACGCCATGCAAGGCCGACTCCTCGCGATTGGCGTAGAGGAGAACATTCGTATCGACGGCGATCACGACCGCGCTTCCATCTGCTCGAAGAGCCGATCGCGGTCGGTCAGATCCACGCCCGGCAGCGTGCGGCCGCGGGTGGTCTTCCAGGCGAGCCGGTACGATTTTGCGGCGGCAGGTCGCCGGGCGAGACATGCGGCCAGGGAATGCTCCACGAACGCCGTGAGCGTCATGCCGTTTTCCGCGGCGCGACGGCGGGCGGCGGCCAGCAGGCGGTCGTCAATGTCGATCGTCGTCCTCATGCATATATCTGTATGCCGCATGCAGCATGATGTCAACTGTCGTCCTTGGCTGATCGTGGTCCTTCGAGTCCTGAGGCACCACGATCTCGGTGCGGCCGCGGTGCTGCTCATGGATTCTGAATCGAGGCCCTGCATAATGCGTTTTCGCGGCCTGCCGGCTTGTCCTGCGGCCGCACCTGTTCCGACGGGTTTCGCAGAATGCTCCCGCCCTCCACCCACGGGAACGGAGTGCGCGCCAGCGGTCCTATCCGCTCCGTTCTTCCTCGTGCTCGAGAACCACTGTCCATCGCATTGGGAGCGACCTCCGAATTCGACGTGCGACCCGCCCACTATCCCACTTCCCGCATGGGCCGCACGGTTGGCGGCGGCAGCGGGCGGCCGGATGCTTGAGAGTGGCTCACGACCTCTGCGACGATTTCCGTCAGCTCGGGATACAGCTTCACCGGGTCGTCACCATGAATGCCCGTAATCAGGTCCGGGCACTTGCCGAGGTAGACCCCTTTCCAATAGCCCCATTTCACCCACTTGTGATAGGCGTCAGTCGTTCTCATCGATCCCCTCATTGGCTTTGCGGACTTGGGGCTTTGCAGACTTGGTATTCCTGGTATCGCTTGGCTTCGTCATGAAGCATCGAGTGCCATGAGCCTTGCCAGAACCTCCACCGTGGTTTTTCCTTCCCGACCGTCGCCCAGCCTCGCCAGGGCTGTCTCGACCTCTGAGGCGACGCCATGAGCGGGCTCGCCATCGCGTCGCTCCCCCTCGGCGGCCTCTGCCTCGTCGAACGGCGGCGGCACGCCGACGACCGCGGCGAATTCGCCCGGCTTTGGTCTGCCGACGCGCTCTCGGCCCACGGTTTTCCCTTCGGGCCCGTGCAGGTGAATCATTCCATCACCCGCAATCGCGGCACTATCCGCGGCCTCCACTACCAAGCCCCGCCCCACACCGAAACCCGGCTCGTCTCGTGCACCCGTGGCGAGATCTACGACGTGGCCGTGGACCTGCGGCCCGATTCGCCGACGTTTCTCCAGTGGCATGCCGAACGGCTCTCGCCGGAAAACGGCCGCGCGCTCCTGATCCCCGAGGGCTTCGCCCACGGCTTTCAAACGCTCACCGACGACTGCGAGATCGTCTACTGCCACTCGCGGCCCTACGTCGCCGAGGCGGAAACGGGCGTGGCGTTTGACGATCCCGCCCTCTCCATTCCCTGGCCGCTGCCGCCGACGGTCGTCTCCGACCGCGACCGTGGACATGCGCCGCTCGCTGCGCGCACGCAACGGCTGCCCGCGGCCGTCCGCTGCCGGCATTGCGAGGCGGCCCTGCGGCTGCAGCTCGTCGATCTCGGCCGCCAGCCCTCGTCGAATGCGTATCTTTCGGCCGCCACGCTCGATGCCCCGGAGACGACGCATCCCCTGCGGGCCTATGTCTGCGAACGCTGCTGGCTCGTGCAGACGGAAGACTTCGCCGCCCCGACCGACCTCTTCGCCCACGACTACGCCTATTTCTCGAGCACGTCGTTCACCTGGTCGAAGCACGCCGCGGCCTACACGGCGATGATCGTCGATCGGCTCGGCCTCTCCCGCGACAGTTTTGTCGTGGAACTCGCCTCCAACGACGGCTACCTGCTGCGGCACTTCGTCGCCCTGGGCATTCCCTGCCTCGGCATCGAGCCGACGGCCAGCACCGCGGCGGCAGCCGAGGCCGTGGGCGTGCCGACGCGGCGGGAGTTTTTTACGGAGCGGCTCGGTGCCGAGTTGGCAGCCCAAGGCCGCCGTGCCGACCTCGTGATCGGCAACAACGTCTTCGCCCATGTGCCCGACATCAACGACTTCACCCGCGGCCTCGCGGCCCTGCTCGCGCCAGGCGGCACGATCACGCTCGAGTTTCCGAGCCTGCGGATTCTCGTCGAGAAGACGCTGTTCGACACGATCTACCACGAGCACTATTCCTACCTCTCGCTCGCCGCGACCGAGCGGATCTTTCGCTCGGTCGGGCTCCGCGTGTTTGACGTCGAGGAATATGCGACGCACGGCGGCAGCCTGCGGGTCTATGGCTGCCATGCCGACGATCCCCGGCCGACAACCGCCCGCGTGGCCACGATGCTGGGCGCAGAGCAGGCCGCGGGGCTCCAGTCGCCCGTGGCATATGCGGGCTTTCAGCAGCGGGTGGGAGCGATCCGCGACGAACTCGTGGCCTTCCTCGAAGGCGAGCGGGCCGCGGGCCGCCGCGTGGCCGCCTATGGCGCCGCCGCCAAGGGCAACACGCTGCTCAACTTCGCCGGCATCACGCCCGACCTTTTGCCCTATGTGTGCGATGCGGCTCCTTCGAAGCAGGGCCTCTTCCTGCCGGGCAGCCGGATTCCGATCCACGCCCCGGAGCATCTCGCAGCCGACCGGCCCGACACGGTCTTGATCCTCGCCTGGAACCTCGCCGGCGAGATCAAGCAGCAGCTGGCGCCGCGGCTTCCGACCAACACGCGGTATGTCGTGGCCGTGCCAAGGATGGCCGACGTATGACGACCGATCCGGCCAAACCCCGCATTCCGTACACCAAGCCGTCGATCACGGACCTGGAGATCCGGTACGCCACCGATGCCGTCACCAATGGCTGGGGCGAGCGGTGCTACGAATATATCGGCCGCTTCGAGGATGCGTTTCGAACGCATCTGGGCGTGAAGCATGCGATCGCCACATCGAGCTGCACGGGCGCGTTGCACATGGGCCTTGCGGCGCTCGGCATCGGTCCGGGCGACGCGGTGATCCTTGCCGATACGAATTGGATCGCCACCGCCGCGCCGATCGTGCATCTCGGGGCGAGGCCCGTGTTCGTGGACATCCTGCCCGACACCTGGTGCATCGATCCTGTGCTCGCGGAGGCGGCAATCACGCCGCGCACGAAGGCGATCATCGCCGTCCACATCTACGGCAATCTCTGCGACATGGACCGACTCCTCGCCATCGGCGAGCGGCATGGCATCCCGGTCGTGGAAGACGCGGCGGAGGCGATTGGTTCGGTCTGGCACGGCCGGCGGGCTGGCTCAATGGGCCGGTTCGGGGCGTTTTCGTTTCATGGCACGAAGACGCTCACCACGGGCGAAGGGGGCATGTTCGTGACGAACGACGACGCCCTCTATGAGCATGTGCTCACGCTCAGCAACCACGGCCGCGCCCGCGGCCAAACGAAGCAGTTCTGGGCCAACATGGTGGGCTTCAAGTACAAGATGTCGAACGTGCAGGCGGCGATCGGCTGCGCCCAGATCGACCGCGTGGAAGAACTCGTCGCCCGCAAGCGGGAGATCATGCAGGCCTACCGGAATGCTTTCGCCGGTATTCCCGAGATCTCGATGAATCCAGAGCCGCCCGGCACGGTCAACGGCTCATGGATGCCGACGGTGGTGTTTGACGCCAGCACGGGCGTGACCCGCGAGCGATTGCTGGAGGCGTTTCGGGCAGAGAACATCGATGCCCGGGTGTTTTTTTGGCCGCTGTCCGGCCTTGAAGTTTTCGGCGGAAGCCCAAGCCAACGGCACGCTCGATGCATCTCCGATCGGGCCATCAATCTGCCCAGCTTTCATGGCATCGCATCGGCCGACATCGCTCGCGTCTGCAGCACCGTCGGCAGCACTTTGATCAGGTCTCGGGACGCGCTTCATTAAGTCTGCCGTACCTATCACAAAACGCTTCACCGGAGACGTTCATAGCCCGGTGATTCCCACCTTGTCAGCACTGTGACGCCGCCCCGCTATTACGCGTATCAGGCTGAAGTTACAGTCCTGAAAAACCCTTCGCACGGCTCACCGCATCCGCCCTGGCACATATGACTGCATTAGTGGCACAGGAGCTGGCTTCGATCTTTCCCGGAACGGCTGTTCACGAGTTTGGCCGCGGCAGTACCGGCCTTTATCACTTGTTCGCAGTTCTTCGACATTTGCGAGGCCCGGGCGAAGTCATCATTCCCTCGCTGTGTTGCGAGACTGTAGCGCTCGCAGCGATATTCGCGGGGCACCGCGTTAGGTGTGCGGACGTCGACCGTGAGCGATTCTGCGTCTCCGCCGCAAGCGTTGCTGCTGAAATGAACCCCAACACACGGGCTGTTGTCGTAGCCCATCTCTTCGGTCTTCACGCCGATACCCAGTCGTTCGAGACGCTGCGTCGTTCAGCGCCAGGCGTCGTGTTTGTGGAGGATCTGGCGCACGCCGTTGGCGGCAGAGATCATGCTGGCAATGACCTCGGCCGGGGGCTTGACTATGCGATGTTCAGTTTTTCGCCATCAAAGATTTTGGGCGGATCCGGCGGCGCTCTATTGGGCACGGAAGATCGCGAGATTTTTCCTCGCCTCGCTGTTCAGGCAACGCAATACGCACCGAATGCGAACATAGGACTCCTGGGGCTTAGCTTACGTAACCTCGTGCACTCGATCGCGGACCTGCATCGTTCGGGGTCGACGGGGGCGGCCAAAGACCTAGCGGAGTCGATGTGGCTTCGCTTTACGCCTGTCGTCGCCGAAAGCGGGTCCTTTCGGGATGCCCAGCAAGCCGTCATTGATTTGCGTCGCCGCGACGCCATTCGGGCCGTTCGCCGCACACGGGCAGAGCGTTACAGGGTAGGGATCACTCATCCAGGCTTCAGAGTCCCACCCTTCTCGGCTCAAGAGACCTGCTGGAGGGTTCCTGTGATCGCTGAAACGCCGGGACTTACGCGCCGCGCGACCGCCGCCCTTCGCGCCGAAGGCCTGCACGCCTCCAATCATTACTTTCCGCTGCACCGCCTTTTTGGGAACGCGGCACTTCCGTCCGCTGAGTACGTCGGGGACCGGCTACTGAATCTTTGGGTCGATGAAACAATTACCGACCACGACCTTGCAGCAACTTGCGCTATTCTCAACTCGTTGTGAGACGTCCATGGACCCAATAACGCAGCTATTGAAGGACTATCACCACAAGGTTTTTTTGTCGCATGGGCCCACCGCCAAGGGGGTGGACTGGGGCGACGAAAATGAAGTTTTGCTCCGCTACGACAAGATGCTCAAAGTTGTCGACATGGACTTCTACGTTGGTCCGGCCCGACCGACCATTCTCGATGTTGGATGCGGCTGGGGGGCGATGGCAAAACGCGCTCGCGATCGCTCGCTTGACGTGTCGATTGTCGGCGTCGACGTCGTGGAGGAAATGATCGTGCACGCTCGCACTGAGTTTCCTGAGCATTCTTTCAATGTTGCCGACGTCTTTGTCATGCCTGATGCGGAAACATACGACTTCGTTGTCTGCAACGCGATACTAACGCAAAAGCACGACTTTTCCATTCCTGAGATGGAACGTTACGCACGCCGTCTGATTCACAAGATGTTCTCGCTGTGCAGACATGGCATCGCATTCAACATGATGTCTACACGCGTAAACTTCACCGTTTCCAACCTTTACTACCAGAATCCCGTTGAACTCCTGGGTTGGCTACTCACCGAGATATCGCCGCGCGTGGTGCTGGACCATGGGTACAGCAGCCTTTCAAGCGGAAACGGTAAGTACTATGACTTTACTGCATACGTGTACAAGCACTGATTCGGGGTGCAGTCTGGTCATCACGCAGCCGATGCTGATGCCTTGGCACGGCTTGTTTGCTCAATTACTGCTTGCGGATCGCGTCCTTCTCTACGACGACGTACAACTCCCGCACGGCGGGGGCGCGAGTCGTGGATTCATAACGCGTGTGCAGATAAAGACGCCAAAAGGCACGGAGTGGCTTTCCGTCCCAATTCGACGCGCGGGACAGGGTAAGCAGAAAATCTGCGAGGCTCTCGTGGAGGATTCTGATTGGCGACAGGACCACGTTGCTCGAATTGAAAGGGCCTATCGTTCAGCCCCCAACTTCGAGCCTATCTGGAGTCTCGTCGTCAAGCCGATCTACGGGAACGCGTCTGAACGTCTGGCAGACTTTCTGGTTGGGTCCATGGAGGCGATTGCGGCGTTTTTGGGAATGCCTACGCCGTTTGAAAGGTCGTCGCAAGGGGATTGGGCCAACGATCTTTCATCCACCGCACGCGTGGTGGCAATTTGCAAGAAAGTGAATGCTGGTCGCTACCTGAGCGGAAACGGCGGGATGAAATACCTCGACTATGAGCCGTTTGAAGATGCCGACGTGAAGGTTCACTTCATGCGGTATAGCCTCAACCCATACAACCAACTCCACGGGGACTTCACCCCTTACGTCTCGCTCATCGACCTGCTTTTCAACGTACCGCTTGAACATGCTCGCCAACACCTCCAGACGACGGCGATGTACTGGCGAGACTGGCCCCAGCAAGTTGGCGGCCGGCCAATCCCCCTTTAGCCCGCCCTTACTTTCCAGGCCGCCCCAGCACCCAACTCGTAAAACCATGGATCCTCTGAAAACCTTTTACGACGAGCGCTCCCGAAACATCGCTGCTATCCGCGCCAGCGACCGCCTCATGGATGTTTCCAACACCTGGATTCGCGAGGTGTCTGCGTTCAAGTACATCTTTAATTTCGACTGGCTGGGTCGGCCAATCATTCAGAGCGGCGTTGATATGGTGGCCGTTCAGGAGGCGGTGTGGAGCGCAAAGCCTGATCTGATCGTCGAGACAGGCATTGCGCACGGAGGTTCTCTGATTTATCATGCATCGCTCCTTGCTTTGCTGGACGTTTGCGAAGCCTTGCATGGCGGGAATGGGACGAGGCGATTCCAACCGAGACGAAGAGTGGTGGGAATCGATATCGACATTCGCAGGCACAACAGATCGGCGGTCGAAGCCCATCCGTTGTCTCCGTACATCACCATGCTCGAAGGCTCGAGCGTTGACAGTACCGTTATTTCCCAGGTGCACGACATAGCCGGTAAACACGCTCGCACGATGGTGATACTGGATTCCAATCACACTGCCGCGCATGTTCTGGCAGAGTTGGAAGCCTACGCTCCTCTCGTTGCCCGCGACTCCTACTGCATCGTGTTCGATACGGCCATCGAGCACATGCCGGATGGCTTTTATCCTGACCGCCCGTGGGGCAAAGGAAACGGTCCCTTGACCGCGGTCCGTACCTTCCTGGCCGATCACCCCGAGTTCGCAGTCGACGAACCGCTGGATGGGAAGCTGCTGATAGGCAATGCGCCAGGTGGATTCTTACGCCGCTCCCAAAGCTAGTAGAACATAACCATGACGAAGCGTTGTGTTGTTGTAGGCGGGGGCTTGCCCGGCATAGTAGCCAGCCTCACGCTCGCGAAGCAGGGACACAGCGTTCATTTGCTTGAAGCTGCCTCAGCCCTCGGTGGCTTACTCCGTTCGTATGAAGCGGACGGCCTTGAGTTTGATTACGGCACGCATTTCGCCAATAAAACTGGGATTGCAGCCCTCGATGCTCTCCTGTTCTCAGGCTATGAAGCGGAGTGGCGTGAGTTCCCGGTGCTACGTGCCGGCAACTTTTGCAATGGTCGCCTCAACGAGTCCAGTGACAATCCCGACCTATCGACCTTCGGCCGCGAGACCCATGATCGCTGCCTTGCGGAGCTTTTGGCTGCCGCTGGCTGGCAATCGCCGCCCTCGCCAGAAACTTCCAGAGATTTTCTGGTGGCCGAGTACGGCTCCACGTTAGTCGATTCGTTCTTCGACCCAGTATTTCAGAAATTCACGGGAGTCAATACGGAAGTCCTTCATCATCAAGCCCACATCCTCTTCAACCTGAAGCGATTCGCCGTACTCGATCCTGCGGCCACCGCAGAATTGAAGAAATCCCCGCGTTACGACTCCAAGATCTCGTTTCATCATCGCGACCACTTCCACGGCCACAAACCGTGTTTTTATCCGGCCACGGGAGGTATTGGCCGATGGATAGAGCAGCTTGCAGAAAAACTGCGGCTTACTAACGTGAATGTGATTACGGAGTCCAACATTCAAGCGGTGCGCCTAGGACAAGGCCGGGTCGACTCACTCGTGACTGGCAGTGGCGTTATCGAAGTAGATGAGCTTTTTTGGTGCATTGCACCTGCCGTTTTCGGAAAACTAGCCGGTCTCCATCTCGACAGCCACAAACCACCCCTTCGGTCAACAGTCCTTGTTGGGCTCGCCGCTGACAGGCCATTCCTTTCCGATTGTCACTATATAACTGTATTCGATCCGGCATACCGCTCCTTTCGAATCACTCTCTACGACACATTTCGCGGCGATCCTACCGCCGCGCACGCCGCCTCCGTCGAGTTCATGATGGACCCGCTTGAGGTCGATTCAGTTGACTGGACCATGGTCGCAGAGACAGAGCTGCGTTCCATGGGGTTGATGGCGGCGGACGCAAGCGTACGAAGCCGGCATACGCAAACGGTGGCAAATGGTTTTCCAGTGCAAACCGCCACTGCCGTGCGCTGTCTTGAAAAGCACTCCGCCGCTGTTCGAGCGTTTACGAACGTCCACTTGCTTGGCCGAGGCAGCGGCGAAGGATGGTTCCTAACGGATTTGGTCCGGCAGGCATACCACTGCGTAAATGGCGTTCCCTGACTCAAGACTCCTTATCCCGCTACAAAGCAATCCCTGCTTTTAGCTTGCAGAATAGCCTGCGAAGATCGCCTGTGGCCCACCGACGGATCAATTAAATCAATGCAACATTAGGGATTACGGTAGGTCGGAGTGCCCGCGTCCCGGCGGCGGCAGACCGCTGCAACTCTCCAGACGTCCTCCTCGGGACGGCATGTGTACCCAAGGCACGCGAGTGAGCGCTCGGCTCATTGGATTGCCGCCGACTACGAAACGAAAGCCTTTGTTAACCTGCGATAACGTCGCATGAGCACTGCGGGAATGTCGTGGTTTGGTCCCCTCGGTGAAGATGCCACCGGGGTGGCGGAGTTTGCATCTCACCTCATCCCGTCGCTGACCGAGATAGGGAACGTTCGTGTCTGGGCGCTCCCTCGACATCATCGCAGTACGAGATTGGCTTGCCTCGGTGCCGAATGCAAGGACGTCCGTACATACAGCGATTCGGATGACTACATACCAGTCTACAATATCGGCAACAGCATCTTTCATATCTGCGCCACGCAGCTCGCCCTCTGCCGAGCCGGAATCATCATTCTGCACGATACGCAGCTGGATTCCCTTCTCCCCCACTTTTCCTCTGATTGCGCCTGGTCTCGTGCCGGAAACCGCACGCCATGCTCGACTCCTGGCGGCATTCTGGCTGAACTCATCGCTCGGTCGCTTGCAGTCGTCGTGCACAGTCGCGCCGCCGCAGACGCCGTCCAACGACTTGGTCGACCGTGCGAGTTGCTCCGCTTGCCCTTTGACGGTCGGCTTGTTGACGCTTCTCCCATTGCCGCGGCTTCCCATGGCATGACGAGTCAATTGCCCCCGAAGGCTCTTGGCCTATCCTCCCCTTGTAATAAGAAGTCACTTCTGATCTTTGGTCACTTGGGCGTCAACCGGCGATTGAATAGCGTCATCCAGGCTATCTCCTCTTTGCCCGAACGTGCCCAATTCCGCTTGGATGTCTACGGGAGAGGCGTGGACTCCACGACGAGAGCCCTAGTTCGTGCGTGCAGGCTAGGGTCCATCATTCGTTTTCACGGGCCCGTATCAGATGCCGTGCTCAACGCCGCACTACGCCGCGCCGACCTCGGCGTAAATCTGCGATTTCCCACCATGGGTGAAAGTTCCTTGAGTCAGTTGCGCTTTTGGGCGCACGGCGTGCCGACGGTCTGCACCGCGACGCCTAACGCCGCGCATGACGTCCACGAGTTCGTGCGATACGTGCGGCATGACCATGAGGTCGATGATCTGCACCAAGTGCTGCGAGACTTACTGGCCGAACCGCGGCGATTCGCGCAACTGGGTGCAACTGCAAAGGCCCATGTGTCTTCCGTGCATTGCCCGCGTTCGTACGCTCAGGCGTTGTGGGATATCTGCCGTCAAGCAAACGCGCTGTCTCGCCCCGCCGGCACACACTGACCTATGATGTACCGTACTACGATCGGAATACCCACGTACAATCGGGCACAGTGGCTTTCGAAAGCAATAGATTCGGCACTTCGACAGGGGCCTGACGTCTGCGTAATTGTCTCAGACAATGCCTCTACCGATAACACGCCGGACGTAGTTCGTGGATTCAGCGCGAGCGGCAGCCGTCTTCTCTATATTCGGCAGTCCTCGAATCGGGGCGGACTCGCAAATTTCCAGGCTGTGTTGGCTGCTTCCAATACGCCATATTTCATGTGGCTCGGCGATGATGATTGGCTCGATGACGGATATGAAAGCGCATGCGTGTCGTTGCTTGAGAGCGACCCTTCGTATGCATTGGTCGGAGGGCTTGCGCGATACTACACCAGTCCGGCTGAGGCACCGATCGGCGAGGACATCCTGATCTCACTGCGGCAATCTGATCCAGCAGATCGTGTTTGTGGTTATTACGCTTTAGTTCGCGAAAATGGAATCTTCTACGGTCTCGCTCGGCGGGAACTCTGGTTGAGGATCGGAATGCAGGGAACCTTGGGCTTCGACTGGACCATGTGCGCTGCCGCAGCATATGCCGGCAAGCTGGAAACGCTACAAGGCGTGCACGTCCATCGAATTGTCGGCGGTGCCAGTTCACCGGCAGGGCTGGTGAAGGCGCACGGTTTATGGGGCCCCGGTAGACGGCCGGAATTTCATCCGCTGATGCTCGGAGGCGTTATCTTTCGCGATATTACGCGTCTTGGACTGATTGGAGCCGATATGGCGGTAATCGACCGTATTCGGCTGGCGTTCCGTGCATCGCTCGCTTTTTTGACAGCGCGTTATGGAACTCTCGGTAGCATACCTTCGAGAATTCGAACCCACATGGCGTTGGCCGCTGTTGCGCGTGAGGAACTGAAAATCGGTGCGCAATTAGTAGCCCGATTTGATCGCGCGCGGGATGTTCACGGGATCGCCGGCGGGAGCCAGTCCGATACGTGAACACGCCCCAGCGGTTTTTCATCGACTGCACGCTTGCTGCGGCACAGCAGCAGGCGACGGGCATCTCGCGGGTCGTCAGGGAACTCATCGAGGCCGACGATCATGCAGGCGGCAAGGCGAGCGTAGGCGCGGTTCAGCCGGTTGCGGTCGTCGGAGGCGTATTTCGGCTCGCTCAACTGCAGGGAGTCAAGGCTGCTCCGTCGGGCGTTGCCGTGCAGCTGAGAACCGTCGCCCGCAGGCTTGACGAATGGCTCCGGGATCGAGCACCGAATCTCGAGCATGCGATTGTTCGCGCGGTGATGGCCGCTGGTGGCATTCCATCGCTCGGCCTCGCCACGGCCGGAGCCGCCGCCGGAGAAGAGCCGGCGCGCTTCCGACCCGGCGATGTGCTGCTGCTCGCCGATGCGACGTGGATGATTCCCCGCTGGAAGCCCGCGGTGGAATCCGCGAAGGCTGAGGGTGCCCGCGTCGTCCCTGTCATCTACGACCTGCTGACGTGGAGCTATCCGCAGTTCTTCGCGCCGCTCTTCTGCGCCCAATTCAAGCGCTGGCTCGTCGAAATGATTCCACTGGCCGACGCCTGCGTGTGCATTTCCCACGCCACGGCTGACGCCCTGCGGGAGTTCGCGGCCGCCGAAGGGCTTACCAACGCCTTACCCCCCGTGGGCGTCTTTCCACTCGGAACCAAGCTCACGCCGGCGGCTGCAGAACCCCGCACCGAGGTGGCAGCGATTTTTGATCGGGCGGATCGGCCGTTTCTGATGGTCGGCACGATCGAGCCGCGGAAAAACCACGCCCTCGTGCTCGACGCGTTCGAACGCTTCTGGGCGGCGGGTGGCACCGCGCCGCTCGTCGTCATCGGCCGCCGCGGCTGGCAATGCGAGGCCACGCTCCGGCGGTTTGCAGCACTCGCCGCGGCCGGCAAACCGTTCACTCACATCAGCGACGCCACCGACGCCGACCTCCAACACGCCTACCGCCACGCCCGCTGCCTGATCTTCCCCTCAATCGCCGAGGGCTTCGGGCTCCCGATCGTGGAGGCGCTCGCCCAGGGCTTGCCCGCGATCGCCAGCGACATCCCCGTGCATCGCGAAGTCGGCGGTGATCTCGCCACCTACATTCCGCTCGGCGATCCGGACCATCTCGCCGGCCTGCTCCGGTCGATTGAGGACGGCTCGACGGTGCTCACGGCTCCCGCACCGGGAAGCGTGCACCTGCCCACATGGGCGGAAAGCGCCGCCGCTTTGCAGGCGGAAATCGAACGCCTGCTGGCGAGCGGTTAGCCGCTCGGGTGCGGCGGATCCTTCCGTGGCCATGCCGACCACCGTCGAAGACATCTATCGGTCGGCCCAACGCCGCGGCCTCACGGACCAGGTCGTGCAGTGGGGGCGCTCGCAAACATCGCCCAATGTCGGCTTCCCTTCCGCGAGGCCCTGGACCGCCCTTCGCCCCGCGACACGGTGCTCGACTGGGGCTGCGGCAACGGGCATTTCTCCTATTTTCTGACGCAGCGCGGCGTCCGCACCGTTGGCCTCTCATTCGAGGAAGCCCCCGCCGCTCTCGTCGGCGAGCCGCTCTTTCAACACGTGCGTCACGACGAACCCGTGGGCCTGCCATTTTCAGACGCCATGTTTGACGCCGTCGCGAGTGTCGGCGTGCTCGAACACGTGCACGAAACTGGCGGCGACCAGCGGGCGTCGCTCATGGAACTTGCCCGGGTGTTGAAGCCAGGCGGCACGCTGCTTGTCTTTCATCTGCCCAACACGTTTTCCTGGATCGAGTGCCTGGTCAGGCAGATCAATCCATGGCTGCGAAAGCCGGTCTTCCAGCACAGCCGGCTCTTCACGCGGGCCGACGTCGAACGGCTCCTGCCGCCCGACCTCTCGATCGTCGAATGCGGCCGCTACAACATCATCCCGCGGAACCCCGCCAACGCCCTCCCGGCGTGGCTTCGCGACTCGCCATCGTTCGTCGCCGGCCTCAACCTGCTCGACGACGCGGTCACCGCGATCCTGCCAGTGTTCGCCCAAAACTGGTTCTTCGTTCTGCGGAAGCGGTGAAGTAGTCGCCCAACGGCCGCCTGCTTGACCCGCTGCAATCAATCCGTATGCTGCACATGCGTACCCTATAGGCTTCATCGCAAAAGTGTCTGACGCGGGCCAGTTGTATGCCGATCCCAAAAGCCACGGAAGCCATCGTGGAAATCGAAAAGGTTCGCGACTACCTCCTGAACCCCGATCACCCAGAAGGCAAATCCAAAGCGGTCTGGTTCGAGTCGCTCGGCTATACGCGCAGCCGATGGCGTCGGCTTGCGAACGACATTCTGTGGATTGCGAGAGCCGCTCCGGAATATTCCATTGAATCCACGGCGTTCGGCGTAAAATACATCGTCAGCGGCGTTCTTGGATCGGACCATGAACGGACCGGCATTGTCTTGACGGTGTGGATCATCGAAGGCGATAAACCACCTCGACTTGTTACAGCCTATCCGGCCGGATGAAGAACGATGATGAAAGAACATTCGCTCGTCGTGCTCGATTGCGATTCCGCTCACGAGAAACTGAGTCGCGGCGACATTGGGACGATTGTGCACATTTACGATGGTGGAAAAGGCTACGAGGTCGAGTTTGTTGACGGCAGCGGCCACACGGTGGCCCTGATCACGCTCGATGCCGCCGACGTGCGGCCGATCGGGCCCGACGAACTGCTTCACGTCCGTCGCACTGCCTGAAGAAATCCGGGACGGGAGAAACCCGGGACGGTAGCCGGTTGTTGCGGAAGGCCTCTGGCCTACCTCGGCTATCAGCCGGCAGCACCGGAATGAACGAGCGGGCGGCGTTCAATCCCCTGCAGGCTCAGGAAGTAGCCGAGGCATCGCGGCTACACCTGCCCAAGATCGCTCTCCATCATGATCTCGACGAGCCGGTCGAACCCCACCGTCGGCTCCCAGCCGAGCACCGCCCGCGCCTTTGCCGCCGAGCCGCAGATGCTCGAGTGGTCGAGCGGCCGGAAAAACCGCGGCTCCACTGCCACGAGCCGCCGGCCTGACGCACGGTCGTAGCCCGCCTCGGCGGGCCCGCTTCCCTCCCAGGCGATCTCGAAGCCGGCCACCGCGGCGGCCCGCGTCACGAAATCGCGGACTGAGCGGGTTTTGCCCGTGGCGATGACGTAGTCGTCGGCCACGTCGTGTGTGGTCATCAGCCACATCGCCCGCACGTAATCGGGTGCGTAGCCCCAGTCGCGGCGGCTGTCGAGGTTGCCGAGCAGGAGCACTTCGTCGGCCCCCCGGGCGATCCGGGCGAGCGTGGCCGTGATCTTTCGCGTCACGAAGTTGAACCCCCGGCGGGGCGACTCGTGATTGAAGAGGATGCCGTTGCTCGCGTGCAGGCCGTAGCCGCGGCGGTAAAACGCCGTCATCGAGTGGGCATACTGCTTCGCGATCGCGTAGGGCGACACGGGCTCGAACGGGCTCGTCTCCGTGCACACGTAGTCGGACAATTGACCGGTTGCCTGCGGCCGGAGCGCGAGCCCGCCGAACAGCTCCGACGTGGACGCCTGATAAAAGCGGCACTCCGGCCGCGTGAGCCGCATGATCTCGAGCAGCCGCAACACGCCCACGGCGTTCACGCTCGTGGAGTGCTCCGGCTCCTCGAACGAGATCCCCACGTGGCTCTCGCTCGCGAGGTTGTAGATCTCTTCGGGCTTCACGCGGCCGATCACCGCCTGCAGGCCGAGTGGATCGATCAGGTTGCCGTAGTGCAGCTCGAACGGCAGCCCCCGCGACTTCGCCGAGTCTCGCAGGCCGTCGATCCGATCACGGCTCAAGCTGCTGGTGCGCCGTACGAGCCCGTGCACGGCGTAGCCCTGATCGAGCAGAAGCTCCGACAGGTACGAGCCGTCCTGGCCGCCGATGCCGGTGATGAGTGCGGTTTTCATGCCGCAGCATCCTACTCGCGGAGCGTGGCTCGTGATAAGCCTCAATCGCGATACACTGCCTCGATCCGCTCGGCAAACCGCCCAGCCGTGGAGCGGTCGCTCACCAATCGCCGACCGGCGGCGATAAAACGCGCGCGATCGGCGGTGTCTTCAAGCAGTCGGTCGATCGCCGTGGCGAGCCCGGTGACGTCGCGATTGGCTACGAGCACGCCCGCCTCGCCGTCGGCGAGCACCTCCCGCACCGCCGGCACGTCGTAAGCCACACACGGCGTGCCGCACGCCATCGCCTCGGCCAGCACGAGCCCAAAGCCTTCGCGGGTGCTCGGCAGCACGAGCACGCCGGCGGATTTCATGCGGCCGATCACGGCGGCATGATCGGCGAGGCTGCCGCAAAACTCCACCGTCGCGACCGGCGGCTCGGGCGTCGTGCCCCTCGGCACCACGGAGCTCGAGCCCGCGGCACCCGGCGGCACGAGCCCAACCGCTTCGGCTCGGGCCTGCATCTCGTCGCTCAGCGGCCCTCCTCCCACGACCGCCGCCCGCAACGGCGGCAGGTCGCGGGCCCGCCTGGCCGCCCCCGCAGCAGCGACGGCGTCTAAAAAATCATCGACGTGCTTGTGGGGAATGACGCGGCCCACGAAAAGCACGTCCACCCGCTCGGTCGCCGCCGGGGCCGCCTCGATTGCGGCCGTGTCGATGCCGTTTGGCACGACGTGCACCCGGCTCTGCCGCACGCCGAAGCGGTGGACGAGCACACGGCCCACCGCCGCGCTCACCGTCACGATTCGCCGGTAAGGCAGCCGGTAGAGGAGGGTTTCCACCGGCCCCACGATGAACCGATCGCGGGCCGAGAGCCACTGGTCTTCGCCACCGCCAGGCTGCCCGGCCTGCGCTGGCGTCGGGCGAGACGGCCCGCTCGACGTGTCATGGATCGTCGCCACCATCTTTTGCCGCGAGACGAGGCACGCTAGCCACACCGCCGGCAGTGGTGCGTAGGTCTGGCAATCGACCACGTCATAGCGATGCGTGAGCACGTGCCAGAAGGCCGCGAACATGAACCGGAGCATCGCGAGGAGCGGCCGGCTCGGCGGGTTTTGGATTCGCGGACCGCGGTGCTGGTGCCGCACGCCGTCGATCAGCTCTTCGTCGGGGCTGTGCCGCTGCCGCATCGAGAGCCACGTGACCTCGTGCCCCCGCCGGGCCAGCTCCCGCGCGAGCAGCCCATACCGCACCTCGCCGCCGCCAATGGCGTAGGGCACCGACATCTCGCTCACGATCAGGATATTCATACGAAGTTTCCTGCGGGCAGCCTACCGGCCGCACGCCGCACACCCAAAACGTGCCGCACGCTGTCGGCCCACGACGAACGCCCGGCGAGAGGCCGGCACGTCGCCACGGAGGCCGGCTGGTGGGGAAGGGTTCCTTCTACGGCCCGCCACGCTCACCTCAGCCAGGCTCGCACCGCGTCGCGAAACGCCGCCGGCCCGAACCGTTCGGCTGCGGCATGCATCACGGCGGGATCCCAGGGCCGCTGGAGGCAACTCTCGACCGCCGCCATCGCCGCATCGACGGAGGGCTCCGCGAAGAACACGCCCCCCACGCCCGGTTCCACCGTCTCCGTCACCCCGCCCCGGCCGAGCGCCACCACTGGACAGCCGCGGGCCATCGCCTCGACCGGCACGATCCCGAAGTCCTCCTCGCCACAGAAGAGCAGTGCCGCATGGCTGCGGTAGAGCCGGTCGAGTTCGGCATCGCTCGCATATCCGAGAAACCGCACGTTCGATCCGGCCTCCCGCTCGAGTCGCCGTCGCTCCGGCCCCGAGCCGACCACGGTGAGCGACTCGCCGAGCGCCGCCGCCGCCTGCACGGCGAGCAGGTCGTTTTTGTAGGGCTCCATGCCCGACACGACGAGCAGGCCCGCCCGCGGTCCTTCCCGCGGCGGCTCATGCGGCACGGCGACCGGCGGGTGGATCACGGTGAACGCCTCCTGCGGGAGGCCATACGCCGCCGCCGCCCGACGGGCCGTGATCCGCGCATTGACGGCCCAGCTGGCCACCCGCCCCGCAGCCGCGCGATCGACCCGCCGCAGCCGTTCGATGACCAGGCTGCCCGCACGACGCAGCGGCCGCGGCAGCCGGCCGAGCGTGATCTCTGCGTCGTGCCAGATATGTCGCATCGGGCTGTGCAGATAGACCGCCACGGGTGCCGCCGTCTCGAGCGCGAGGCACTTGGCCAGGCCTGCATCCGACACGACCAGCCGCTCCGCGCCTGCCAGTTCACGGTGAAACGACCGCCGCATGCCCCACGGCAGGAGCGGCAGGAGCAGTGGCATCAGCGGTGGCGCCACGGCCGCGGCCCGGTAGAGTCCCTGCAGCCGGCTCGGCCTCACCCGCGGCGCGAGCGCAGCCAGCGCGGCCGGCCAGCCCGACACGTCCGCGGCGGCGAACGCGGTGAGGATCGGCGCCTCGGGAAGGAATGATGCGAGCTCTGCGAGCACCCGCTCGCCGCCCCGCGGCTGGAAAAACCAGTGATGAGCCAGCAGCGTGGACGCCATACGGCCGACGATCGCTCCTCTCCCTTTCCCTTACCTGTCGCGCGGCGACGCTCTGGGCCCGGCAACCACCTCGAACGCGACCAGTTCCTGTGTCGTGCGGACGAGGAGCCGGCCGCGGACGACGACGGGCGTGGCGAAGCAGCCGCCGGTGAGAGAAAACTCATGCCGCGCCGTGCCGTCGTCGAGGTCGAGAAGCATGCAGCGGCCCGACTCGTCGGCACACAACAGTTCACCGTTGACGAGCACCGGTGAGGCCGTGAACGTGCCCCCCACTCTCCGCTTCCAGACCACCTTGCCCGTGACGAGGTCGCGGCAGTGGGCCATGCCGTCGTCGTGCACGACGTAGAGGCGGCCCGCGTGCGCGAGCGGCGACGGCACGTACGGCACCTCGCTGTCGCGGTCTTCCTTCCAGAGCACGGCGGGGGCCGCGCCGCCGGGGTCCATCCGGAGCGCTACCATCGCCCGCGTGGGATACCCGCTCGTCGCCACGCAGATGTCGCCGGCGACGGCCGCCGTCGCGCCCGACGTGCCGGCGATGCCGCCTGTGCCCCAGAGTGTGCGGCCGCTGCCGAGCGCATGCGATTCGATCCGTCCCAGCCCCGCCATGACTACATGCGGCTCGGCCGCGGTGGCCGCCGCCGCGCCGCTGGGCACCGCCGCGACGATCACCGGCGACGAATAGCTCTCGTCTCCCGCACGTGGTCGCCGCCGTCGCCACACTTCGCGGCCTGTCTCCCCGTCCACCGCTGCCAGAAATCCCTCCTCGGGGTTGTCGGCTCCGACGACGACGAGGCCCCGCGCCCAGGCCGGCGAGCAGGTGAATCCCCAGCGGGCGGTGAAGGGCCCGAGCCTCGTCTTCCAGAGCGATCGGCCGTCGAGGCTGAACGCCGAGAGGTGGACCGCGTCGGCCGTGGCATGGGCCACGAACACCCGCTCGCCGTCGGAACAGGGCGTGGAGGCGGCGTCGCTCGTCTTCTCGTGCCGGGGCGGGAAGGGCTCGCGGCTCACCAACTGCCGCCAGATGTCCGTGCCGGTTTCGAGACTGACGCACACGAGCCGCAGCGGGGGGCCGCCATCGGCGATCGTCAGCACGATCCGCTCACCGACCACGATCGGCGACGAGTTGCCCTGTCCGGCGAGCGGCCGCCGCCATGCGGGGGCGGCGGAGCCCCGCCACGGCGCGGCCTCTGCAGCGATTTCCGGGTGGGCCTCCGCCACACGATCGTCAGCCCGCACCCGCCAGCCGGGCACGTCGCCCGCTCCTGCAGCATACGAAACGTCGCGCAGCACGACGGAGCCGGCGGCCGGCGCGAACTCCTTGATCCGCTCGATTGGCCGCGGCGCCACGATCGCCGGCCGCGGTGCGAACGGATTCGCCTCCGGCCCCCACACCTCCTCGACGAACCCGAGCACTCGCCAGCCGAGAAACACCGCCGTGGCCACCGCCGCAGCGATGCCCAAGCAGAGTTTGATCCGATCCGGTGAAAGCCGGCGCGACATGATGCCCTCTCTACCACGGCATCATACCGCATGGCCACGGTCCCGATGCGGGTGCAGAGTGAGGAACGAAGGGTATAGTTTGGAGACGATTCCAGTCGCATCACAGGTTTCACATGAAGTCGTCGGATGCCTTCCGTGTGCAGGCGGTGGTCGTCATCTTGCTGACGCTCACGACGGTCTTCGTCTACCTGCCGCTGACGCGGAGCGACTTCGTGACCTTCGACGACATGACCTACGTCGTGGACAACCCCCACGTGCAGAACGGGCTCACGCTGGAGGGGGTGGCCTGGGCCATGACCGCCTTTCATGCATCGAATTGGCATCCCCTGACCTGGATCTCCCACATGGGCGATGTCTCGCTCGCCGGCCTGTCGCCAGGCTTTCACCATGGCATGAACCTCGCCCTGCACGTCGCGAGCGTGGCCGCGCTATTTCTCCTCCTGGCCCGAATCACCGGCGAAACGGCCCCGAGTGCGGTGGTTGCCGCCCTGTTTGCGATCCACCCGCTGCACGTCGAATCGGTGGCGTGGGTTTCGGAGCGGAAAGACGTGTTGTCGACCTTGTGCGGTATCGCCTCGATCGCCGCGTATTGCCGATACACGACCACGAGCGGCGGGGTCCCCTATGCGGCGGCGTTGGTCATGTACGCGCTGTCGTTGATGTCGAAGCCGATGCTCGTCACGATGCCGTGCCTGTTGGTGCTGCTGGATTACTGGCCCCTGCAGCGAGTGGCTTTCTCCGGCACGTACGACATCAGCACCGCACCGCCCCAAGCCTCGCGCGGTGTCGCCTTTCGACGGGTGATCATCGAGAAGGTGCCGTTCCTCGCGCTCTCCGCGGTATCGTGCGTGATCACGCTTCTGGCTCAGCACCGCGGCGGGGCGGTGGTCTCGACCGATGCCGTGCCCATCATGCAGCGATTCGCGAATGCGGCGGTCGCGTATGTCGCCTACATCGCCAAGGCGTTGTGCCCCGTCAATCTGGCGATATTTTATCCGCACCCCGGTGCCGTTCCCGTGGGTATCGCGATCGCGTGTGCGTTGGCGATCGGGGGTGTGACGGCCCTCGCCCTGATGCATCGCCGCAGGCTGCCCCAGGTCGCCGTGGGATGGCTGTGGTACCTCGGCACGCTCGTTCCGGTCATCGGGCTCGTGCAGGTGGGATCCCAGTCGATGGCAGACCGCTACATGTATTTTCCCCTCGTCGGGCTGGCGATCGCGGTCGTGTGGTGGGCGTGGGACACGGCCAAGCGAAGCCCGCAAGGGAGAGCCGCATTCGTGGCCGCCGCCGCGGTCTGCGTCGCGATTCTCGTGCCCGTCGCCCGGAGGCAGGTGTCGCACTGGAAGGACAGTGAGACGCTCTTCACCCATGCGATGAGCGTCACGGGGGAGAATTCCAAGATGCTCTACTGCCGGGGCATCGCCTTCGCCAATCGCGGCCAATGGCCCCGGGCCGCCGCCGACTTCACGAGCGCCATCGCGCTGGCGCCGAGGTATGCGAAGGCATACCTGCAGCGTGGGGTCGTGTATCACAACGTCGGCGACCGCGACCAAGCCATCGCAGACTTCACCACGGCTTTGTCTCTCAACCCCGACGATGGCGAGGCCTACAACAACAGGGGGAACGTCCTGTCGTCCCAGGGGAATCACGATCAGGCGATCGCCGATCTCCGCCAGGCTTGCGCGTTGAGTCCATCGGGCTTGTTCTACAACAATCTCGGGTCCGCCTACGCACGCAGCGAGGATCACGAATCCGCCGTCAGGTGCTACACCACCGCGTGCGGGCTTTCTCCCCGATGGGCTGCGTGCCTGGTGAATCGCGGGCAATCGCATGCCGCCATGAAGCACTTCGCGGAGGCGGTCGCCGACTTCACGAGCGCCATCGCCCTCGCCCCGAATCTGAGCAGCGCGTGGCTCGAGCGCGGGGCGGTGTTCGACAGGATCGGCGATCGCACGAGGGCTGAGGAAGACATGAAGGTGGCAGCCCGACTCGGAAACCCGACGGCGCGAGAGGCGTTGCGGCGGCACGGCCTCCGCTGGTGACGCCGGCGCGGGGAGAGGCTGCCCCTTCAGCCCTCGTCGCCCTGTTTACCGTGACCGCGATCGGGCACTTCGTCGTCGATGAGCGACACCACGAACGACGCGAAGATCACCTGAATGCCCCCCGCGATCAGCGTCGTGCCAATCACCGTCTCGCGGATCCGGCCCCCCTCGCCGAACCCGCCCTTGAGAAAGTCAAAGAGCACCGCCGCGAGGAGCAGCGCTCCGAATCCTGCCATGATGCCGCCGACGAGCACCGTCGTGTCGCTGCGGATCGCGGCCACCCAGCGATCGAGTCGGCGCGAGCGATCGCGAAACCCGCGTTTGCTCGCCCACACCCTGGAAATCGTGCCCAGCGTGAGTCCGGCGATCGCCACGCTCGTCATGCCCGCCGCCAGAATCAGCCAGTGGTCGCCGATCCAGAAGCCACCGATGTGGAACACGTCGCCGGGCTTGGTCGTGAGCAACGCGGCGGCAATCACGGCCGCCCCGGCGAGCAGCGTGAGCGAGGGTATCACGAACAGCCACATCGGCGAGAGGGCGAGTAGGAAGCGAAGATGCCGCCAGCCGTCGCGCCAGGGCCGCAGGTGCGGCTTGCGGTCGCGGCCGTCGCGGTGGAGCGTGATCGGCCGCTCCGTCATGCGCAGGCCCTTGAGCACCGCCTTGACGACCAGTTCGCTGGCGAACTCCATGCCCGGGGTGTTGAGGCCGAGGCGGAGCGCCGCATCGCGGCGAAAGGCCCGCAGGCCGCTGTGGGCGTCGCCCACACCCGATCGGTAGAAGAGGTTGAGGATTCCCGACAGCAGCGGATTGCCGAGGTAGCGATTCAGCGGCGGCATCGCCCCGGGTTGGATCTTGCCGGTGAAGCGGTTGCCCATGCAGATGTCGTAGCCTTCGGCCAGGGCCTCCACCATCGGCACGCCTTCCCGAAAGTCGTACGACGCGTCGCTGTCGCCCATCACGATGAAGCCGCCTCGGGCGGCCTCGATGCCGTGGATGAGGGCCGCGCCGTAGCCACGCGTGGGGCAGTGGGTCACGCGGCAGCCTCGCGACGCCGCGTAGTCCTGGCTGCCGTCATCGCTGCCGTTATCGGAGACCAGGATTTCCGCGGTGTACCCGCGATCGGCGAGCATCCCCACGGCCTCCTCCGCCGAGTCGATGCAGGCTGGGAGTGTCAGCCGCTCGTTGAGGCACGGCATGAGGATCGTGACGTCGGTGCTCATGGGGCGGAGGGTGCCTCGGAGGCGCGAATCGGGAACGGCCGTCCCGCCTTCGTCGCGGGCCGGGAGGCTCACACGCGGGTGGCTCCCGCAGTCGACTCACACGGCGGGAGATCGCGACGGCGGCTCCACCACCAGTGAGTCGCCGTCGGGCGGGGTGTGAGTCAAAAGTCGTCCTCGGGCTCGGTGGGAGGTGGCTTGACCTCGTTCCCCGGGGACATGTCGCTCCGCTGCTCGTCGGCAATGTCCGCCGCGGGGGCCTGACGCTTGGTGGGCTGGCCGCGCGAAGCCGCCGCCGTCTTTGCTTTGACCTTGTCGGGCCGATCTCGATTGGAGACGAGCGCGTCAGCGTCCCAGTGACCGACGGTGTATTTCTCGATCAGGCCGACGCGCCGCAGCCTGTTGCCGTCCACGTCTTCGTAGTAGAGGTCCTTCGTGAACGCCCCGTTGCCATCGGCGTCGTAGAACGGATCATGTTCGTTCGGTTCGGTGTTGGCGTCGGAGTCGTACCACGTCTCACTCGCCAGAAGCGACGACGGCACGCTCTCGCGGCTCGGCGGCTCGCCGTAGAGCACGAGCGACCGGCCCTCGTGCTGCTGGTCGGCGAACCTGCTGGCCGCGCGCAAGGCCGTCTTGCCCGCGTCGAGAAACATGTGCTGGGCCGGAATCCGCAGGTAGGAGAGCAGCGGGCACATCGACCAGGTGACGAGTATCGCCCCTATGAAAAGCGTGCCGGCAAATCCTCCGACCAACGCTCCGCCGGCGGTATCGATCACCTCGATCGACTTGATCTCAGCGGAGATGATCCGGGGCTGCACGTAGAGCCAGAGCGCCACCATCGTGCCCCACATCGGCAGGGCGAAGGAGAGAAATACCGACCAGGCCTGGATCGACAGCCACCCCGGCGTGAGGCCGCCGAGACTGTCGGACAACAACGGGGCGAGGAATCCCGCGATGGGCTCGTGCAACAACACCGCGAGCGAGAGCGAGACGAGCAGTTCGAGGGCTGTCATGGCGGACGAACAGACGCCGACGGTGCTCCCCAGCCGGGCGAGGTAGAGGATGCCGATCAGGACGCCGATATCGAAGACGATGGCGGGCATGGGGTTTTCCTCACGGATCAGGTGGTGACCCGGTTCACCTCGTTGACGCTCGTCAGACCCCTGAGCACTTTGAGCAGCCCGTCGGTTTGAAGCGATCGCGTGCCTGCCTTGCGGGTTGCGGCCTTGAGCTCGTTGATGGCGGGGTCGGCCGTGATCAGCTTTCTGATGTCGTTGTTCATGACCATCAGTTCGTGCAGTCCGAGCCGTCCCTTGTAGCCCGTGCCCCCGCAGGCATCGCACCCTTTCTCCCGATAGATCTGCTGGACGACGCCGGGCTTGACTCCAAGCCGCTTCAGCAGTTCGTCGGGCGGCGGGTATGGCTCCTTGCACCGCTCGCAGAGCCGGCGGGCAAGCCGCTGGCCGAGCACGGCCGTGACGGCGGTCTGGATCAGCATCGGGTCGAGGCCGAGGTCAAGCAGGCGGGTGATGGTGGCCACGGTGTCGTTGGCGTGGAGCGTGGTGAACACGAAGTGGCCGGTGAGGGCTGCCTGGCAGGCGATCTCGGCCGTCTCCTTGTCGCGGATCTCACCCACGAGGAGCACGTCGGGGTCTTGCCGCAGCACGCTGCGCAGAATGCTCGCGAACGTGACGTCGGCGGCGGCATTGACCGCTATCTGCGTGATGCCGTCGAGCCGATACTCGACCGGGTCCTCGATCGTCGTGATGTTGTGCTGTTGGGCGTCGATCTCGCTGAGGGAAGCGTAGACCGTGGTCGTCTTCCCGGAGCCGGTTGGCCCCGTGACGAGGAACATGCCGTAGGGCTTGTGGATGACCTCCCGTAACTGCTCGAGAATCGGCGGCCGCAGGCCGATGTTACCCAACCCTTGCTTCATCACTCCGCCCGAGGAATTGAGGAGCCGCAGCACCATTTTCTCGCCATAGCTCGTGGGCGTAGACGCGGCGCGGACGTCGTATTTGGCCGTCTCGAAGATCGCTGCGAAGGTACCGTCCTGCGGTCGACGTCGCTCGGAGATATCCATGTCGGCGGCTACCTTGAGGGACGAGATCACGCCCTTGCCGTCGTCCATGGACAACAGTGAGGCGTTTTTGAGCACGCCATCGATGCGGAACCGCACAAAATACTGCTTTTCGTGAGGTTCGATGTGCACGTCGGTGGCCCCGGCCTTCATGGCGGCGACGATGACGTCTTGGAGATTTTTGACGTTGTTCGACATCATGTCTTCGCCGTCATCATCGGTGAGTTGGCCGAGCGCTGGCTGACCGTCCTTTTTGAGGAGCGTGAAGGCAGGGCCGTCCTTGGGCACCGCGGCCTTTTTTTTGCCAGCGAACTGTTGCAGCGAGTTGCCGAGGTCTCGCGCGCGATCCAGCATCGACTTCGGCGGTTCCGCGGAAGCGGCCGCCGGCTTGGCCGACCCGGGGCCGTTACGGATGCCCTGCAGGAGTCGCTTGAGACCGTCTCTCGTGAGCACCCGCTCGGCCGGCGGCACCAGCTTGTCGCGTTCCCGCGCGAAGCCGCCGACCAAGGCCGGCAGCACTACCGCTATGGCCGGGATCGTAAGCAGGCTGAACTCACTCGTGCCGATCACGAGTGCAGTGAGCGTGGCCCCGATCCCCAGATGCCACCACGTGGAGTGCGGAATGGCGAACGCCTGTTGTTCGCGGGCCATCCACAGCGCAGATGCGATCCCGGCCGCCGCGAGAGCCGCGAAGGCCCCCCAGATCAAGAGCCCCGTGAGCGGAAACCCCGAGAAGGACGGCAGGTCGACCTCTGCCAAAAGCGGCACCCAGACACCGGGCATCTTCATGAAGAACACCACCTTAGGTCGGCCCTTGGGTCGGCAGACCGACATTGCCGGACGAACGCCGAGTTGCACCGGCTGCTTCCGTAACTTAAGGTTCTAACCGTGCCAGAAGGGGCTGGCAACACGCCCGAGCCCTCAACGGCCGGGAAAACCGGCTGCCGCGGCCCTCATACGGTTCTCACTGGACGAGCCGGCGCGGGCCTCGAATATTACGTATTGGTCGGCAGCCTTCCGCGGCCGAATTGATCGGCGGGGCGACGCCGTTCGACTGAGAGACTCGTCCTGTCGCCTGATTCCGCGCCGTTCCATCCCCGCTTCGTCGCCTCGCCCCGCCTCAGAGGATCTCGGCAGTGCTTCAGACAGCTCGGAGAACGATTTTCGTGCCAAGGAACGAGACCACAGGCGGGCCAGCACCGAACATGACTGGTTGGGTGTCGGCCGACAGACTTCCTCGCGGGGGCCGTTCCGCTCGCCGTGATCGCGACGACTCGCCCGTCAGCGAGATCGCCATTGGCGGCGGCCGTCCGCAGTCGCGGGATCGGGGCGTCGATGCCGTGTCACGGGGGTATGCACGAGCGTGCCCTGGCAGCCTGCACGGTTTCACCCTCGTGGAACTTTTGGTCGTGATCGGGATCATCAGCCTTCTCGTCGGGATGCTGTTGCCCGCGGTGCAGGTGGTGCGGGAGACGGCCCGCCGCTCCAGTTGCCAAAACAACCTGAAGCAGATCGCGACGGCGCTCGTGCACTACGACGCCACGCAGACGAAACTGCCGGGGTGGCGAAACACGCTCGACGAATTCAGCACGGTGACGTTGTCGGGCTCAGGCACGAGGGACGCCTGCGTTTCCTGGACCGTGCCGATCCTTGCGGAACTGGGCAGCAACGAGATCTTCAACTGGTACGAGACGTTCACCAGTTCCACGACACAACAGACCCAATCGGAGATCGCCGCCAAGAGGATCCCGATTTTTCTCTGTCCGACGTCGAGCGCCGACATGGCGGTGACGGGCGGGTTGTCGTATGCCGTGAACGCGGGCACCGGCGGCGAGGAGATGGAAGGCGATTCAACGCCCTACGCTCAGTATCGCGGAGACGGCGTGTTTCTCGACGCGGTGGGCAACCTGTCGCCGTTGGGATCGAACCCTTACTACGACGCCGATGGCCGCAAGGTGTACAACTCGGCCCGTTCGTCGCTGGCCCACGTGACCAGTGGCGACGGCGATGCGGTGACGCTGATGCTGACCGAGCGGGCTGGGCCGATCGCGAGGTTGGGCAGGGTGGGGTGGGCGGATACTCCATGGGCCGTGCCCGCAACGGGCAGCGGGTTCGCGGAGGCGAATGCGCCCGCCCCCCACATCTTCGGCCATCCCCCGTTCACGACGGATGTGCCGCAAAAATCGAGCGTCTACCGCGTGATCAATGTGACGCCAGACAAGGTGCCGATCAGCGGAAACGACTACGGCATGCGATATCCCTCGTCGCGGCATCGCGGCGGCGTAAACACCGTTTTCTGCGACAGCCACACCCGGTTTGTGAGCGAGAAGATCGATTCGTGGGTGTATTGCCAGATGCTCACGTCGAACTCGAGGACCCTCGACAGCAACATCGCGAGCGGCTCGTACACAGGGAGCCGGGCCTACCGCTGGCAGCGATACCAGCCGCAGAGCACCGTCAAGAACTACCTGTTCGACGACAAAGACCTCGACAAATAGCCGAGGCTTCGGAGCCGTGGTCGCCGTGTCGGTGCAGCCAACCGCTGCGGCGAAAGTCACCGCGGTCGGACAACGATGCTCTCTTCGTCCGCGCAGAGCGATTCCATCGCCAGCAGCTTTTCCAGCGCGGTCATGGCGCAGGCGGCGTTGTTGCGGGCCTCCGCGAGCACGTCCCGGATCTCGGCATCGGTCAGCTCGAGCCCCGTGTCACGGCGGATCGCCAGCAGTAGCACCCGCTCCTCGCCGCGGCGGTAGTCGCCGAGGAGCCAGGCCTTGATAGCTGCCATCGAATCGAGATGCTCGAGACGGTCGTAGGGATCGGGCGTGATCGTCGACATGGTGCATGGCTCCTCGTGCGGCAGGGTGGTGCGGTGTCTGAGCGAGTGTTCCCCGGTCCGGCTCTTCGACGGGGAGGATAGCCGCCGATCGTGAGGGTTTCGCGACTCACGGAGAACTCAAAAACGGCGCGGCCGTTCCCGGCGGCGGCTCCGGCGCGGAGGCGGCAACAGACCGCGCGGCGGGTTGCGGAAGGGGTTGCCCGCCCGGTACATTCCCGCCACCCGCTGCGATCGAGAAAGGGTTCACGCCACATGGACGTCCCCCGCCACATGGACGTCGCCCCCGGGGCATGGGTCGGCGTGGCAGCCTCGGGCCGACTGGTCCTCGCAGCCGCGAGCCTGGCTCTTGGGGGCATGGCGTGGTGGCGGGCGGCGGCAGCCGACGACCCCCTGCTCGTCGACGTGCCGCAGCACGCCCTGCTCACGAAATCCGCGGCCGACCGGCAGCGGATCTGGCTCGTGCGGCTCTCGCCGGCCGAACTCGTCTACAGGACGGCCGACCATGCCGACGACGAGCGGAGCCTGATCGCCCGGCCCGCCGTCAAGGCCTCGATCAAGCTGCTGTCGGGCGACGTGTTCCGGATCGACCCGCGAACCGGACGGTTCAACCGTTTTGACGAGCTCAGCGGCCGTTTCGCCCCGCCGCCCACGAGCCGCCAGGGGCAGCCGGCCGGCGGCGGTGGCGAGGCGGCCGATCGCGGGACCACGGACGACGAGGGACGGGACGGATCGGCGGAGTTGCACACGGAGATCGCCGAGGGCACCGGCACCGATCCGGCTGCGGCGCTGGCCGATGCACTCCGCAACGCCGTGCGGCAGGCCGTCGGCGTCTACGTGGACAGCGAAACCGTCACCGACAAGGAGGATGTGATCGCGGACCGGGTGCTCACGTTCAGCGACGCCTTCGTCGTCCGCTACGAGGAGATCTCGCGGACCGTCGATGCCGGCCTGGTCACGATCAAGGTGTCGGCCGTCATCGAGGCCGGGAAGCTGATGACGAACCTGCGCGAGGCGAAGGTCAACACGATCCGGCTCGACGGCGCCGACCTGGTCGCCTCCGCCCTCACCCGCAAGGAATCGAAGGATGCCGCCGCCGACCTGCTCCGCAAAAAGCTGCAGGAGCTGCCCGGCGCGCTCGTGGCCGAGGCGCTTCCTTTCAAGACGCTCGACTACGACGCCCGCCGAGAGCAGCTCACCGTCACGTACATGCTCCGCGGCGATCAAGACAAGTACCGGGCATTCCTCGACTCCGCCCAGCCGCTCCTCCAGCAGGTCGCGGCGGCCAAGACGTCGATCGTGCTGAAAGTGGAGCCGATCTGGTCCGACGGCTGGGAGCCGATCTGGCAGGATGACGGCATGAAGAGGCGGCTGGTGGCGGCCCGCGGGGTGCTCAATCCGGCCTTTCGCTACGGGCCCGATCTGGCCGGACATCCCGACACATGGTGCCTGTGGCTGATGACCCGGTGGGACGCCGCGCACCGCAACGCGCAGTGGCAGGGCTATGCGTTGGATGTCGCCCTGTCGCAGGTGTTTCGCGACGTCCGGGGCGGCATGATGGTGCGGCTCGACCTCGTCGACGCCGTCGACGAGGTCGTGAAGTCGGAGGTCCACGACCCGCTGGCGGGCCTCGAACGCCCCGCGTTCTGGTTTGGCTGGACGCGGCCGCGGCCGCGACAATTCCTGGCCAAGAGCCCTCGGACCTGGCCTCCTCTCGACAGCTGCCCCACGCGGCCGATCCTCAGGGCGGACTTTGCGGCCGCCGATCTCGCCGTCGACCGCGGCTGGGCCGTCAACGTCTATGTCACGCCGCTGTGCTATTCTCCCGCCGACCCCCAGCCACCGGTGCTGTCGCCGGGCGCCTGGCAGGTCTGCCAGATCTCGATCCCCGCCGAACAGCTCGCCCGCGTGCAGCAGATCAAAGCGACGGCCATGTTCGTGCCCGCGGGCCAGGCTTCGTCGTCCGCCGCACCCCCGCCCGTCTCCGTGAACAGCTCCCTCGACACCCGCTTCTGACACCCGCTGCTAAGGAGTTCCCCCATGAACCGTCCGCTTCTGCTTGTCCTGGCCGTGTCGGCCCTCCTGACCATCGCCCGCGGCGGCTTCGCCCAGTCCGCTGCCCCCGCTGCGGTGGAATCGGCCGAGATCGGCGACACCCACCCCACGATCGAAAAGATCGTCGCCGACTACGCCGACAGCGGCATCGACGGCGTGGTCGACGTGGTCAAGAACAAGCAGGGCGAGATCACGAAGATGGTGGTCGTCGGGGCGGCGCGGATCAGCACGGTGCTGGGCGCCGCCGACGGCCTGCAGACGGCCCGGAACGAGGCCCGGCTCCGGGCCGTGGGGAAGTTTCGCCAGTTCCTCGAGGAGAAGGTGTCGGTCACGGAGACCTCCGAGACGGAACGCACCATCAAGCTGCAGGGCGACGGCACGGATCTGGCCGAGAGCGGCAAGAAGATCAGCAAGAACACCGAAAAGTACAAGACGTTCTCCGAGGGCATGGTCCGCGGGATGCAGATGCTCGGCTACAAGACGGTGAAGCTCAACGAGAGCGAGAAGATGTACGTCGTGGTGATGGGCTGGAGCCGGGATCTCGCCGCCAAGACCCGCGGGCTGGCCAACGAGCTCGACAAGCCGCGGACTGCCGGCGCGGCGGCCGCGGCCGTGCCGGGAGCCGACGCCGACGAACGCCGCAAGCTCGGCGACTCGTCGGGCACGCTCTCCGGCGCCAAGGACTTCTTCGATGACAAGTGAGCGGCCGCCGGCGACCGGCCCGTTCCTGCTCGCGGTCTGCACGATCGTCCTCGCGCGGGCCGCAGTGGCCGCAGAGGTGGCGGCCGCCGACCGGGTCACGATCGAACTGGCCGACCCGCGCAAGACCACCGTCGCGATCGGCGACGACGGCGAGCGATACTCGCTCGACGTGCGGATGCTGCGGGTGAAGTCGTTCGACCAGCGGTCCGACCGAGAAGCGAATCGCAGCCTCGCCCGGTCCGCCGCGTTGACGGCTCTGTCGCGGCGGCTGAACGTGGGGCGGCACCAGGACCTGTCGGTCGGCGAACTGCGGGCCGGTGCGGAGGCGGTCGAGGACGAGTGGTTTCGGCTGGAGTTCTCCCTGCCGAAGGCCGCCGCGAAGGTCGTCGATCGACCGGCCGAACCCGAGCGGCGGCTCGATCCGGAGTTCGCCCCCTACCTGCTGGCGGAGCCGCTGCTGATGGAGACCGAGGGGGCGAAGGTGATCCGCGTGGACGACGGCAGGGTGCTCGTGCTGGGCGTCGCCTCGGCAGCCCTCAAGGACGGCTCTGCGGCGGATCGCAAGCGGGCGGAGACGGTCGCCAGGCAGCGGGCGCTCGCGCACGTCGTCGCGGAAAAGACAGGCGTGCAGGTGGCCCGCGCAGAGACGCTGTCCAAGAAGACGACAGTGACCATCGACGCCGACGCGGGCGAGTGGGCCGACAGCGTGGCGGAGTACCTGGAAACGACGCGGGCGCTGGTGAAGGGGGCGACCCACGGCTTTCCGATCGTGGGCCGCTGGACGAGCGACGACGGCACGCTGCTGAGCGTGGCGGTGGGTGGCTTCCTGCCACCGTGACCGCCGTCCGTCGGCGACGCTAGCCCAGCGGGCTGTGGAGAAAGTCCGCCGCCGCAGGATGCGGCGATCGGAAAGCTCGTTGGTCCGCTCTATCGTGGGAGCGGCATTGTCACGAATCCGGCAGACGTAACTGCTCCTCACGGCGACGAGCGCATTCCAAGGCGTGAACTTCGCATAATCACGACCCACCACGTAGCAGCGGTAGGGCTCCAGAGTGCGTTCCAGGACCACTCGCTCGTCGGCATCACCCCGTGGGTTCGCTTTCGGCCTTGGAGGCGGTCCGATTTCACCAGGACACCCGCCGAGAGCGCATCCGGGATGACGCGTGCCCGCGGCCCGGGCTAGGCTGGCGGGTCCAAGAACTGTCGGCAGAGCGTTTCGGGCCACCAATCTGGCCAGGGGCCGGATTCCCCGCAGCCGCTGGCGAGCGGCCGCGGCCTGCGACACCACCGGGTTCGGGGCGGGTTGGCACGCCCGTGGAGAGGCCTGCGGTCCAAAGCCTGCGGGCGATTACACGCTTGCCAGAAACGCAATTCTTGCAAACTGACGGTATGATAAGGCATTTTGAGGGTGGTCTGGGCATCCGCGAGGTAGCCCGGGTGACCGCCGCCTGACCCTCCCCACACCCAGCGATCGACATGCTCCCGGTGTACTTCTTACTCGACGGCCTCTGCCTGCCGACGGCGCCCGTCGGCTCGCGGACGTCCGGCGTGCGATCTGCACGGCTCTGCCCAGTGTTCGCGCTGGTGTTCGCAGCGGCCGTGTTTCTCCAGGCTCGTCCCGCGGCGGCCCAGTTCGATCTCGCGGTGGAGCGGGAACTCCTGGGCAAGCTGCTGCAAGACGGGCACTATAAACAGGCGTTGGCCGAGTCGCGACGGGTGGAAGAGGCGCTGGTCGGCCAGACCGCCGGGACGCCGGCCAAGCCGGGGAAGAAGGGCAAGGTCACGAGGCCGCCGGCCGTCACCGTCGCGCTCGTGGAACTGCTC
>Ga0114972_10000195_pt1 | contig 43313 bp, 33 predicted proteins | sample M_140807_EF_Meta_FD_87354 | JGI IMG/M metagenome (GOLD analysis project Ga0114972, IMG submission 87354) | Freshwater microbial communities from Lake Montjoie, Canada to study carbon cycling - M_140807_EF_MetaG | ecosystem: Environmental > Aquatic > Freshwater > Lake | place: Lake Montjoie... | reverse complement strand
CCAATGGCTTCATCTTGTCCAATTACTGCTGCATTCAAATCTTCTGCCATACGGCGTAACTTATCTGTTTCCGCTTGTACCATTCGCTTAACTGGAATCCCTGTCATCATCGATACTACCTCTGCAATGTCTTCTTCTTCAATTGGGAAACGTTTGTTTTTACTTTCTGCCTCCCATTCATTTTTTGCTTTTTCAAGATCTTCTTGTAAACGTTTTTCTGTATCTCTTAATGATGCTGCCTCTTCAAAATTTTGGCTTTTTACTACTTTGTTTTTTTCAAGCTTTATATCTTCAATTTTCTTTTCGAGATCAATTATGTTCTCAGGAACATTAATGTTTTTGATGTGCTTTCTTGCACCCACTTCATCCAAAACGTCGATGGCTTTATCTGGCAACAATTTATCTGTCATGTAACGATCGCTCATTTTCACACAAGCCTCGATCGCTTCTCTGCTGTATGTTACATTATGGAAGTCTTCGTATTTATTTTTAATGTTGGTCAAAATTTCAATAGCCTCCTCAACAGAAGGTTGTTCAATCAACACTTTTTGAAATCTTCTGTCTAATGCACCATCTTTTTCAATATGCATGCGGTATTCATCTAGTGTTGAAGCGCCAATACATTGTAATTCGCCACGAGCTAATGCTGGTTTAAAAATATTTGAAGCATCTAAAGAACCACTTGCTCCACCAGCGCCGACAATAGTATGAATTTCATCTATAAATAAAATTACATCGCGATTTTTTTCAAGCTCGTTCATGATGGCTTTCATGCGCTCTTCAAATTGTCCACGATATTTAGTCCCTGCAACCAATGCTGCAAGATCTAAGCTAACTACTCGTTTGTCAAACAAAACCCTAGAAACTTTTCTTTGAACAATTCTTAATGCCAACCCTTCTACAATAGCCGTTTTACCCACACCTGGTTCTCCAATCAAAATAGGATTATTCTTTTTTCTCCTAGATAAAATTTGTGACACCCTTTCAATTTCTACCTCACGGCCAACAATAGGGTCTAATGAACCATTCTCAGCAAGTCGAGTAATATCTCTACCAAAATTATCTAATACGGGTGTTTTTGTTTTAATGGTTGCAGCACCAGGTTTTCCACCTTTGGGCTGTTGGCCATATTGCTTACGCTCTTCATCAAATTCCTCCTCTTCATTAAAATCTGCTTGAGGTGGCTTACTCGTTACAAAGCCCAAATCTGTTTTGAAAATATCATAATCCACTTCAAATTGATTTAAAATTTGTGTAGCAATATTTTCTTTGTTTTTTAAAATAGACAACATCAAATGTTCCGTTTCCACCAAAGCACTTTTTAAACTCTTTGCTTCCAAAACTGTAATTCTGATTACTTTTTCGGCTTGCTTCGTTAAAGGCAAAGAATTGATGTTTGCAATGTTTTTTCCAGATTTGTCTTTAACCGCCATTTCGATTTCTTTTCGCAATTCATATAAATCAATATTTAATGATTTAAGAATTTTAACAGCGGTGTTTTCTCCTTCTCTGATTAAGCCCAAAACCAAATGCTCAGTTCCTATAAAGTCGTTTCCAAGTCTTAATGCTTCTTCGCGACTATATGAAATGATTTCTTTTACTTGTGCTGAAAAATTATTATCCATGAAAGTAGTTTTTAAGTGATACAATGATAACGATTATTTATGTCCGTTTAGTCTGTGTGAAATCAAATTGTTGATATGTTGAAAAGTTAATCCTAATTATTTATAATAGAACAATTTTTAATTACAATTTAATGTGAAAAAGATACATTGTAGTTTTATTTTCACCTTATTTTATTAAAAGAATGATTTGAAATACTTATTTCCCTTTTTTCTTTTTATTTTCAACAAATTAAACAACTTATATTTCTATGTTAGTCAAAATAGATACCAAAGAAAAATTTAGTGTAATTACGCCAGAAATAAATGAAATCACTGCTAATATGTCAGATGAATTTCGCAAAAGTTTGACGAATCAATTAACTAATCCAATACCGCATGTGATTTTGAATCTACAAACAATATCAAATATTGAAGATTCGGTTTTGATGATGTTGAGCGAAGTGCAAGAAATATTTTATAACGAAAACAATTCCTTTGTAATTTGTGGGTTAAACAAAAGCATTTTAAATAAACTTGAAGAATTGGAATTGTTGGATACTATGAACATTACACCTTCAGAAAGTGAGGCATGGGATATTGTACAAATGGAAGAGATTGAACGCGAGTTGATGAATGGAGATGACGAAAATTAAATAACAAAATATAAAAAAACTGATTTGTTGAATATAACCATATTAGGAAACAATTCTGCATTACCTGCATTTGGAAGATTTCCTACAGCGCAAGTTTTACAAGACCAAGACAATAGTTTTTTAATTGATTGTGGCGAGGGAACGCAAATGCAAATGGCTCGTTACAAAATTAAACGAAGCAAAATATCCCATGTTTTTATTTCTCACTTGCATGGTGATCATTATTTTGGGTTAATAGGTTTGATAACAAGTATGGGACTTCTAGGCAGAACGCAAGACCTTCATATTTTTGGTCCAGCTTTACTAGAAGATATCATTCAAATTCAATTAAAATCTGCAGATATTATACTCTCATATCCTATTTATTTTCATCCTCTAATTGAGGAGGGAAAAATAGCAGATACCAATAAAATGACGGTTGAAACATTTAAAGTAGATCACCGAATTGAATGTTGGGGGTTTTTATTTCGCGAAAAAAAGAATCCGAGAACGGTGGATTCTGAAAAAGCTAAAGCATATGAAATTCCATCTTCTTTTTACAACCAATTGCATAAAGGCGAAGATTACATAACAAAAAAAGGAACAATTATCCCAAATGAAGCGGTAACTATTGCTAATAGCGCAGCCAAAACTTATGCTTATTGTGCCGACACCATTTTTGATACTCGATTAGTGGAAATTGTTAAAGGGGTTGATTTACTCTATCACGAAACAACCTATTTAAAAGACATGGAACAAAAGGCGAAAGACAGACATCACAGTACCACTGAACAAGCCGCAACTATAGCTAAACAAGCCGGAGTAAAACAATTGATGATTGGACATTTTTCATCAAAGTACGAATCGTTGGACCCGTTTTTAATAGAGGCCAAAGCTGTATTTGAAAACACCATTTTAGCTGTTGATGGAAGTTGCATTAAAATTTAAACAGTAAAATTTTTCAGAAACATTTTTACCCTTTCTTGAATATGTGCGCTTAATGGCACAAGAGGTAAACGCAATTGATTTTCAATCAATCCCATTTCAGCAAGAAAACCTTTAACACCAGCAGGATTATTCTCAGCAAACATGAGTTGATAAGCAGGAATCAATTGATCATTCAATATTTTAGCCAATTTATAATCTCCGTTAATACAATGGTTAATCATATTTGTAAATGGTTTAGGGATCGCATTTGCAGCCACACTAATTACACCATCCATACCACATGCCATTTGAGGCAAAACCAAATCATCATCACCACTAACCACAATAAAACCATCTGGTCTTTCTTTCAAGAGTTCCATACATTGAATCATATTGCCCCCAGCTTCTTTTATGCCTACAATATTACTCACCTCACGGGAAAGCCTAAGTGTAGTGGAAGCCTCCATATTTCTACCCGTTCTTGCAGGTACATTATACAGTAATATTGGCTTAGGTGAATTCTCGGCAATTAATTTGTAATGTTGAAAAATGCCTTCTTGCGATGGCTTGTTGTAGTAAGGACTTGCGCTTAAAACAGCCAATGCATTATTAATCGGGAATGCATTCAAATCTTTCAATAATCCCATCGTATCATTTCCACCAATGCCAACTACAATGGGAACTCGATTGTTTACATATTCAAACGTAAAATTTATAATGTCGATTTTTTCTTCTTTTGACAAAACGGGTGTTTCGCCAGTAGTACCTAAAGTAACAATATATTGAACGCCGCCAGAAATAATATGATCAATTACTTTTTCAAGTGCATTAAAATCAACCGATTTATTTTTATCAAATGGTGTTACAATAGCAACGCCAGTGCCTTTTAATTGTTCCATAACTTCTTTTTGTGAAGATAATAAATAATCAGCTTTGCAAAATCTCACTCTGATGAAGATACTTTGAATTATTGGCGTAAATGAAAATACAAGTGCCGTTTTTAATTTTATCTATAATAGGTTTTGAATACTTTTCAGGAACAGCAGGACATCCCCAACTTCTGCCTAAATAGCCTTTAATTTTTATTATTCCTTCTGAAACATAAGGAGCTCCATGCATAACAATTGAACGAGACATTGCTTGGTCATTTATTCCTTTTTCAAGCCCTTCAAGTTTTAAAGAATACCCATTTTTTCCTAAATAAGTTGATGATGTTTCATAAAAACCAAGACTGCTTTGCAAACTAGATGCTTTATTAGAAAATTTTTCTGCCATTGCAAAGCCAGAATTTTGTCCATGTGCTACATAAGTATTGAACAACAAAACACCAGATGAAATATCGATAATAAAAAGCCTTTTAAAACTAGATGGCTTAGAAAAATCTATGATAGAAATTACGTTTTCATTGTGTAATTTTCCTTTACTTTTTAAATGCTCAAAACCTTTCAATCCCATTAAATATGCTTCTTCAGATAAACCTAAACTATCAAGATTTAATTTATCGTATAGTAAAGCAGCCATTTTAACTTCTTTTGTGGATAGCTCAACATTTGAATAAGAATAAACAGTTGATTTCCCAAAACCTGCAGATAAATGCCAAAAAGAAAGCAGTATAAAAATAAATAAAAATGAGTTGATTATTAAATTGTGTGATTTCATAAGGGTACGGATTAATTTGTAAAAACAAAAGTAATAACCGTTCCTAAAATAGATGTATAATTTGCTGTTAAGCTTATCCAAAAGAAATCACAAAAAAATCAATCCCTATTATTACTGCATTGAAAGCAAATAGCTTTTTAATACTTGATAATCTGCTTCAATTGCAACTGATTTTTTTTCATTTTGCATTAATGATTGTATAGAATCTGGCAATGGAATTTTACGTTGTATGATTTCTTCAACAACATCATAAAACTTAATCGGGTGGGCAGTTTCAGCGAAAATACCAGATAGGCCTTGATGATTATGTAAATACTTTTTCAAAGCGATATAACCCACTGCACCATGAGGATCCATTAAATACCCTTTAGATGAATCTATTTCTTTGATGGCAAATTTCGTTTCCTCATCAGACACACGAACTGCTGAAAATATATTAGACAACAAATCAGCATTGCCATCAAACATTTCCAATATTCTAACAAAATTACTGGGGTTGCCTACATCCATTGCATTTGAAATTGTAGGTACGGCTATTTGTGGTTGATATTGGTGAGTTTCCATGAATTTGGGAATAACATCATTGGCATTACAAGCTGCAATAAAATGATTTATTGGCAAGCCCGATTTATAGGCCAAAATACCTGCACATATATTCCCAAAATTCCCACTCGGCACACTAACAACAGGCGGTAATGATTTGTCCTGCCATTGTTTATAGGCTAAAAAATAAAAAAACTGCTGAGGCAACCAACGGGCTACATTAATAGAATTTGCGGAAGTGAGAAAAATTTGACTCATCAACATTTCGTCATTGAAAGCTTGTTTTACCATTTGCTGACAATCATCAAAAGTTCCGTTTACTTCGAGTGCATAAATATTTTTTCCAAGTGTTGTTAATTGTTTTTCCTGAACCAAACTTACTTTTCCGGAAGGATATAAAATGACCACTTGCACACCTTCAACATCATAAAAACCATCAGCTACAGCGCCGCCAGTATCACCTGAAGTAGCTACAAGAACGGTAACTTTTTTGTTGTTGTCTTTTACAAAATAGCCAAGGCAACGACTCATAAAACGAGCACCTACATCTTTAAAGGCAAGCGTTTTACCATGAAACATTTCGAGTGCGAAAATATTATCCGAAACAGGCACTATTGGTATTGAAAAATTTATCGTTTCATTTACAATTTGTTGTAAAACACTTTCTGGCATTACGTTTCCAACGAACGGCGCTATAACTGTATAAGCCATTTCTTCATTGGACATATTATCAATATTGTCGAAAAATGATTTTGGTAAAATCGGTATCTCTTCGGGAAAATAAAGCCCTTTATCAGGCGCCTGACCTTTAATGGTTGCTTCCTTAAAATTTACATTTGGCGATTGCCTATTTAAACTATAGTAGTTCATTTTGGATGTTTAATTGAAAATTCAAAAGTAAAAATTCAAAATTGTTAATTCGCACCTTTTTACTTTTTACTTAAAAAACCTCTACCCCATTTGTTGAAACGGTTGACACATACGTTTTGAAATCAATGTCCAAATTGTTGTAAACCGCTTGCATTTCTGATTCTGCTTTTTTTGCAATTTCTTCATTTTCGCTCAACATAAATAAAGATGGACCACTACCAGAAATACCACCACCCAGCACACCAATATCCAAACAATTTTTCTTTACCAAATCAAAGCCAGGTATAAGTTTGCTTCTAATGGGTTCCACAATGATATCTTGTAACGAACGACCAATCAATTTGTAATCCGAATGTAAAAAACCAGTTACCAATCCAGCTACATTAGCCCATTGTACCACTGCGCTTTTCAGCGGAATTTCCTTAGGCAGAATTTCTCTGGCATAAGAAGTTTTTATTTCAATTTGAGGATGAACGATGGTAATAAAAAGTTGTGGTGTACTCAATTCGATAATATCTAAACTTGGCGTGTCTCTAATCAATACCAATCCGCCATAAATACAAGGCGCTAAATTATCGGCATGTCGGGAGCCACTGGCCAATACCTCTCCTTCCATTGCAAACGACACTAGCTCTTTTTTGGTAAATCTATTTTCGAAAAGATGATTTGCCGCAACTACAATACCAGCAGCACTTGCAGCGCTTGAGCCAATGCCACTACCTGGTTTTATTTTCTTTTCAATAATAATATCAAAACCATGTTTATAGGCCAATTGATCAATCATCGCTTGTAAAGCTACGCCTGCAATATTCTTTTCTGGGTCTGTTGGAAGATTATAGTCATCGAGATGCGTAATTGAAATTCCGGGTTCATCGCGCATCTTCAATTCTATAATGTCAAAAGGAATTTCTAAAGCCATTCCTAAAATATCAAACCCACAACAAAGATTGGATAATGTAGCCGGTGATTTCACTCTTATGGATTGCATAAATTAAATTTTTGATGCTCTGATGATATCGGCAAAAACGCCACTAGCGGTAACTTCTGCCCCTGCGCCAGCACCTTTTATAACCAAGGGTTGTTCTTTATATCTATCTGTATAAAACAATACAATATTATCTTTCCCAAAAAGATTATACAAATCATGATTGGGTTGAATTTGCTGAAGCCCAACAGAAGCCTTACCATTTTCAAACGACGCAACAAATTTTAATTTATTGCCTTTAGCTTTTGCTTCTTCAAACAAAGAAATAAAATGTGATTCAAATTTTTCCATTGACGTATAAAATTCATCTACTGTTCCTTGCATACATTCGCTAGGCATAAAAGAGCTATTTTCAATAGCATCCATTTCTATTTGCTCCCCTGCTTCTCTAGCTAAAATCATAATCTTTCTCATGACATCTTTCCCGCCCAAATCGAGTCTTGGATCTGGTTCGGTGTAGCCTTCTACTTGTGCCATTCTTACAACCTCTGCAAAACTTTTTGTGCCATCATAATGATTAAAAACAAAGTTTAATGTTCCACTAAGTACAGCCTCAATTTTATTGATTTTATCACCGCTATGAATCAAATCATTTATGGTACCAATAATCGGTAACCCTGCGCCTACATTGGTTTCAAATAGAAATTGTGTATTGTATTCTCTAGCGAGCTCTTTCAGTTTTTTATAATTGCTATATGCCGAAGAAGCGGCTATTTTATTACAAGCTACCACTGCGATGCTTTTTTCAAGAAGATGCTCATAAACATTGGCTACATTTTCATTGGCAGTGATATCAACAAAAACAGTATTCCTTAAATTCAAGTCAATGATTTGTTTTACGAAATCATTTAAATCAGCATCCACGCCTTGATTTATTTGTTGTTCCCAATTTTCAGCATCAATTCCCGATTCATTTATCAGCATTTTTCTACTATTGATAATGCCAGTCAACCGAATATTTAAATGTAAATTTTTTTGTAGCGTTTCTATTTGATGTTTTAATTGGCTGAGTAGTTTTTTTCCAACATTTCCGGCCCCTGCTAAAAAAACATTGACTTGCTTGTAGGTGGTTTCAAAAAACTCTTCATGTAAAATATTGATGGTTTTCTTTACATCTTTCGTAAAAATAACTGCAGAAATATTTTTCTCTGATGAACCCTGAGCAATTGCCCTGATGTTTATGCCATTTCTTCCCATTGCGCTAAACATACGTCCACTTACACCTGTATGGTTTTCCATATTTTCTCCTACCAATGCTACAATAGACAAGTCTTTCTCTAAGATTAAGGGTTCGACTTTTCCTAATGCGATTTCATTTGAAAAAATAACATCTACTGCTGATTTTGCTTTTTCAAACATGCCATTATCGATGGCTACTGTAATAGAATGTTCAGAAGAACTTTGTGTAATTAAAATAACATTTATTTTTTCGTTGCTTAATGCTTCAAACAATCTTTTTGAAAACCCAGGAATACCCACCATACCACTGCCTTCAAGTGTAATCAAACAGATGTTGTTGATGCTCGAAATTCCGGTGACGATGTTGTTGTTTTTATTATTCAAGGATTGTTGACTTGATATCATGGTACCAAAATCATCAGGCGCAAATGTATTTTTTATCCAAACTGGAATATGTTTACTCATTACCGGTTGAATGGTGGGCGGATAAATAACTTTAGCACCAAAATGAGATAATTCCATGGCTTCTTGATAAGAAATGTATGGAATTATTTTAGCGTTGCTGCTCAACCTTGGATCTGCTGTCATCATCCCACTAACGTCAGTCCAAATCTCTACATTAGATGCCGAAAGGGCTGCGGCAAAAATAGCGGCTGTATAATCAGAGCCACCTCTACCCAATGTAGTGGACACGCCATGTGCATCAGAAGCAATGAAACCTGGCACAATAAATAAATTTGAACCCTGTTGGATTATAGCGTCATTAATTTTTAGATTGGTGGCATCAAAATCAACAAGTGCAGCGCCAAAAGCAGAGTTGGTAACAATTAATTTTCGAGCATCCAGCCAATTTGCGCTAATTGATTTTTGATTAAATGCAGCCGTAATTATTTTGGATGACAACAATTCGCCATACCCTGCAATTCTATCTTTAGAACGAGGCGTTAATTCATTAAGCAATAAAATTCCATTACATAGGTTTTTAATTTCTTCGAAGGTATTTTTAATGAATGACACCAACTCTTGAGGTGGGTTATTACCAATCAACTGCGAAACGCAATCAAAATGTCGTTTTTCTGCAGTCGAAATCTTCTCGACAAACTGTGGTGAACCAGAAGCTGCAATGGTTGCAGAATCCAGTAAAATATCGGTAATACCACCAAGTGCAGATACAACAACCACTGTTGGTTCTTTAGAAATTGCTTTAGTAACAATTGAAATAACCTTTTCTATATTTTCAGCGTTGGCAACAGAAGTACCCCCAAATTTTAATACTTGCATGATTTTCAAAAATTTGAAATGGAATATAAATTAATTGCATCTCTTAAAATTCACACCTTTAAGCGTTTGTAAAAAAGTTTGTTGTGCGTTTTTTTCGAAATTTTAATAATTGTAAGTTATAAAAATTGATTTAAAAAAATAAGCAATTCCACATTTTTTTAGAATAGAATTTAATCAATATCAATTTTTATTAATTTTTTTCATTCGAATTAGGCTTTTTATTGAAATTTGGAACAGCTATTTGTAAAAGAAAAAATTTATTTTGTTCATTTACTAGTTTCTTATGATTATTTTAGATAAAAAATTAAATCCACTTATTCCACAATTAATTAAAATTAAAAGTGGGACATTTCTCTTTTCACAATAAAAATTAAATTATGTACGGAATCGTCAACAAATCTATTGAGGAATTGGTAATTGAAAATTTTGGAGAAGAGAAATGGGAATTGATAAGAAAACGAAGTGGCATTGAAGTAGATTATTTTATTAGCAACGAACCTTACGATGATAATATAACTTATTTATTAGCGGGATCAATAAGTGAAGAAATGAATGTTCCTTTAGATAAAGTATTATTTCTATTTGGAGAGTGGTGGATTTTAAAAACAACCAAAGAAAAGTATGGTTCATTAATGATGGCAGGAGGAGCTGATTTAAAAATGTTTCTCACCAATCTACCGCAATTTCACAATCATATTATGTTGCTGTATCCCAAACTAACGCCACCTGAATTTAAAGTAAGCGATATAGAAACGAACAGCATAAATGTTCATTATTTTTCAAAGCGTGAGGGATTAAAAGATTTTGTTCATGGGTTATTATCCGGTTTAGGAAAAATGTTTGAAACTGAAGTTGACATTACCCTTTTAGAAAGTAGAGACGCTGGTAATAATCATGAAGTATTTAAAGTAAGTTGGTAAAATATGAATAACAGCATTCAATTTGAATTGGCGGAATTTTCAAAAATATTCCCATTTAATATTTTATTCGATGAAAATCTGATTATACAAAGCCATGGACCTTCAATAGAAAAAGTTGCCCCAAATTGTAAGCACAAGCATTTTTTAGATTTTTTTACGATTGACAGACCACTACTATCTGAATATAATTTCCTAGAAATCTCAAAAATCGCTAACCAGCTTGTTTTTTTAAAATCAAAAAATACTTTAGAATTATTATTAAAAGGCCAGTTTAATTATCTTGCCGAAACCAATCAAATTATTTTCTCAGGGGCTGCGTGGTTTGATTCAACAGAAACCCTAGCTAGTTCGGGACTAAATTTATTAGATTTTGCACCCCACAATCCATTAATTGATTTACTTCATTTATTAAAGACGCAAGAAATTGTAAATGACGAATTAAAACAATTGGTTCATAAATTAAATGAACAGAAAAAAAAGCTAGTAGATAGTCAAAATCAACTTGAAAAAACGAGGATTTTACTCGAAGAAAACAATATAAGATACGCTTATGTTAACAAAGCCACTTCTGAAGCCATATGGGATTGGAATATATTAACAGATGAGATTTTTTACGGAGATGGGTATGAAAAGTATTTTGGTTATAAAACACAAAATAGTCAACAGAGTATAGATATTTGGAATAAAAGAATACATCCAGAAGATTTTGATCAATTAATTGATAGTATAACACAAGCAATTGATTCGGAAGAAAATTATTGGACGCATGAATATAGATACCTAAAAGCTGATGGAATTTATGCTTTTGTATCAGATAATGGATTTATAGTGCGAAATGAAAACGGTGTTGCCATTAAAATGATTGGTGCGATGAAAGACATTACCAATCAAAAAAACGAAGAGCTTCGACTACGGTTGTTGCAATTTGTTGCTACCAATACAAATGATGGAATATTGATTTTGAAAGCAAATAACACTTTGGATGTTATATATGTAAATGAAGCCTACACAAAAATATCAGGTTACAGTGAACATGAATTGTTAGAGAAAACGCCTTTATTCATTTCAAACCCACATATCAATAAAGAAATTTCTGAATTAATCAATAACAATATAAAAAATCAAATGCCTTTTCAAGTTCAACTTGACATGAAAAAGAAAAATGGATTATTGTATTGGATTGACTTATCAATGAATCCTGTTTTCGACAACGATAATGTTTTAATGAATTGGGTAGTAGTTGAAAGAGACATATCAGATAGAATTAGAATTAGCCAAGAGATTGAAAAACAAAAAAAATTCAATGAAGATATACTGAATAATATTCCTACAGACATTGCGGTATTTTCACCCGACCACAATTATATTTTTTTAAATAAATATGCCATTCAAAATGATGAAATCAGAAATTGGTTGATAAACAAGAATGATTTTGATTATGCAAGAATGAAAGGAATTGATGACACTAAAGCTAAAAAAAGATGGGAGATTTTTGAAGATGCTGTTGGCCAAAAAAAGAGCATACAATGGGTAGATGAACATAAAAAGCCAGATGGGAAGGTTAATTATGTGTTACGAAATTTTTATCCCTATTTTGAAAATGATTCTTTGAAATTTGTGATTGGATATGGCCTAGATATTACGGAAAGAAAACAAATAGAGATTCAATTAAATGAAGCGCTAGAATCTATAAAGAAAACCAATGATGAACTAGAGCAATTTGCGTACGTAGCTTCTCATGATTTACAAGAACCACTTCGAATGGTAACCAGTTTTTTATCGCAATTAGAGAAGAAATACAGTGAAAACCTTGATGAAAAAGCTAAAGAATATATTTTTTATGCAGTAGATGGCGCTAAGCGAATGCGTCATATCATTTTAGATCTTTTAGAATATTCTCGAGCGGGTAAATCAATTGAAAAACTAAAAAATATTGATATAAATGAAGTTATTCAAGAAATCGAAATTTTACACAGCCATCAAATTCAAGAACTTAATGCCAAAATAATAAAAATCAATCTACCGATCATAAATACCCACAAAACACCCATTCGACAAATTTTTCAAAATTTAATCAGCAATGGATTGAAATACCATAAAATTAGCACCCCCCCAGAAATAAAAATAGAATGTTATAAGGATAACTCAAACTGGCATTTTACCATATCAGATAACGGCATTGGCATTGATCCTGAATATCATGAAAAGATTTTTGTAATTTTTCAACGATTACATAGTAAAGAAGAATACAGTGGAACAGGTATAGGACTTGCTATAACCAAAAAAATCATTGAAAATATTGGTGGCAGAATTTGGTTGAAATCAGAAAAAAATATGGGTTGTGAATTTCATTTCACGGTTCCTATTTAGAAAAAATTACTTAAATTGAATAAAATTGAATGTTCTCGCTTATCAACTTTAATAGGTTTAACTTTTGTTTATTAAACGAAGCTTTATAATTACAGAAAAACAAACAAGCAACCATGAAAAAATTAAACATATTACTCGTTGAAGATAATGCTGGAGATATAATCTTAACAAAGGAAGCACTAGAAGAAAGAAAAATGGTTGGTCATTTAGAGATTGCAAAAAATGGATTAATTGCTATCGAATATTTGGATAATATTTTAATTTCAAATTCTCAAAATTTACCAGACCTTATTTTACTTGATATAAATCTGCCAAAAAAAAATGGACAAGAAGTTTTAATTCACATCAAATCACACGAAAATTTAAGGCATATTCCTGTTATAATGCTAACCACCTCTTCATCTGAAAAGGACATTATTAGTTCTTATAAACATTATGCAAATTGCTATATTACTAAGCCTGTTAATATTGACGAGTTTTCAAACACCATAGAAAAAATTGAAGATTTCTGGTTGAATGTAGCTCAATTACCTAATCATAAACATTAGTCAAATGAGCGATTTGCAAAATTTAAATGTGTTGGTAGTTGAAGATAATTTGGGAGATTATATAATTATCAAAGAATACTTAGAAGAAAAAGTTGAATCTTTAAACATAACTCATGCGATTAGGTTTGAACAAGCCTACTCGATACTTAGTGGAATTGTATTTGATGTAATCCTTTTAGATCTTACATTGCCTGACAAAAAAGGTAAAGAATTAATTGAGCAAATTGTAGAAGTTGCAAATATTACACCTGTAATAATCCTCACTGGTTTTACCGATATTCAATTTAGTGTGCGCGCATTATCATTAAAAATTTCCGACTATTTGGTAAAAGATGATATCAATTCAAGCTCATTGATTAAAAGTATTTTATACAGCATTGAAAGGAAAAAATCTACATTATTACTTGAAGAATCTGAAAAAAGATACAGCAATCTGTTTGAACTTAGCCCACAACCTATGTGGATTTTCAATGTAAATACCCTTGAATTTTTTCAAGTAAATCAAGCCGCAGTTGATCAATATGGATATTCGAAGACGGAATTTTTAAAAATGAAACTAGTCGATATTGTAATAGATGACTTGTCGGAGCGTGATAAATTCATTAAATCAAAAGAAATTTCTTTTAACGATAAAATTTTCAAAGGAAGATTTAAACATAGAAAAAAAACAGGTGAAATAATTGACGTAGACATTTATAGCAACTTATACTATATTAATGAAACCGTTTACGAGTCTGTAATTGCTATTGACGTAACGGAAAAAATAAAATTAGAACACCGGATAACAAGAGCTATTATTAAAACTCAAGAAGATGAGCGTTATGAGATTGGTGCTGAATTACACGACAATGTTTGTCAGATTTTAGCAAGCAGTCAATTGAGTTTAGACATGCTAAAAGAAGGCGTACCAGAGACAAGTACTAAATGGTTAAACAAATCGCAGCATTTTATAAAATTGGCATTAGAAGAAATTCGGAATTTGTCACATCGTTTGGCCCCTTCTATTTTTGGAAATAGTAAGTTAGAAGACAATTTTTCGGAATTGCTTTTGAACATCAATTTTGAAAATCAATACAGCACCAATTTGAGTCTTGACTTTGATGATGTAAAATATAAATTAAGCGAAGATTTACAACTTAATTTATATCGCATTGCACAGGAGCAATTGCGAAATATAATTCGTCATTCAAAAGCAACTACCATACAAATTAAAATTTATGTTGAAAATAAATTTTTGAAAATGGAAATTTCAGATAATGGGATTGGATTTGACGAAACAAAGATTAAAAAAGGTATTGGATTTGCGAATATCAAGCGACGTATTGAACTTTTTAATGGGGAACTGCAAATCAATTCTACCATAAATGAAGGATGTAATTTGATAGCAATTATTCCATTAGATCAAATTTCTTAAGATAATCCCCTCTAATAAAACCCTCATCTATACTCAAAATGTTTTTGTCATTTAAAATCCAAAACTGTATTTGTACCATATGCAGTATGCGGTTGTAAAGAAACACCTATTAGTGTATAATCTTTACTCAACATGATTTTTCGATGACCTAAAGAACGAACGTTTTCATCAATCAGCAACGAAATCACGATAACAAAAGGATCATCCATACCATAATAACAACATTCTCCATAAAAATCTTGAACGCAAGAATTCTTTTTTCTATCATGACCAACGTAACCGGTTTTGCCTGATTCGTAAGCATGGCATTTAGCCGTTACAAATAAATTTGAATCAGGGGAAAATGGAGTTTGATTTGGAGTTAGGATTTTTAAATCTTCAACAAGTGAAATATAATACGAAGAACGTGCTTTTGGTATTTTATAAACACCCGAATTAGGATTTAGTAAAACTGAATTTAAAAACAAAATAGGATTTTGTCTGGCCATATTTAATATCCAAATAACATCTCGCTCTATAGCTGAAAGATACTTAAAATCCTTTGCGGTATTACATTTGTTGTAAATTGACGATTCCCATTCTTTGCTAAATGTTAACAGTGGATTCGTTTTCGAATTGCTGGTTAAATTCGACGATTGTGTATTACTTTGTGCAATTGAGAATTGTTGAAAAAAGAAAACTAAAACAATAAATCCGAATATTTTTTTTTGCATCATATAAATTTAAGCCATGAAAATAAGCATCATGTTTTGATTGAATTGTTAAATGGTTAAGAAAAAATATATTTGGGGTTTGTAGTTTGGTGTTTGTTGTTGTGAAGGGTTTACATAAAAAATGCCGTCTGATTTTACTAGACGGCATTGTTAAAAAAAATCTGTTACTATATTACAACTTAAAAATCTTTTGTGTGATTGAATTTTTCCCTTGTTGAATTTTCAATAAATAAATTCCTGGTTTTAAATCATTTCCAAAATCAATCATATTAGTAGAATTTGAAGAAATGATTTTCAATATCCTTCCTTGAATATCTAGTATATTAACTTTGATAATTTCAGTTGAATTTGTATTCGCTTTTATTGAAAATTTATTTTGTGAAGGATTAGGAAATACATCAACAGAAAAGTTTCCGGTTGATGAAATGATGGCATCACCTTTTGCTAAAGGCGTAGTAGCACAACCAGTTGTTATTAATCTTACACCTCTTTTTGCGCTCAAGCAACCATTATTTGATTGAACAATAATACTGTCATTTGTACCAGCAGATATAAATCTTACTCTGATTTTTAATCCTGTACTTCCACTATCAATAACGGCTCCTGTTGGAACACTCCATTTGTACGATGAAATTCCTGTTACTGTTGATGCCGTATAAGTTGTTCCGTTTGCAGTTCCTACAATTGGACAAATCGATGTCAAACCTGACAATGTAGTAGGCGCCGTAGGTGTTGTTGTGGCTACAGTTGCTGTTACCGCTGTTCTAGAAGTTGATGTACAAGTTGTTGTTGCATTTATAGCAAGTGCATAATATGTTCTAGTTGATGTTATGCTTGGCGTTGTGTATGTTAATGACCCCGAAAGCAACAATGTTCCGTTTGTAGCCGCTGAATACCAATTAACCGTTAATCCAGTTGCTGGTGTAGCACCGATTGTAACTGTGCCTGAACCACAACGTGATCCACTAACTGCTAGAGGTGCTGCTGGCACTGCATTTATACTTGCTACAATTGGACTTCTTGTTGCAGATACACATCCTGAAGCAGTTATTCTTGATTCTACATAATAAGTTGTTGAAACAGACAGAGATGGTGTTTGATAAGAAGTAGTTGTACTTAAAGAGGTTCCACCGGTGATGGCATTATACCAAGTCAAGGTACCAGCTGGATTTGTTGGAGCAACTGCAGTTAATGTCACTCTTCCAGTGCCACATCTTGAACCATTGTTTACAGTTGGACTTACTGGACGTGGGTTTCTAGTAGATGTTACTCTTCTACTTATTGATTTACATCCAGTGGTTAAATTTCTTTGAACAGCCCAATATAAAGTGGTTGTACTTAATGAAGGTGTTACATATCTATTTACACCTGTTACAGTGCCCGATTGCAATAAGTTTGTAGCCAAAGAATCAGAATACCAATTGATGGTCATTCCAGTTAATGCAGTTGCTGAAATGGTTGAGGTATCTGTTCCACATTTTGATGCATTTACAACAGTGGCAACAGTGGCTGGCAAAGCATTTACGGTTGCTATAACCGCAGTTCTTGTTGACGATACGCAAGTACCATTATTTGCCTCTGCGTAATATGTTGTTGTAGTTGTTAGATTTGGCGTACTATATGTATTTGAATTTGCCAAAAGCAACGTACCACCTGTTAAAGCACTATACCAATTTATCGTTTGACCGTTAGATGTAGTAGCTGTTAATACAGCTGATGTTGACGCACATGTAGAAGCACCTGTTCCAATTGGAGCCGATGGCGCAGTCAGAATTGAAGCAACAGTCAAAGTTCTTGATGAAGATGTACAACCTGTTATCGTATTTTTTGTTTGTGCAAAATAGTTTGTTGATGCGTTAATGCTTGGTGTTGTAAAATTCAAACCTGTGCTCAAGGTATTCCCACCAGTTGAAGCAGCAAACCATTCAATCGTTTCGTTGGTTCCAGCAGTTGCTGAAAGCACTAATGTACCTGTTCCACATCTTGAATTACCTGATGTTGAAGGTGATGTTGGCAAACTATTTATGGTTATAGTGGATACTGATGATAAAAATTCGGTAGTACAAGTTCCCGTTATTTTACAACGATATTGATTGCCATTATTTGATGTTGTTAAATTTGAAATATTAAGTGTTGCATTAACTTCATTTGCAACATCAGAAAATGAAATCCCATTGTCGGTACTTGATTGCCATTGATATCCAATTCCTGTTCCAGAAGCAGTTACTGAAACAGTTGCTGAATTTGCATTTTCGCAAATTGATATGTTAGTCGGTTGTGTTGAAATTGTAGCAGGAATACAAGTGTTGCTACCTGCTAAAATAATTGTAACGGTATCTGCAGTTGCCGTTTTTATATTCGATGCATTAAATAATATTCCTTTAATGTTTACTAGTGGTGTGCTTTTAAGTTGAATATCATCTATATACCAACCTGTTCCTGCAACGCTTGCATCTGACCCAAAACGGAATCTAAACTTTACAGTTTGATTGGCATAAGCACTTAGGTTAATGGTTGTTTTTACAAATCCACCACTATTACCCGTAAAAGCTGTTTTTCCAGATAAGGGGTTTGTGCTAACACCCAAAGCGCCATTATAACCGCCAGATACAATTGATGCACCTAAATCAGTCCAAGTAGTGCCATTGTTAGTACTTATTTCCACAACACCGCCATCCCATCCAGACTCTGAATTGATATAACCTTGAAAAGTAAGAGAAGGTGGATTCGCTGGTAATAATATAGCATTTGTTGTTTCGAGTTTTTGATCAGAAACAGTTATTAAATTCATTGTAAACAAAGCGTTTGGTGCACTTATACTTTGAGCAGTTGAAGTGGTCCAATTGGTTGTAGTGGAAGATGTTGGCGTCCACGAATTAGAGATGTTTGTTGATGGAACGGTTTCATCCAATAAAAGTACTGGTGTGAAATAAGTACCATTATTAATCGTAACTGTAAAAGCATAATTTTGGGATTCACCTAAAGCCAATGTAACAGGGAAACTCACTACACGAGTTGCTGAGTCGTAATTTCCACCGCTAACATAAGTAACATTGTTTGGAAGTGTATCACGAATGATGTGATTTACAATTGCGCCACAATTTCCAGTGCTTAAGGTATGTGTATAAGTTACATTCAACCCTTCTGATTGTTGAGTTACGTTTTGAGAAATGGTGAAACTTCCACCACCGTTTACTGTAAAATCTGCAACCTGATCTGTTGTGCTGCTAGAAGAACCTTGAGAAGCAAATTTGCCCATCCCTCTGCGAGCAAAAGCTTTCCAAATGGCACAACTGTATTTTGCACCAAAGAAAATCGTATCTGCTTTAAGTATTGCATTTCTTGCATCAATATAACCCGGACTACAAGGCTGTAAACGCATACCTTCTATTACTAATTTTAAAGCAACAGAATTACCACCGATCCCAGATGTATTAAAAATATTGGTATTAATGCCATCCATTGCGATTATATCCCAAGTCATATCCCATAAAGTAGCACACCAAATTTCACCAATTTTATGTACTGCACCACCCGATCCTGTCATCATTCCATAAGTCCATGGATTGATACTCATATTGGTTGAATATGGATAAGTGCGTATACCCGCGCCCGTTGGTGCCTGACCAAATAAATAGGTGCCAATAGGTCTTGCTATTGCTCCATCATTCACGGTAGCTGTAGCCCAATTGGTAACACTCATTAAAGCTAAATAGTCGCTCCAGCCTTCGCCACCTTGTTCTGCATTGCTAAGACAAGAAGAATTTGCTGGACCACCAGTAAGACGATTACTCACCCCATGCATATACTCATGCGCAATAACGCCATTATCCAAATCACCATCACGGTTAGGGGTAGTGTACGTTGATAAATACATTTGCATACGTGGTCTACTGCCATCAACAGGTGTTGAAAAATTTGCGTTGTTTGTACCACTTCCATCTTGTGCATCAGCCACTACATAATCACTCGCTAATCCACCTCTACCCTGATTGTTATTTTGGAAATTTCCAGATACCTCATTAAAACCATAGTTATACGTAAGGTCGTGCAGTAAATTATTCCAATAAAATAAATTGGTCGTTGCAAAACGTTGAAAGCTAGTGGTAGTTGGAGCTACGGTATAATCTGGCGCTATATCAAACGTTAAAGAAGGTTGAACTGTAGAAGAAGTTGCTCCTCTACCATTTATGTTATTATTATCTCTATCTTCTTGTGCCCAAACATTATTTCCTCTTGTGCTATCATGATATGTTGTTCCATCGAAATGCCATTGTAAAGAGGTTGCGTTTCCGCCAGCCAAATTCCAAGGATCAGATACTAAAGCTGCATTACCATTGGCATGCAAAGGACTTTCAGCCGGAAAAGGAATTACACGATAATTTGCTGAAGAAACGACTGAAGGAGATTGTTGTGGCACCAATTGATTAGTAGTAAAAAATTCATCATTTGAATGATTGTGCTTGTTATTTATTTTTTCTACATCATCAAACTTTTCGTAAACTGTATAGTTATTCTTATCTAAAACTTTACCCGAAACGGCATCCACACGAATCATCAAATGATCAACTGTTTTTAATGGTGCAATTTCAATTTGCCAGGTTAATACCACATTCTTTTCAGAGATAGGTAACCAAATTAATTCAGCAATGATATCCACTTCTGAAATATTTAATTGTCCAAAATTCAATTTGCCGTTAGGTTGTGTATTTGGCTTTATTAATTCTTTCGTAGAAAGTTTCAAATCACTAATTACAGATTGTACGGCCTGTGTAGCAGAAATTGCAGGAACGCCTGAGGTTATATTAACAAGTTGATCTATAAAATTCACCCTGCTGCCCGTGTTGGAAACCAACACATTGTTTTTAAAAGCAAGCACTTGCATTTTATTAAAAACAGCAATTGATTTAAAGGTTTGATTCAAATAAACCATTCTTATTGCAGAAGCAGTATTAAAATAAGTGCTCGAAACCACTGTATTTTCAACATCAAAATCTGTTAAACCCAATTGGATTTGGTTTTGCTTAATAAGGTCAACCGCTATTTGCTTTTCAACAGTTGAAATTTGCGCAAAACTTACAATTGTAGAAAATAAGAACGAAAATACAAGTAAGTACTTTTTCATGCTTTCTGAATGTTATAATAAATAAAATAAATGGTGTTTTTTGTGGAATTTCAGCGGATAAGGTGTAAGATGCTCGAAAGTAAGTCAAAATAAATGAAATTTATAACTTTTTGTACTGAAATAATTGATATTCAACATTCAAAACATGTTTAAAGAAATTCGCTGTTAAGTTTTCTACTTGGTTTACCGCTGAAGATTTGATTGGAGAACACAGCACATGATCACCTGCATTGGGTATTGGATGCTTTACTTTTTGAGTTTGAGGTGTCCCCAATTGTTCAAACATTTTTTCCATTGCGCTTACTTTTACAATTTTATCTTGATGATTTTCATCTTGATAATAGTAAAGCATTAAAACCGGTTGATGAATCTTTTGGAAGGTTTCAGGACGCATTGTAGATTCAATCATTTCTTGCAAACTTACAGTTGCTTCTAAACGATAAGGCGTATTCCAATATTTTGCATATAATTTAGTGGTGTCTTCAGGCGTGATATAATTACTACCCATAACTATTCTAGCGATTTGCAAACCCCAAGGATTATTAAGCAACCAAGCATTGGGATTATTGATTTCAATATTGGGAGAATATAACACTAAAGCTTCGACGTCATTTGGATAAGCTGCAGCCAATTGCAATGCCTGAGATGCACCCGTGCTGGTACCCATCAGAATCACTTTGTTGCCTATTTTTTTTCCAATAGCCAATGCTTGCTTTGCTGATTCCCAGTAGTCGTCTGGGGTAAGCCCTAACAATTGCTCTGTAGTATCTATTCCATGTTGAGCAAGGCGTGATAAATATAAATTACATCCAAACTTTTTTGCGATGTTTCTATGAACAGGATTGCCTTCTTCTTGCGATGCAGAGAAACCATGTAAATAAACTATAGTGTATTCCGATTTTGATTTTAATGTATCATTCGTCCAAACAATTCTTGCCTGGTTATCAGATTTTATTTTAAATGCAGATTCTTGTTTAGCGATAAAAGTTTCAAGTTGTTTTACTTCAGGAATTTTTGGAAGTGATGGATTAAATAAAGGTTTGTCAGGTTGAGGTCCTAAAAAATAAAGTCCTATACAAACGGATATAAAAATTAAAACCTTTGTTTTTTTTGACATGATTATGATTAAGTCAAAATTAAAAAGTAAAAATTCAAAATATTTATGTTGATTTTGTACCCATTAATACAAAAAACGGACAGGCTTTTTTACTTTTTATTTTTTACTTTTTATTTTTTACTTTTTACTTTTTACTTTTTACTTTTTACTGTGTAACATTTTGAGCAATTTGCCCTTTTAATCTTGCGATGGTGTTATTGGCTTCAAGCAGTTTGATTTTTATATCATACATTTCTGGATCTAGTTTTTTAAACAGCAACTCGGTTTCTTCATTGCTTTTTTGTAACAACAAAATATCTCGATCCATTTCTTTGATTACACGCTCTGCTTCTTTTAATTTTCTACCTAAATCGGCTTCAATGGTTTCTTTAAGCTGAAAAGCCAATGCACTTTCCTTACGAAGTGTTTCTTTAACCAATCGCTCACTTTCAAGTAATCCATTTAAACTATTTTCAGATCTTTTTAATTTTTGAATTTCCATTGTTTTCAAAATCCAGGCAACCCCAAAGCCAATTATAAAAGCAGCCGAAATATAAATCAACAATTCGCTAGAACTCATATTTAAATATTTATTGCAAAGTAAATTAATTGAAGGTTGAATCATTCAAATCGCACCAATTGTTTTCTCACATTTTATCACAATTGGTTAATAAGTTTCCAAATTTATACCCACCTTTATAATATGAATGTACCTGAATCCAATTACGGATACTACACAGAGCATACTGATGCGCAATTAATAAAATTAGCCAACCAGTATTTAAACACACTTCCAGAATCAGAAATAGTGGCCTTTTATGATGAAGTTGAAAGCAGACAATTGGAACTCAGCGAGTCTATAACTGAACATCAAAAAAGGATTGAACAATTCAATTTTAATCTTTTACCTAAACACATTATACAGTTTATTACAGATTCAAAATCAAATCAAAAAAGCAATAGCTTTATTTTAAACGGCTTGACAGAAAGGGGGATTGAAGAAAACACGGGTTATATTATTCTAGGAAAAATGCATGATTATTTTGATGAAATGAGCCAAAAGAATGCAGATTTAATTTTTTCGGGTTTACCCATGCTCGTTGGCGGAATCGCAATCAATGTATTGCCTATTTCCAAAAATCAACACTTAGCCATTATCGTTATTGCATATTGTTTAATGGTGATTGGTGTTGTTAGAATGTTACATGGGTATAGTAATAAGAGGAGGTATCAGAGGTTGTTGAGGTTTTAGAGGTTTTAGAGGTTTGTGAGGTTTGTGAGGTTTGTGAGGTTTGTGAGGTTTGTGAGGTTAACGTTTCAAAGGTTCAATAGGTTCAATGAGTTCAAAAGGTTCAAAAGGTTGATTCTTGTTCCAAAAATTAACAGGATGTTATTTTTAAAAAAGCAGATTATTTGTTTTCATGATTTGCAAATTGTTATTTCTTTTGTACATTTTTAATAGCCCGCCGTTTTAACGGTGGGTGAAGATAAAAAGCAATTTATTTTCGAATTTGATATTATTTGTAACAAATCAGGATACTAAATTTTGAAAAAGGACAAGCTCCCTTCACCTTTCGGGGGAAGGGTTGGGGATGGGGACTTTCTTGTCAAAACAAATCCAGATTCTTGCCATCCCAATCTGGGAAAAGCTTGTTTGTGTTTTTTATGTTCAAATGTTTTTGCGCTATTTCATTAAATACAGACCTGAAATCTGTTGTTACGGGCAAGTCTCTCCCATCCTCTAAATTTTCAATCGATAAAGGTTTTATATCTCCATAAACTTTCCCGCCCAAAATATTTGTGCCCAAAATGAAATTACAAGAAGCCCTTCCATGATCGGTACCGTTTGTTCCATTTTGTTTTACGGTTCTGCCAAATTCTGTCATGGTCATAATCACTACTTTGTCTTTTAAATCATCGCCCAAATCATTCCATAAAGCAGCAATACTATTGCTCAAATCGCTCACATTTCTAGCAAAAGTTCCATTGGCTGTCCCTTGATTAAAATGCGTGTCCCACCCACTCGATTCTGCAAAGCCAATTTCCAATCCAACATCTGATTTAATCAATTGTGCAATTTGTTTGAGTGCACTTCCTAAATTCGAATTGGGATAAATTACACCTACATTGGGTTGATATTTTTTCAGATTTAATTTCGATAACAATTCTACCGCTTCGAAAGTTTCTTTACCTGTATTTTTTATTATCTGACTGGTCGTTTCATCATATAAATCTTCAAAACTTTTTGCTGTTACATTTAAATTGGATTTTGCCTGATTGGAAGATATTTTAAAATCAGCTAGATTATTGATGGCAATAGATGACGAATTTCCATAAAAGGACCTAGGCAAAGCAGGCGTTAAACTTACAGCTCTAAAAGGAGTAGCCTGATGTTCCATTAATCCCGCCGCACGATTGAGCCAGCCACTATCTGTTCCTTTTTTAAATGGGGTTCCCGATTCCATATAATCTTGTGCATCAAAATGTGAACGCGTATTATTGGGAGAACCAATTCCATGAACGATAGCCAACTGATTATTTTTAAACAAGGGTTCAAAAATTGACATTGAAGGATGCAAACCAAATTGACCATCTAAATCTATCAAAGAAACTTTTTCAGATTTGGCAGCAGACATAAATAAACCCGGTCTAGCTTTTTTTAGATAGGGATCATTAAATGGCGTGACGGCCATTAATCCATCCATGGCTCCACGTTGGAAAATGCAGATTAATATTTTATTTTTTTGATACAGTTGTTTACTTTGAAACTGTTGTGCAGCGCGGGCAACAAAGCTAGGGACACCGCCAATGCTGATTCCGAAAGCAGCAATAGCCCCTGATTTTAAAAATGCTTTTCTTGTAGACATAAAAAATTATTTACGTTGAAAATCTGGAGAACCTAAAATAATACCAACCACATGCTCGAGCATATTTTTTTCGCTTTTAGTAGATTTTATTTCAGATTCGAATTGAGTATCATCAAATAACATTTCATCAATCTCCATTTCCAGTGTTTTGTTTTTTTCAGTAATTTTTTCTGTGTTTATTTTTTCATTTAATAAAGGATATAAGCGTTGATAAGATTTCTCTAGATTCCTTCCGGGCATTATCAAATTTGAATAGGTTTTTAATGCGGCCATTGCATCTTCTGGCTCATGATTATTATTCAGCTTAAGCAAATCAACTTTAACACCTCTGATATGTTGAGATGCAATATCCAAACCAAAATTCATTCTACTTAATAAGGCACTTGTATTTACCCAATATGCTGCATTATCAGGAAACCCTGTTGGCGCTTGATAATGATAAATTTTTTGTCCCATTTTTTCCAATACACCAAACATTGGATAAGGGTTAAATACACTAGAATTCAAAGCTCTATTGGCGCTAATCACAACTTCAAAAGGTGATTTAATTTTTTGGCAAACGGTATTCTTTCCCCAAAATTCAGGTTCATAAACCATGGTTAATAAAACAGATTTTATATCCCCCTCTTTCTTTAAAAATGTTTCTGCCATTTTGTTGATTAAAATATCAGAAGGATTATCGCTCACGAAATATATAGCCAATTTTTTACAAATAAATTTTGCTGTATTGGGGTGATGAGCAAGCATCGATATCAAATCAACTCCTTCTTGATAACCGCCATTTGCCGGAAATGTTTTACCAAGTACTTTTTTTTCATTTTGATCATGATTCATTGGAAAATATAAAAAGTCACCATCTCTGAAATACCCTTTAGATTTTAAATTACCTTCTCCAAGAATAGAAATTAGTTTTTTCAACTGACCTGAATAAGTACCATCAAAAGGATAGATAGTCCAACCGGTTAAAATACGTGCTGCATTTACAACATCTTGCTGTGAATACCCGCCATCAACACCCATAGTATGTAACTCTAATAGTTCGCGCGCATAATTTTCATTGATGCCACGATTTTTATTTTTACCTTTTAATTGTTTTATGAATTTTACATTTTGGGTATCTCCAAGTGAATTTTGTTGTTGAATTAATGCATTTAAATTTTTGTTTCTAGATAAAGTAGAGGTACTATCCATTTCTGCAGCACTCAAAAAATTATCAAGGAATAACGACATTGCTGGTGATTTTGCCGTTGCCAAAAGTATTTGCTGAAAATTACCCAAAGCATTTGGTCGAATTACATCACGCTCATATGCTGGAATGTATTGTGCTACTTGAAGTTTGGTAAAAGACACGTTAAAATGATTGAACCAAAAACCGGTCAATACTTCTTCGAGTTGATTATTGGAATAAATCGCCCTAATGAAATGTTGGTTAATAAATGAACGGGATAAATCACTAAATGGATGAAGGTTTTTTAAATCAGAATAGGCTTTCAACCTTGCTTTTTCTTCGCGTTTAGACATCACCCCAATAGAATCTTTATCAATAAAACCATCCTTAATCGCCATCCGCAAAACTTGTGGATTGCGTGGAAATTGTTTTACTACTTCTTCATTGGTTAAATGTAGATAATTAATTTTTGCTAATTTCAGATTCAAACTATCATCGTTAAACGCTGCATTAAGTTGTTTGTTGAACCAATTTTCCAACCCCATTTTTTCTACCTCATCCACTTGATTTAGTGTAGCTCCATAAGTAAATCGACTAATTAAATGGGCAGCAGCTTGGGTTTTAGAAAGTCCTTGTGCAGCATACGGAAATTTATTTTTTTGTGCATGAGCAAAGCAAATACAACTTAAAAAAACAACTAAACTGATATAATTTTTAAACATAGCAAATAAAGACTTATAAAAAATTGAATAGTTTATTTATGCTCAAATTCGTTAAAATCACAAAAACAATATTACTGACAATAAATTTATTCATAATTAATAAGACGCATTGTTTTATTTTTACGAAAAAAATATGGCAACTACAAAAATTACGATTAACAACAACGGATCTGCAAAAATTGAAGGCGACTTTGAAATTGTAGACAAAGATGGCAATGTATATGGTTTGAATGGCAGAGATATTGTAGCCATTTGCAGATGTGGACTGTCGAAAAACAAACCTTTTTGCGATGGTGCTCATAAAGGTAATTTCGAACATGATGCGATAGCATTTGAATTGCCTCCTAAAAAAACCATTTAAATCATGGCCAATAAATTATTTATGATTCTGCTGGGTTGCAAACCAAAAGGCAGACATACCGAGCAACACGATATATTTTTTACCATTGGAAAAAGTATTAAGGACATTATTCCTCATATCGAACAATTTTGGAAAGATGGCGGAAAAATTCACATAGATGCTTGGCGTGAAGTAACAGAAGTAGATGGCAACGAAGTAGCAGTTGTAAAGAAAACAACAGCAGATAACGATGTGACTTCAAAAATATTTTTCTTGAACCTTGGCGGATATAAGCCTGGCGAATTTGAAGAATACCATTACAAAATGCTTGCAGTTGCTGAAAAGAAATCAGATGCCATTAAACAAGCCAAAGCCACTGCATTTTATAAACACACGGGTTTCAAAGGAGCTTTATCGCATATTGATGATAAATACGGAATTGATGTGGATGATATTTATGAAATCACCGATATCCTTCCTGATGAAATCAAAGCTGCATTTCAATTGAAATTAACCCCCAATAAAAAAGCTAAGAAAGATGAATGGCATCTTGGGTATTTGAATTTGAAAAAGTTAAGTAAAAAGTAAAAAGTAAAAAGTAAAAATTTGAATTTTCGTTTCCGTTTTTTTGAATTTTTAATTTTAACTTTTGAATTAAAAATGAAAAGATGAAAATTCAATTTTGGTCTGTTGGTAAAAACAATGAATCTTTTGTAGATGAAGGCATAAAATTGTTTACCAAAAGAATCTCCAATTATTATCCAGTAGAATGGCAAATCATTTCGACGCCTAAAAATGCTGCCGTATTAAGTGATGTAGATTTGAAACAAAAAGAAGGTGAAAGCATTTTAAACCTGCTAAAAAAAGAAGACTATTTAATATTGTTGGATGAACGTGGTAAAACATTGACCAGTGAGGGACTTGCTAGTTTTATTCAACAAAGAGCCAATGAAAGCGAGAAGCAACTGGTGTTTTTGATAGGTGGTGCATTTGGAGTAAGTAAAGCCGTGTTTGAAAGAGCTGATCACATTTGGAGTTTGTCGCCTTTGGTTTTTCCGCATCAGCTGGTTCGCTTAATTTTAGCCGAACAAATATATCGTGCTTGCTCCATCAACAGAAATGAAAAGTATCATCATGTGTAAAAAATAAAAAGTAAAAAGTAAAAATTCAAAAAACAGATTTACACAATGAACGCATTTCTATTTTCTATAACGAACATATTGATTGCCATAAATGTGATTTTGTTTTTCATAACAGAAACCAACAAATTATTTTTAGCCAAAACCATTATGTGGCCTTATTATGTAAAACGTAATAATGAATTGTATCGATTTGTGACATCGGGGTTTTTGCATGCTAATTTTATGCACCTATTCTTCAATATGTTCACGTTGTATTATTTTGGCAACAACATCGAAATGATTTTAAAAAGCAATGGAATGGGAAGCGGGACAACGTATCTGATTTTATATTTTGGCGCGATTATCGTTTCTGATTTGCCCAGTTATTTTAAAAATAAAGATGTATTTGAATATCGTTCTCTTGGTGCTTCTGGGGCAGTATCAGCCGTTGTGTTTGCCACCATTTTATTTAGTCCTTGGAGCAGCATCTATTTATATGCTTACATAAAAATCTCTGCAACTGTTTATGCCGTTTTATTTATCGCCTATTGTATTTACATGGGTAAGAAAGCAGAAGACAATATCAACCACGACGCGCATTTATGGGGTGCTATTTTTGGATTGTCTTTTACCTTATTGATTGTATATGTAATGCGTCCCGACCTGATTGGATATATATTAGAGCAATTAAAGCATCCAAGTTTATTTGGAAGAAACTAGAGTTAATTTCAAAACCGATTCAGTAGCTGCTGTAATTTTAAATCGATTATCAATTCGTTTGCCAACTACCCAAACTATTTTTTTGTTGGATTCAATAACCCATGTATTTTCTTTTTCTAATAGTGATAATTTTAAATCAATAAAAAAACGGCTCAATTTTTTTTTCTTCGTCATTCCTAGCGGGTAAAAGTAATCGCCTTGTTTCCATTTTCTTAATATCAGCGGAAATTCAATATGCTTCATGTCTAATAAAGCAATTGCCGTATCATTTGAAAAATCTTTGGAAGTAATATTTTCAATAGCAATTTTATTGTTACCAAAATTTATGCTTGTTGTATTGGGCTCAATAATAAAAATAGTTTCTTCGGAATGTACAATTGGGGAAATGATTATCCAATTTCTATTTTTTAAAATTCGATGCGAAGCAGACAAAACAAACTTTCCAGAATCGGCATGAAGCAAATGAACAACATCATTTAATTGTGAGGCGCTAAAATTAAAAGGCTTAATAATTTCAAAAAGTATGGTTTCAAAAGCCTGATGATTAAGTAGTTTCAAAACAGGAATATGTATTTCATTTCCTTTATGTTCTATTAACTTCAACTTAATGTTTGCAATGGCATTATCATAAATAACCGAAATGTCATTAAATCTTTTAATGTTGTTTTGAACATTTGCTTTTGCTTCAGGAATGACATTTTCAATTAAAGGGATAACTTGATTTCTAAAAAAATTACGTGTGTATTTGCTAGATTCATTGGAAACATCTTCACGCCATTGTAAATGATTTGCATGGGCATAATCTAAAAGTTCAGCTTTATTGGCAAACAAAATAGGGCGAACAATTTTTCCACCAATGCCTGCATGATTAGATTGTATGCCTTTCAACCCATTAATGCCAGTGCCTTTGAAAAAATTCATTAAGATGGTTTCCAAATTATCATCAGCATGATGGGCGGTAACAATATGTTTTATAGTTGTGTCATTTTCTACAATTTCATTAAACCAATTGTACCGCAGATTTCTAGCAGACAATTGTATATTTTGTTTATTATCGGCAGCGTATTTCTCTGTATCAAATTTTACCACATGGTATTTCACATTGTATTTAACGGCTAATTCAACTACAAACTTTTCATCTGCAACGCTATCCTCACCCCTCAATTGAAAATTACAATGCGCTATTTCAAAATTAAACCCTGCATGAAAACACAAATCGCACAAAACCACAGAATCCACTCCCCCACTAACTGCAATAAGAAGTTTATCTGCTTTTTGAAACAAAGAAGCGGCATTAACGTGTTGGACAAATTGATTAAGTAGATTCAACGTTGATTTGATTTTTGTAAAAATAAATTTTAATTGGTGAAACAAAGTAAGTTAATAAATAATCGAATTGAAAATCAGGAAAAGAATTGATTAAAAAACAAATAAATGATGTAATGGTATGGGATAAAATAAAAAAGGATGTTAAATCATTCAACCCAATATTTATTCAATTAAATAATATTTTATTTTCATTCATCGACAATTTAATCTTCTATAAAAAATGAAAAAATTAAGACTCATTTTAGTGATTGGGATTTGCCTTGGTTTAATCGCTATTCCATTTCATCAATACATAAAAACCCAACTCCTTTACTTATATGGAATAATGAAAAACAAAGGCCGTAGAATAAACAATACCAATTGTACAGATTGCGACATTCTTTTTAATGACAGAATTAATGCACATGAAAAAGCATATAAACATGAAGGCATAAATCCGCAAAAAACTGACGACGGACTTAAACAACTAGGCAAAAAAAATGTACTGAAAGAAATTAAAAGCAATGAATTTTATGTTGTTCAGGATTTAACGCATTCACAACCATTATTACTTCCAAAAGCGATAAATTTAATAGACCAACTATCTACTTTATACCAGCAAAAATGCAAAGAAAAAAATATAGATTATATACGCTTTGAAATTACTAGCGTCTCAAGGTCGAGAGAATCTGTTGAGCGATTGGGAAAAGAAAATGAAAATTCAATAGAAAACAGTCCTCATTTAAGGGGGAAAACTTTCGATATGAGTTGGAGTAAATTTAGTGGAAATGATGCGCAATTAAAATTATTTACTAGTGCTTTATCAGAATTAAAAAATCAAAAAAAATGCTTTGTAAAATTTGAACGAAATGGATGTTTGCATATTACGGTGAATTAGTCAATATCATTAAATAAGGATATAAGCTAAAATCGAAACAAGTAAAATTGATGAAATTAAAAATTCTATTTTTTTTAGTATGCGTTGGTTTATTAAGCAGTTGTGATCCTTACAGAAGAATAAGAAAACATGTACCAAAAAGAGTAATTAGAAAAACGATGAAGTACTCTGGATATTAGTTGATATTTTGAGAAATGAAAAATATCTTGAAATGAATGAGTACCCCGTTAAAAATAATTCGATTTAATAAGTGCGGTAATCAGAATGTGAATGAATAAAAAAAGTCAGAGTCAAATGTCTGCTATCGCTTTCATTCTCGCTCTGACTTTTTAGTACCACGTACGGGACTCGAACCCGTGATTCCTCCGTGAAAGGGAGGCGTCTTAACCTCTTGACCAACGCGGCATTTGATTTCGGGAGTGCAAATATAAGATTGATATACTTTTCAACCAAACTAATTTTTAAATAATTACAAAAAAGATAAAACCCCTTGAATTCCCATTATTCAAATAAACTTTTAAAAGATTTTATCTGATGTTATTTAGCTTAAAAATTTAAAAATAAATTGGCCAAAAAGCCATTATTATAATGAAATACGTTTTTATTGTCGATCTCCCTACTTAATTGCACGATCTGATTTAAATATCCCAATTCTAATTTTACAGCTTCATTAAATTTATAACCCAATACAACCCCTATCCTATTTTGATCGAAAATATTCTCCCCTACATTTTTCCCAAATCCTACAAATAATTCATCATAAAAACCTAAAAAAGGCATTTTATGCTGAGTGTTGGAATTTCCAAATGGAATATGAACCCTAAACATGTACCTCAACCGATTTGAAAACACAAATTCATCTTCTTTTGTTAAATCAGCACTTGAATATTTGCCATTAAATCGTTGTTCCAACATAAACCGATGTGACAAATCTGCTGAATGAAATTTATTCTGCAAACTGACCATTTCAAATATCCGATGTTCGGTAAATTGCTTACCCAAAGCATTTATTGGATAATCCCCGTATGGAAAAGTTTCTACATTAGCATAGCCCAATCTAAATAAAATTGACTTATCTGGTTGATAATTGATGCCGGTTCTAAATAAGTTTTGTTGCCCATTTTTTATAAAATCATCGCGTCTAAATTGAAATTCGGCATGTACACTCCATTTGGAATTTAATTTAGTTGTTGTGAACATATTATACCAGCCAATACTGTTGTTGTCTTTCATTCTTTTTTGCTGGGCATTGCAGAAAAAAAATAAAAGCAAATTACTAATTAACAAAAATGCCTTAATTCTCATATGACTATATATTTATTTTTTAATTTATAATGAACATAAATATTACATTTAGAATTAAAATTATCATTAAAAACAAAAAACTATTTCTAAATAAATTGATTTTTAAATTACAAAAGTTTTAAAATTGAGCTAAATCAAAAATGTCAATTATAGTCCAGCCCAAAAACAAAAACGCCTCGTAAAATATTAATTTACAAGGCGTTAATTTTGTTGGTTGCGGAGCGGACGGGACTCGAACCCGCGACCTCTGCCGTGACAGGGCAGCATTCTAACCAACTGAACTACCGCTCCTTAATACCACTTTATAAAACAATTTGCATTGCTTTTTAAAGGATTGCAAAGATAAGGAGTTTTGTTTTTTAAAAACAAAAATTTTTAAAAAAAAATGTATCCCCTAATTTTACAAGTAACTTGCCAAATCAAATTCTTATTTAACGAACACTTTTTAAAATATGCCTCAATTAAAAAACAGACAATACCTCGAGTTTGAAAAACCCGTTAAAGATCTTTATGATCAAATCGAACAATTACAAAATACGCAAGAACAGTCCGAAACTGATATGTCCACTTCAATTTTGGCTTTAGAACAAAAAATCGAGCTCGTTAAAAAAGAGATCACCGATTCGCTTACACCTTGGCATCGCGTTCAATTGAGCCGACATCCAGATAGACCATACACATTGAAATACATTGAAAAAATGTGTACCAATTTTGTTGAGCTTCATGGCGACAGAAATGTGAAAGATGATAAAGCCATGGTTGGCGGTTTTGCGCAATTGGGCGATAAAACGGTTATGTTTATCGGACAACAGAAAGGAAACAATACCAAAACCCGACAAATCAGAAACTTTGGAATGGCCAATCCAGAAGGATATCGCAAAGCCCTTAGATTAATGAAGCTTGCCGAAAAATTCAACAAGCCAATCGTTACACTTATTGATACCCCTGGTGCTTACCCTGGAATTGAAGCAGAAGAAAGAGGACAAGGGGAAGCCATTGCTAGAAATATTTACGAAATGATTTCGCTTAAAGTACCTGTGATTTGTGTAATCATTGGAGAAGGTGCAAGTGGCGGTGCATTGGGTATTGGCGTTGGTGATAAAGTAGTCATGATGGAAAATACTTGGTACACTGTAATTTCTCCAGAAAGCTGTAGTAGTATATTATGGCGTACTTGGGAGAAAAAGGAAATCGCAGCAGATCAACTTCGTCTAACCGGTACCGATATGCTTAATTTTGGACTTGTAGATCAAGTAATTCCAGAACCTTTAGGTGGCGCACATTGGGATTATGATCAAGCTGCACAAAACCTCAAAGATTACTTGATTCCAATGTTAAATGAATTGGAAAATATTCCAGCTGAAGAAAGAGTGAATACACGAATTGAAAAGTTTGGTAAAATGGGATTCTGGGAAGAGAAAACTGTTTAATAAAAAATACAATCATTAAATCTAGAAGCATAAATTTTATACATGTTAAAAATTGCGGTGTTTGGTACTGGCCATCTGGGAAAATTTCATTTAAACAATTGGAAAGAAATTGAAGGCGTTGAACTGGTTGGCTTTTTCGATCCCAACGATGAAAATGCAAAAGTTATAGAAGAAACATATCAGCTCAAAAGATTTTTAGACCCTTCTGCGCTTATGGATGCCTGTGATGCTGTAGATATTGTAGCACCCACCATTCATCATTTCGAATTATGCAAAATGGCGCTTAGAAAGGGCAAGCATGTTTTCGTAGAAAAGCCTTTAGCGAACACTATGGATGAAGCACGCGAACTGGTTAAACTCGCAAAAGAATCAAACCTTAAGTTTCAAGTTGGACATGTTGAACGCTTCAACCCAGCTTTTCTTGCCTTGAAAGATTACAACTTGAAACCAATGTTTATTGAAGTTCATCGTCTTGCAGAATTCAACCCACGCGGCACCGACGTTAGCGTTGTTTTGGATTTAATGATACATGACATAGACATTATTCTGCACCTTGTAAATAGCAATGTAAGTTATATTTCAGCCAATGGTGTTGCTGTAATGAGTGATACTCCCGATATTGCGAATGTGCGTATTGAGTTTGATAATGGATGTGTAGCCAATTTAACAAGCAGCCGCATTTCACTTAAAAAAATGCGCAAAATAAGGTTGTTTCAAAAAGATGCTTATATCGGTATCGACTTCTTAGATAAAAAAACAGAAATCATTCGACTCAACCAACCGGATGATAAAAATGATTTTAGCTTCGACATCGAAACCAATCATGGCACAAAATCGATTGGCATTTCAAACCCAAAAGTTGAAGCTGTAAATGCCATAAAAATGGAACTGGAATGTTTCAAAGATGCAATACTCAATAACCAAGAAACACCTGTTCCAATTATTGATGGATTCAGGGCTATGGAAGTAGCGCATTTAATTCTAGAAAAAATTAACAGCAAACAGCATTAAGACAAATTAAAAAGTAAAAATTTAAAATTAAATAAAGGGTGTCTAATTTTTTCGACTTATCACTTTTGAATTTTGACTTTTTAATTTTGATTTTTCACTTTCACAAATGAAACAACCTAGATTAAATATCATTTGGATTATTTTAACTGATCTATTGATTTGTTGTTTTACTTGGCTTTGCTTTTATTACTTACGTACTATAATTTACAATTACAATTTCAGAATCCCGCCTGGCTTCTATTTGGGGTGGATACTTTATGTATTAGGATGGTTAACGCTTTATTTTCTATTTGGTTTTTACAATTCCATTTACCACAAATCCAGATTAGCTGAAATCGCAAAAACGTTTTTGGTAAGTTTAATTGGGTGCTTATTCTTATTGTTTTTTTTCATTTTAAAAAACCCACACGATAATAATAATTCTTATTATCTCGAATTTTTTAGTCTGCTGATTCCCATATTTTTTTTAAGCTCTATTGCTCGGTTTTTATTTTTAACCTATGCAAAAAATCAAATTAAATCTGGCGCCATTTTCTACAATGCACTAATAATAGGCTCTAGCAAAAAAGCAGTTGATTTTTATAAAAATTTCAAATCTTCAAAAGCAATTTCCGGATATAGATTTGTAGGGTTTTTAAACACATCGCCTACTGAAAATATCATCCTGGATACGAACATTAAAAACCATAACAACATACTTCAAATTGAAGAACTAATATCCAATTTAGACATTGCTGAAATCATCATTACTATTGAAAAAAATGATAGAGATTTAATCACAAAAATTCTGCAGCTATTAAGCAATAAAAACATCAATATCAAAATAACGCCAGATACAGTAGACATTATAACTGGCGCGCTACACACCAATAACGTCTTAGGCGTTCCACTTATTGATATCCACGCAGGCCTACTTCCCCCTTGGCAACAAAACATCAAAAGAATCATTGATATTTTAATTTCTATAACAGCCATCATTTTACTTTTACCATTAATTATTTACACTTGGATTAGGGTTCGAGTTACTTCAATAGGACCCGTTATCTATTCTCAAGAAAGGATCGGATATAAAGGCAAACCTTTTACGATGTATAAATTCCGTTCTATGTACATCAACTCAGAATCTAATGGACCTCAACTCAGTTCTGTAGATGACATGAGAATTACCAAATGGGGGAAAACGATGCGTAAATGGCGACTTGATGAACTGCCTCAATTGTGGAATGTTTTAATTGGCGAAATGAGTTTGGTAGGACCTCGCCCAGAAAGAAAATTTTATATCGATCAAATAGTAAAACTACATCCCGAATACAATTTCACGTCAAAAGTAAAACCTGGCATTACGAGCTGGGGGATGGTAAATTATGGCTATGCCGCTTCTATTGAGGAAATGATTTTGCGTATGCCTTACGATTTGCTGTATATCGAAAATGTATCTTTAGCCCTCGACTTCAAAATCATGCTGTACACCATTCAAATTATTTTTGCTGGAAAAGGTAAATAATACACGTACTTTCTGCCTATTAAATTTTGTATTTTTGAACAAACCCAAATCAGTTGAAGTACATCATCTTATTTTTTTACTTTGTCTTTTTTAGCACAATTGCTTTCTCACAGAAGGATAGTTATTGGCAACAACAAGTGAATTATAAAATTGATGTCCGATTAAATGAAAAGCAAAAAGAATTAGATGGCTTTGTATCAATGGATTACAGCAATTTCTCAAAAGACACGTTGAGTTTTATTTGGTTTCACCTTTGGCCTAATGCATATAAAAACGACCAATCCGCTTTTAGCGAACAATTGCTTGAAAATGACAGAACTGATTTCTATTTCAGCGATATAGAAAAAAGGGGATTCATCAACCAATTGAATTTTAAAATTGATGATCAAAATGCATCATTTAACAACCATCCTGAGCATCAAGATATCATTAAATTAAATTTACCCAAACCAATACTTCCTGGACAAACCATAAAAATCCAAACACCTTTTCATGTTAAACTGTCTTATAATTTTTCGAGAGGCGGTTATATCGATAGTGCATTTCAGATTACACAATGGTATCCCAAGCCTGCAGTCTATGATAAATATGGTTGGCATGAAATACCTTATCTTGATCAAGGTGAATTCTACAGCGAGTTTGGAAATTTTGAAGTAAACATCAGCATTCAAAAGGATTACAAAGTGGCTGCTACAGGAGTTTTACAAAATGAAACCACCATTGGCGAAATCAAAACATTACAATACAAACAAGATAACATACACGATTTTGCTTGGTTTGCAGATAAAAGTTTTATTGTAGAACACGACACGATGGTACTAAACAACAAAAAGATTGACGTGTATGCGTATCATTATCCAAGAAAAATATTTACCACATTAAATACGATTGATTTAATAAAAAATGCCATTCGCACAAAAAGCAATTGGATTGGAAATTACCCGTATGATATAGTTTCTGTGGTGGAAAGTTTACAAGAGGGCGGTGGCGGTATGGAGTATCCAACCATCACACTTATTGATCAAGTAAATTCAAAAGAATCGTTAGACAATTTGATTAACCATGAAGTTGGCCACAATTGGTTTTATGGCATTTTAGCCAGCAATGAAAGAGATTACCCATGGATGGATGAAGGCATGAATAGTTATTACGATAAGCGATATGCGCAATTGTATTATCCCGAAAAAAATAACAACACCACTCAATTTTTAAATAATCGCATCCCAAAGGACCTAGATAACTTAATCACAGAAACTGTTTGTAAAATAAAATCCGACCAACCCATCTCAACAAAATCAGCTGATTTTACAGAATTGAATTATGCCATGATTGCTTACAACAAAGCAGCACAATGGATGCAATGGTTAGAAGATTCATTGGGTAAAACAACTTTTGACAAAATAATGAAAGCTTATTTTGACAAATGGAAATTCAAACACCCCTACCCTGAAGATTTCAAAAACATTGCCGAATCTATATCACAGAAAGATTTAAGTATTTACTTTGAGGAACTAAATAAAAAAGGAAGTATTTACCCCAAAAGAAAAAAATCAATAAAAATAGCGCCTTTCTTTTCTTTTAAAGATGGAGATAAAAATCATTTGATTAGTATTTTACCGATAGGTGGTTATAATTACTACGACAAAATAATGCCTGGATTATTGATACATAATTACGCATTGCCGCCATCTAAACTTCAGTTTTTATTCATGCCTATGGTTTCGTTTACATCAAAAAAATTAAATGGATTAGGTAGGATTGCATACGACAATTATTTAACCGGGAATGGCGAAAAACTACAATTGGCATTGGCTTTTGAAAAATTCAGTAATAATACATTTACGCCAGAAGGCAGCAACACAAATTTTTTTACGTTTGAAAAATTTGCACCGTCTATAAAATATGTATTTCGAAAAACACATCCCAGGAGTACAGCCAATGCGTTTATTCAATGGAAATCTTTTTTTATAAAAGAAACCATTTTAAATTTTTATAGAGACACCATTTTAGATGCAGATATAATCACCTATCCCAGTCGAAAAAGAACACTGCATCAACTGCAATTGGTGTATCAACAAAACCGAAAATTATACCCTTATACCTGGAGCGCATTGGCAGAAGGCGGAAATGGATTTTTTAAACTAGGCATCACCGGAAATCATTATTTTAATTATGTAAAAGAAGGTGGTTTAAACATCAGATTCTTCGCCGGAAAGTTTTTATACACGAAGTCCAAAACGAATTTATTACAATTTCAAACAGAACGTTATCATTTAAACATGAGTGGTGCCAATGGTTACGAGGATTATACCTACAGCAATTATTTTGCAGGCAGAAATGAATTTGAAGGTTTTTTAAATCAGCAAATGATGATTAAGGATGGTGCTTTTAAAATCAGAACGGATTTACTTAGTAGTAAAATTGGCAAAACGGATGACTGGTTAACTGCAATAAATATCAACACAAGCATTCCCAAAAAAATAAACCCTTTAGAGTTACTTCCAATAAAAATACCGATGAAATTATTTGCTGACATTGGCACTTATGCAGCGGCTTGGCAAAAAAATGCGCCTACCGAAAAGATATTATTCAATGCCGGAATTCAATTTTCATTGCTTAATGAGATTGTACAAATATATTTACCATTGATGTATAGCAGGTCGTTTAAGGAGTATGTAAACTCAACCATCCCTGAAAAAAAGCTATTAAAAACGATCTCATTTAGCATAGACGTTCAGAAAATTTCATTCAAAACATTTTCTTCATTTCCTCAAATTCCATTTTAATTTGAACATTCAATATCTAACATATCAGGAAATTGATTTTACAAAATGGGATTTTTGTATTGCTAAGTCAGCCAATAAATTGATTTATGTAGAATCGAAATATTTAAATCAAATTGCTTCCAATTGGGACGCTATTGTTTTAAATGATTACGATGCAGTGATGCCTTTAATTTGGCGAAAAAAAATGGGCATTCGATATTTATACCAGCCTGCTTTTTTACAACAAACTGGAATTTATAGTCCAAATCATTTGACTGAAGAGATCACAGAAGCCTTTATTACACTAGCTTCTGTGCATTTTAAATTTGCAGAAATTTCACTCAATTATACAAATAATCCTACTGACGTAAATAGTTTTTATCAGAAAAAAATCAACAACAATTTTCTCATTCATCTTCATAAAAAATATGAAGAAATAGTAACCAGCAAATATCTGAAAGAAAGAATTACACGCGCTTCGAGATTTAATTTACAATATGTCATATCCACCGACGTTACAAAATGCATTAAAATATACAAAAAGTTATACGGAGAAACACTATCGAATCTTTCAAAAAATGACTATAAAAATTTCGAGCAATTGTGTGATGATTTACAAAAAGAGAACCGCGTAATCATCAGAGAAGTGTACAACAAAGAAGGCAATGAACTATTGGCAACAGCTTTGTTTTTAAAAGATGAAAATAGAATATACAATCTTGCTTCGAGCATTTTCCCTAACGGCAGAACATGCTTAGCCAATTACTTCTTATTCGATTCGTTGATAAAAGAATTTTCAAATCAGCCACTAATTATTGATTTAGAAGGGTCTGATCTTCCGGGTGTAGATTTCTTTTATAAAAAATTGGCATCTGAAAACCAACCTTATTATTCAATCAAATGGAACAACTTACCCAAAATCATTCAATTGATTAAGCCATAAGTTTTTCTGCAATCAATAAGTCGATGGGATGCGTAATTTTTATGTTGTTTTCTTCTCCTTCAATTAGATAGATTGCATGTCCGCAATATTCTACAACAGACGCTTCATCTGTAAAAAAAGATTGGAATTCCAATTCAAATGCAGGTAATAATATGTCGCTTTTAAATACCTGTGGGGTTTGTATTTGCTTAACTGTGGTTCTATCTATAGACTTATTTGCATCTCCTGTAACAATCCTAACACTATCCTTAGACGCTATTGCAGGTATGGCATTACCTTTCTCTAAAGTTTGATGATAACTTCTTGTGATAAGGTCTGCACTTACCAGACATCTTACCGCATCATGTACAAAAACGATGCTATTTTCAGCAACATGATTCAAACCATTTTTCACAGAATCAAATCTCGTTTTTCCACCAATAACTATTGTGATTTTTTTGTCTTGGAAATAAGTTGATATAATCGAGTTGCCTGTTTCTAGATGTTCTTCTGGCAAAACAAGTACAATGTCAATATCGTCAAAAGTGTTTAAAAAAGTATTGATGGTATAATAAATTAGTGGCTTATTGTTTAACAACAAAAACTGCTTAGGTGTTGAAGTGTTCATTCTTGTACCACTACCTCCAGCCACTAAAATTGCGTATTTTTTCATTCACTTAAATTATGAACTACAAGCTATTTTCGTTTTTATAAATGCCAACTTTAATTTCTCCTTTGCTGTTTTTCATGGCGCGATACATTCCCGCACTATTGAAAACCATTGCCGTATTTCCCTGCGCATCTACACCAATCATTCCGCCTTCACCTTTTATTTCAACCAGTTTGTGATTCACCACTTCTTCCATGGCTTGTTGCAAACTATAGCCTTTGTATTCCATTAGTGCACTCACATCATAAGCAGCAACAGCTCTTATAAAAAGCTCTCCATGGCCAGTACAACTGATGGCACAAGTTTTATTATTGGCATAAGTGCCCGAACCAATTATTGGGCTATCTCCTATTCTACCATATTTTTTATTGGTCATACCACCCGTGCTTGTAGAAGCCGCTATATTCCCAAATTGATCTAAAGCAACAGCACCAACGGTTCCAAACTTTTTATCTTTCATCAACTCTGCAAGATCCTGGTTTGTATGATCAAGCGAATAATTATCGCTATCCCTTAATTCTTTCCATTGGTCATATCTAAATTTTGAAAAAAAGTATTCATCAGGTTCCAATTTCAATCCTCGTTTGATGGCAAAATCATTCGCTCCTTTACCACTCAAAAAAACATGATTGCTATTTTCCATTACTTCATAAGCCAACTCAATGGGATTGCGTACATTTCTGACACCAGCAATTGCGCCCGCTTTAAGATTTTTTCCATCCATAATCGCAGCATCCATTTCTTGAACCCCTTTTTTTGTAAACACAGATCCTCTTCCAGCATTGAATAATATATTGTCTTCTAATACTTTTATTGAAGCACGTATTGCATCTACAGCAGTCCCCCCGGATTCTAACACAGCATATCCATTTTCTAAAGCTTGTGTAAGTCCATTGATATACGCCTTCTCTAATTCAGGTGTCATATCTTCTGGAACAATGGTTCCTGCTCCTCCGTGTATTACTAATGATAATGGCTGCATTTATTGGAATTTGATTTTTTTGGCAAAAATATCTTATTTCAAGCGATTTACCCTTCAATTTTTTTCAACGAATATGTATAAACTATTAACGTTTGTTATTTTTTCAAAAAAGGAATTAATTTTTGATAAACATCATGTTGCGAAATCTCTTCCATACATGCATGATCACCACGATAACATTTTTTATTGCCAAATACGGAACAAGGCCTACAAGATAAATCTACACTTACCTTATTTTCTATTGACTGCCCCCAGCCATAAAACCCAGCATTAGGATGTGTTGGACCCCAAACACTTACAACTGGAACGCCCACAAGTGAAGCCAGATGCATGTTTGCAGAATCCATACTCACCATAACATTTAAATTACTGATGATACTTAATTCTTCCGACAAATTAAATAACCCAGCAAGATTGAAAACATTTCCTCCTAATTGTTTTTCCCATTCAGCCAATAATGTAGTCTCTTGTTTGCCCCCTCCAAATAACAATACTACCGCTCCTTCCGCTTTCAACAAAGTAATCAGCAATTTCATTTTTTCGGGTGGGTAAACTTTTTCAGGATGCTTGGCAAAAGGCGCAATGCCAATTACCGCTTTATGATTAAACCATTTTTCCGCTAAAATGGGCAATGGCTGTTTTATATTTTCGAGTGGTTTCTTTTCAAGCAAAAACGACAATCCTAATTTTTTAATTACTTCTGCATATCGTTCGAAAGATGTTTTTAGTGGAACATTTTGTTTATTTTCTTTAGCCGTAAGTTTCTTTTTTTCTGCCCGTCCTTTAAAGATTGTAGCAGTAGAAATGCCTTTAAGTTTAAAAAAAAACTGCATCATAAAAGACCTTAATACTCCATGAAAATCAGCAACAGCATCAATTGGCTTTCCATTGTGCATTATTTCTTTACACAATCGATAAATACCCAAAATGCCTTTATGCTTCCCTTTGGTTTCAGCTTCTATAAAATGAAGACGGTCAATGCCAAAAAACATTGGTTTAAATGATTTGCTGGAAACGAATGATATTTCTAATTCGGGGTGTTGCTCTAGCAGTTGTTTAACTACAGGAATGGTCATTGCAACGTCTCCCATCGCAGAAAATCGAATGATTAGAATATGTTTGATGTTGTTCAAATTATTTATTCAGATTGCTGATACAAAATCGGATTCAATGAAGGGTCGTTGTACATCTTCATTTGTTTGTACACTTTCATAAATTTATTTCCTGTCTTCATATCTTCTAATAAATCATCTATCGCCATCGACAAATCAGTACGTTGCTCCAATAAGATATTTAGCTTGGTGGTGCAAGAAGCGATATGTTCTGCAGAAGCATTTTCACGATTCACTTCCACTTGCATGTGGTAAATTTTAAGGGCTAAAATTGATAACCGATCAACAGCCCAAGCCGGACTTTCGGTATTTATTTTTGCACCTGGTAAAGCAATAACATTTTTAAATTGATCTAAAAAATAACTATCCACAAACTCTACCATATCAGTACGTTCTTGATTGCTTGAATCGATTCTTCTTTTAATGGCCAAACCATCAATTGGATTAATATTTGGGTTTCTAACAATATCTTCCAAATGCCATTGCACCGTATCAATCCAATTTTTTTGATACAATAAAAATTCGATAGTTGCAGGAGGAAAAGGATTTTTTATTTGAGCATCAACATCATCTGTTACATGATAATCCAAAATGCTTTGATT
>Ga0114972_10000194_pt1 | contig 43494 bp, 37 predicted proteins | sample M_140807_EF_Meta_FD_87354 | JGI IMG/M metagenome (GOLD analysis project Ga0114972, IMG submission 87354) | Freshwater microbial communities from Lake Montjoie, Canada to study carbon cycling - M_140807_EF_MetaG | ecosystem: Environmental > Aquatic > Freshwater > Lake | place: Lake Montjoie... | reverse complement strand
GAGTGGCTCTACTTTTTGAAGACCGAAAAGATAGAGCAAACATTTTCAGCGCGGGGATTACAGCGAGCAAAACACGTCCTCCATGTTGCAAATCTCTCAGATCCCGAGCGGCGGGCGTACGAGGCGTTCGAGGACCAGCTGCGATGTTTGGTTGGAGAGGTCAAGCAGCACCTGTGGGAGGTGCAGTGGGCCGAGAGGGTAGGTGTGGAGCGTGGGCGTCAAGAAGGCCGTCAAGAAGGGCGAGAGGAGGGGCGTCAGGAAGAGCGCCGCGAATTACTTCAACGCCTTGCAAGGAACCTATTAGCCAAGGGTCTCAGCAAAGACGAGATCGCTGTTTCTGCGGGGGTCAGCCTCGAGGAGGTGGAGGCAATCCTCGAGATAAAAGGCGAAAGAGATTAATCTGAGGCTAAAGCTCTAAATAGGGTGGATCGAAGAGGTAAATATCGACGCGTTGAAGGGAAGCAAGGGCTTTCCTCCGATGATGAGTATCGCTTACCCTGTTCGCTAGTTCACCGCTATGTTTCTTATTCCTCGCCATGACCCGCAGCTCCCTCTTAATATTCCGCCGTGATCTTCGGCTTGACGATAACACATCACTGCTTGCCGCCCGTTCTCGTTCGCGCTCGATTATTCCTTGCTTTATTTTTACCGACACGCAGACCTCTCCGCACCGGTTTCGCTCTATTAATGGGCTCGGCTTTATGCTCGAGTCGCTTGCGGAACTTGGAGAGCAGATTGCGCGTGATGGCGGAGACCTTCATCTTTTTCATGGAGAACCGCACGAGGTGGTGGCAGCTCTTGCGGCGCGCGGGGTGATTGATGCTGTGTATGTGAACAAAGATTACACCCCGTATAGTCGCGATCGAGATCGCCAGATAGCGGCGAGCTGTGATGCGGCGGGGATTGGGTTTCACAGCCTCTCTGATGCGCTTCTTGTTGAACCGAGTGTTTTTGGCAAACCTGACCGCACGCCGTACACGGTATTTACCCCATTTTACAAGCGAGCGGTGCAAGAGGAGGTGAGGCGGCCAATTCCGTTTGAGGCGGGGTGCCCGTGGGGGCGGGTGCCAGCGGGGGTGATTGCGGAGGGCGGAGCAGCGGGGCAGTTCGCGGTGACTTCGCTCGAGCGGTATCGAGAGCTAGTGCGTGAAGCGGGGGGCGGTGCGCCGCAACGGCGAAGTACAGGGGGACGAAGTGCAGCGATCGCAACGCTGGCTCGCGTCCCTCGTTTTTCAGATTACGGTTCAGTGAGAGATTTTCCGGCTCTTGATAAAACCTCGATCCTTTCTCCTCATAATAAGTTTGGAACCGTCTCTATACGAGAAGTATATTGGACCGCTAGAGATGCGCTCGGTATTTCACATTCGTTTATACGCGAGCTATTTTGGCGCGATTTTTTCACTCACATCGCGTGGCATTTCCCCCATGTTTTTTCAGGAGCATTTCATAGTCGATACGATCGCATACCGTGGGAAGAGGATAGTGAAAAGATGGCGCGGTGGTCCGCGGGGATGACCGGATATCCGATCATTGATGCCGGAATGCGCGAGCTCCAGGCGACAGGATACATGCACAATCGGGTAAGAATGATTGTTGCTTCGTTTCTAACAAAAGATCTCCATCAATCGTGGCGAATGGGTGAGGCATTGTTTGCCCAGCACCTTACGGAATACGACCCAGCTGTTAATAATGGCAGTTGGCAGTGGGCGGCATCGACTGGGTGCGATGCGCAACCGTATTTTCGAATTTTCAATCCATGGCTCCAGCAGAAAAAGTTCGACATGGAAGCGGTTTACATAAAACGTTGGGTGCCGGAATTTGCGGATTGGTCCGCATCGGCGATTCATCGATTGGCAGACCCCAGCGCCCCCCGTCCGCGCGGATATCCGCCGCTCATCGTTGATCACGCTGAGGCAAAAGTGTTTGCAGTTCAGATGTTTCGTGGAGTGGGAGAGGAATCGTGATCGGAGCAGAAGAGAGAGGAGCGTTTAAGAGATAATTAGACTAGGCGATGTGTAGGACGAAAAACATTCACTCGTAGTAGGGCGGGGGCGATTGCGGGGTTGTTTGTGGCTCAATGACCATGCTGAACCTCGAAGTCTGCTAGTCAGAGAACTCCAAGAAGAGCAGCTAAAGGAGAATCGCAGATGTGTATAATCATAAGGCTCTCAATCAGCGCACTCATCATCGCCATAACCTCCAATTTAGCCCTCGCTCAAGAAGCGATACGGTTAAGGAGGCGCGACCAACGGGAGGTGTTTGCCTCCGGATACAGCCCAAAAGCCCCAATGTGTCGGGGTGTTGCTATTATCTCACCCGGTGCAGGAGGATCCGAACAGGGATACCAGTATCTAGGCGAAGCTTTGTCTGGCCTCGGATACCAAGCGGTTGTTGTCGGTCATTCGGAGAGTGGCGGACGAGCGCTGTTTAAATACCTGCGCGGCAACGGGCTTTTAGATGGTTTGGCGAAATTGACGACCGATTCTACCGCATACCGTGGAAGGTTAATGGACATCGCTGCGGCAAAGGAGTGGGCTCGTGGACGGTGTCGTGCACCAGAATCACTCCTTATCGGGCATTCGATGGGTGCTGCAACCGTGATGATGGAGTCAGGTGCAAAAAACAACCTTGAGATTCACGGTGAGGATTCCTTCGATGCCTATATCGCTTTATCTCCACAGGGAGTCGGAGCAATCTTCCCTGAACATGCGTGGAGAAATATCAAGAAACCTGTGCTCCTCATAACAGGAACTCGCGACAACGAGCTAGGTAAAAAATCGTGGAAAACTCGTCTCGAACCTTTTTATGATATGCAGCCGAGATGCAAGTGGCTAGCGGTTATCGATGGTGCTACCCACATGAATCTTGCCGGCCGTGGTTTCTCACGGAATGTTGAGGGGCTTTCCATTCAGACAATCGATCACTTTTTAAAGGCTATGCACCGCGGTGATTGCAGTCCTCCACCTAAAATGAAGGGTCTTGAGCTTTCGACGAAGTAGGCGGCTCACTCGATTTATATCTCAGAGGCGTAGAGGTTACTACTCACTATAGGCATTTTTGATAGACCAATCCTCTGAATCTCTACGATCACCTCTCAAACAAAAAAATGGGCTGGCTGAATGGTTGCCTCGTTCCAACCCGTACCCGCCCCGGTCCCCATCCCCTCTCTTTTTTACCTCTCACTCCGCCACACTGCCGTTTAGGCAGCTCTTCGTCGGGTACTAATTGAGCGCATTGGATCTAATATGGCGCCTCGTAGCCGCTTTGGACATATACCCAAATAGGCAGCGACGTTTCTAAATGAGAGAACGTAATCTTCTGCGCCTTCCTCTACCGTTGAATCCATGTAAGCAAGCGCATCTTCTCGCAGCTCACCACCTGCGCGCACATCATCGACTACCCGCAAAACCATTGCCCGCATCAGCTCTCCCATAGGGCTTGCCGCGCTGCTTGATTGATAGCTTCCATCGATATGCGGAAACCGACCCGCTGTTCCTTCGCTTCCCTGAAAATCAAAAGACATATAACTCCCTCAATCCTCAAAAACTTATTACAAATCGGGAGATGCACCCCTTCGTAATCTTGGAGAAGCCTGCGCAAGCATCTCTTAAAGACCCTCTATCTCCCCCGATTTCGAGACCGAAACCGAAATCCACTAAAACTAGGTTATGGCTAAATTTCGCTGTATGTCGCACTTGTTTTCGGATTGGTCGAGGTGCCCGAGTTGCCTCAAATTAAAAGACATTGAAGAGTCGGTGTTTTGGGAACCTGAGAGGTCGTTGCCTCATCGAAGTGGTCATGAAAAAGGACCATGACAAGATGACGATGAAGGATAAGCGGAAGTATATCAGTAAGATAGCGCGAAGGTACCACAATAGTGATAAGAAAAAGAGAGGATTGATTCTTGATGAACTATGTGAAACCTTTGAGTTATCAAGGTGTTATGCGATTAGGTTGATGAATAGTGGGTACAAACGGGCTCGCAAGAAGCCCGGGCGGGCATCCCGTTACCAGTCGCCTGAGTTCATCAAAGGGCTAAAACAGATCTGGTTTTGCTCTGATTGGGCGTGTGGCAAGCTGTTAAAATCGGCGATTCCTCTTGTGCTTCCGCACCTTGAGAGGCGGCATCAAAAGGGGGTAAGCGAGGAGGTGCGGTCGCTGCTTCTGGCGATTAGCGCAGCCTCGATAGATCGGGTCTTGGCGCCGTACAAAGCTAAATATCGGCGCGGGAGGAACCTGACCAAGCCGGGCAGCCTTTTGCGCTCTCAAATTCCCCTATCGACTGAGACCTGGAACATTACCGTTCCAGGGTTTGTAGAAGCAGATACCGTGGCGCATTGCAGGATCATCATCGAAGGGACCGTTTGTTCTGACTCTAACGGTTACTGATATTGCAACTCAGTGGACTGAGAATCGAGCGGTGTGGACCAAAATTGCTGTCAACGTGGTTGAGGCGATTCGAGACATTGAGGCAGCGCTGCCATTTCCGATTTTGGGATTTGACTGTGATAACGGGTCGGAGTTCCTCCATGATCATCTGGTCAGATACTTTCAGGGAAAGAAGATTGGGCTTTCGCGGAGCCGTCCCTATAAGAAGAATGATAACGCGCACGTAGAGCAGAAAAACTGGACCACGGCGCGAGCTCTCCTTGGGTACGTGCGTCTTGAAAATCCTGAGCTTGTGCCGCTTATCAATGACATCTATGCCAATGAGTGGTCTGACTGGAAGAACTTCTTTTGCCCGAACATGAAACTCAAGGAGAAGATTCGGGTGGGATCGCGGATTGTTCGTAAATACGACCAACCAAAAACCCCGTATCAAAGAGTTCTCGAGAGTCCGGAAATTTCAGAAGCAGTCAAAGAGCAACTCAGGATACGATATGAGAGCCTCGACCCGTTCGCCCTCCGTGAGTGGATCGAGCAGAAACTAAAACGAGTAAAGGCACTAGCAAGTACCACGTTCGATGACTGGCAAGCGGCTCAGGACAGTCAGTAGGCTCGACCACTAACGAGCGGTCGGGAAGAGACTCCCTCGCTGCCCCGGAGCACCCCAAGGCACCTTCTAGAACGGTGCCTCTTCAATGTCATTTTCTAATGAGGCATAACGGTGCCTGGCACCATAATTAAGTAGCAGAGGGGACCCGATTATGGTGCCAGGCACCTTTTTGCTCACTGTAACTGCCCGAATCATCGACAAATTAGCTGCTTTTTAATGCCAGCTACTGGCGGTAGGTGTCCGCTCAAGGTACGGTACTGACCGTGTTGGAGCTGTTGGCTGACGGGGGTGCCGTTAGTCATATAGCGCCTGCCATCTGTTGAACATTAGCTTTTGGAGCTTCCCAATGAACGACCTAGCCTCATTCTCTGTATTACTGGATCGCTACGCTGACCTCGTTGCAACGGTTGGGATGAATGTTCAGCCCGGGCAGATCGTTGCGGTTCGAGGCGAAGTTATTCATCGCGAGTTGATGTTTCGAATTGCGCGGCGGGCGTACCAGAAGGGTGCCAAGCTCGTACAGATGGATCTTATAGAACCGCGACTCGGCTATGAGAGAGTTGTTTCAAGCTCCGATGAGGATCTCGATACTGTCTCTGAGGCGCAGCGTGCTCGGTTTAATGAGCTTGTAGATCAACGTGGCGCAACCTGCCGTATCGTCGGCGAAGAAGATCCTCTGCTCATGAGTGAGCTCGATCCACATAGAGTAAATCGGGCTGAAATCGGGGCGCGCCGAGCACTGAAGCGGTTTTATGATGAGGGTATCTCCAAAAATCTTGTCCAGTGGACAATATGTGCAGGTTCGACTCCCGGATGGGCATCTCGCGTTTTTCCCGAGCTTGCCCCAGAGGAGGCGCATTCGCGGCTCTGGGATGAAATATTTCGGATCACCCGCGTCGACACACCCGATTATCTCGAGCGGTGGGAGGCTCACAACAATGCACTCTCGCGAAGAGAGCGGCTACTGAATTCCCTCAACATTGCGTCGCTCCACATTACCGGTCCGGGAACTGATCTTACTGTCGGTCTCTCACCGAAAGCTCGCTTTGTCGGAGGTGCAAAACACTCCGTTCGAGGGGCGCTGTATGAAGCGAATATTCCGACTGAGGAATGTTTTACGACACCCGATTGGCGCGAAACTCACGGTGTAGCGCGAGTTACACGGCCTGTGACGATAAACGGAGTGCTTGTTCGAGATATCGTCCTTGAATTTTCTGAAGGGACCATAGTGCGGACGGAAGCATCATCAGGCAAAGAGACACTCGATGCGTATCTCGATTCAGATGTTGGGGCGCGACGGCTGGGTGAGATTGCCCTCGTGGGAGTTGATTCTCCGATCTATCGGAGCGGGCTCCTATTTGAGGAGATCCTTTTTGATGAAAATGCTGCATGTCACTTTGCAGTGGGCTCTGCATATCACTACTGTCTTGAGGGTGGGCCGGAGATGTCAAAAGAGGAGCGAGAGTCGATTGGGTGCAACGACAGCCTCGTTCACACTGATTTCATGATCTCGGATGATACGGTTGATGTGCGTGCTACTCTGCGCTCTGGGGAGAAGCGTTCCCTTCTCGAGAAGGGGGAGTGGCAGGGGGATTTGCGGTAAGCTCTGTAGCAACATCGTGACAACGGCCGAGCATCCGAACAAAGGATGCTCGCCACCCAGCAACGCAGAGACTCTGATAGGTTACAAATCGTTGTTCAAAATCTCGAACGAGCCGAGATCTTTTATTAAGATGCCGCTCGAGGGGAGCGATTTCTGAGGCAGATTTTGCTTCCACAAATAGCTGGGACATTACATTCCCAGATAACCACACAAATCGGCGCTGTCTATCGTTCTCTTCTCCTGTAAAGTTCGAAAATTCGGTTATGCTTTTCACGAACTCCTCGTTTTGAGCGAGTAATTGGGACGATTTAGCGAAAAATTGCTTTTCCTCCTCTTTGATTTCATCGTCCTGCGCGTGCACGCTTTCGAGCGCAACATCAATCAACTTTACCTGTTGATACACGGAGAAAAAAATTCCCGCTGTCGCCACGAATATGAGCAATATCACCGCAAGGGACGATTTAAGGACCAGCTTCATTTATTACCTTACATCACTTCTCAAGAGAGACTCTCCGCCCTCAAAGAATCACCGTTTCTTAAGTAAAAAATAGAGGACACCCGATTGCTTCATGAGACCAGCTACATCCTCACTCTCAGAACCTCGTCCGGTGAAGAGATCCACCCGTCCAGCCCCTTTAATCGCGTCACCAGCATCCTGATTTAGCACTAATCCATTAAAGGTCCGGCTCGTTACGCTTGCTTCTCCTTCAACGGAATGGGGAAGATCAGTGATGAGAAAAGCAAGCGCTCCGGGGGGGAAGAGACGAGCATCGGTTGCAATCGTGCGGTATGGTGTTATCGGTACTCCGATGCTACCAACTGGACCCTCTTGAAGGGGACGAAAAAATACATAGCTTTCATTATAGCTAAAAATTTCATCGTGTTCCTCCGGATGAGCGCGAAGATACTCACGAATCGCCTGCATCGATATCTTTTCAAGAGGCACTATACCTCGCTCAACCAGCACTCGGCCTATTGGCCGGTAGGGGAGTCCATTTTTGGCTGCAAACCCCACACGCATCCGTTCGCCATTTTCCAATACAATCGTTGCAGAGCCCTGAATATGGATAAAGAATCGATCTATTGGATCTTTTAGGTAGACGATTTCGAGCCCTTTGCCTTTGAGCATGCCACCGGCATCGATCTCACGCCGAGAGTAGTAGGGGATGATTTCGCCATTCGATGTTAAACGACCGACCCTTTCAGGGGCTGGATCGCCAACCCGCAGACTGAGCGCAGGTTCTCGGAGTCGAACGAGGTCCGGCGGAGGGGCATAGAGTGGGAACCGATATACTTCATCGGGCACGGTCGAACCCTCGACCTCTGCCTCATAGTATCCCGTGATAATACCTCTCTCTGAAGACGCTTTGTAGAAATAGTAGTTTTCGTTGAGATAACGGAAAAAATTGGGAGAGAAACCTTCTTGCTGTAGTCTAGCCTTAAGATCTTCGAGGGTCTCGATGATTGCAGAAACAGGAACAAGATCATTTCCAAACCGCCGCTCCGTGGCGGGAGAAAGTTGGCGGAAATAGCTCAAGGAATGATCGATTGCCCGAATCAGCGACTCCGGTTCGCCCGTATCACGGAGCGGAGGTGGCACATATCGCACTAGAGCAGTTTCGGGAGTTATGGGTCGTTCGCTTACCACGCTCGAAGTTCGAGTCAAGCGGACTCCCATCCAAATAGCCCCTACAAAGGCGAGCACGAGGCTCGCCCCGAGGGCATACCAAAGCGAAAACAGAGATGTCGACCGCGTCTTCATAGAGGGTGCGCGAAACAAGGAGTCACTAAGCTGTCCCGTCATTCGAGGCGGGTCACCGCAAAACCTTATCACGTATGGTATCAGTTTGACACGGCAGATATGAAGCAATAGGTGTTGCTGAAAGAGGTTATGTTAACAGAAATCAGGCAAGTGAATCTTTACTTGATGGTTGGAACTTTGGATTTCCTTTTCTCGAGGAATTCATGGACTGAAACCTTGATGGCCTCATTTTTCTGCTTACTTAACCACACTCCTAGCATTTCATTTTGAACCGTCGGCTCCTCTCGTCCTACTCTGTTAAAAAACTCTAAAACGCCAATAACTGCTCTTACATCATCGTGCCCTTTTTCCCAGTTCCTGAGCAATTTAGTATTAAAATCCCTGAGCTCTTTTATCTCACCGTCTTTTTGGGGGAGCATCTCCTTTCGAATAAAGTCTATCGACTGCTCTTTTTCGAGATTATGCTCAAGAGCCATTCTCTCTCGGAACTTCCTTCTGAACGAAGCAGGTCCAGCAGGATTATCTTTCATAAAACAAACAATCGCCTCTATCACCGATTGCTCATCAAATTTAGAACTCTCTATTGATTGTCCGGGCAAATTTAGGTGCTCAGAAATAATGGCCTTGGCCGCGAAATCGAGTCCAATTCCTTCATGAGATCGAAGTGATGAATTACCCTTTTTAAGCTCTTCAAGATTCCGAAAATCACCTTTTCGCCGAAAATAGGTTCGGCTTAAAATATTATCAATGGCCTGAGAGTCACTATATTGCTCGAATGATTCTCTGTTGATTTTACCCTTTGGATTTCCTCCAAACCATTCAGATATCGCACAATCTAATCCTCTCTCAGTAATAGCACCAATGATATCTCGTGGTCTTCCAGTAACCTTCATCCCTCTCTTCGAGAGCGAGCTTTCTAGTTCCTTCCTCTCTTCTAATTTATCAAGAATTGTTAGCTGGATTTCGACTATAAGATGTAGTAGGTCGTCGCGCTCTAGTTTGTTAAGTTTCCCAATCTCAAGGTGAGCGATTCTCGATTCTACCTCTGAGGGGCTATTAGCAACTTTACTCCTCATCGGATCATGACCTCTTGTTTAAGCTCAAATCGAAAAAAACGGCGATTTTCTTCAAAGAATAGACACGTCTGAAATGTAAAACATTCAACTGCTAATTTGATATTATCGATATCTCTCGTTAAGCCCATAAAAACTATTCGGACTACTTCACTCCAATCGCCTCGGCAACAGCTTCCCCAAAGGCAGCGGTTGATACGGCGGGCTCGCCCTCTTTGCAAAGATCAGCTGTTTTAATCCCCTTAGCGAGGACAGTATCGACTGCTCGTTCAATTATTTGCGCTGCATCCTCTCTTTTCCATGAATAACGGAGCAACATCGCGAGCGAGAGGATCTGTCCTATCGGATTTGCTATTCCTTTACCCGCAATATCGGGGGCCGAGCCGCCCGCAGGTTCATAGAGACCAAATCCGTGCTCGTTCAAACTTGCCGATGGCATAAGACCTAGCGAGCCGCCAAGGACCGATACAATATCAGAGAGAATATCTCCAAAAAGATTTGGACAGAGTAAAAGATCGAATTGCTTCGGATTACGAACCAACTGCATTGCGCAATTATCGACAAGTTGGTGTTCAAGCGATACGCCAGGAAAATCAGATTGGATCGCTGAGACAACCGATCGCCAGAGTCGCGATGTGTCGAGGACATTTGCTTTATCGACTGAAACAACTCGTCCTCTCCTAGATTGAGCTAACGAAAAAGCAAGGCGGGCTATCCGTACGATCTCCTCTTCTCGATATACGGCCGTATCGGTGGCAATCCTATTAGGGCTCTCTCCTGAGGTTATATGGTCACCGAAATATATATCACCAAGCAGCTCCCGAATGACGACAATCGAGTGTCCACCCGGAATCAGTCCGGGACGGAGCGGAGAGAGATACTCAAGACCGGCCGGTACCCGCAACGAGCGGATATTCGCGAAAAAACGAAACTCTTTTCGAATCGCCAATATCGAGTTTCGCTCACAATTTATCCACTTTGGCGAGGACGCTTCCGAAATTGGGCCTCCGACTGAACCAAATAATATCGCCGATGAACGACGACAAAGCTCGATTGTTTCCCGCGGCAGATGCTCACCGAATTCCTCGAACGCAGCACCCCCAATAAGCCCAAACTGAAGCTCGGTCGAAAATTGCTCACGCTCTTCGATGGCTCGTAAAACAGTGAGCGCAGCATCAACAATCTCGGGGCCGATACCATCTCCAGGTAAAACGGCAAGTGTATAGCGATCATTCGCCATCGTGTTACTCCTCCTCTTCAGAGATCCCCGCCAACGAGAACGCACGGGGCTCCTGTGCATACTCTTTATCGATATAGGCCCGATTGACCGCATCGAGAAGCGCCTTCATTGCAGCTATCTCAATATCGCTATCTACTCCAACTCCGGTCCAGGTTTGATCTCCACCATTGCGAATAACGATCCGTGAAACGCTTCTAGAGCGAGCTCCCTGCTCCTCTGATTCAGCTCGATGCGATAGAATCTCCGTGTTTGGAAATTCCCCATCTATTAGCTCCTTGAGCGCAACGAGAGCCGAATCATCCCCCTCTCTACTACCGACAAATTCACCGTTCTTGCCAAAAAAGCTCCCGCGCAGAGTGACACCGGCCTGGCCTCCCTCTTTTCGATATTGAAAAGAATCGATACGAGCGATTTTTCGATACTCAAAATATCCCTCAAGAAGCTCATCCTCTGTTATACCTTTGCGCCGATCCTTGAAGATATTTTTGATGTGCTGAGCTATCGCAGCTTTTTCGTGATCATCACACCGATAGCCGCGGGCCTCGATAAGAGCCTTTGCATGATTCCCACCAGAAAGTGGGCCAAATACAATTGAGATCTCACGCCCAATCGAACGAGGATCAAACGGTTGATAAGCGAGAGGATTGCGAAGAATCGCGTTGGTATGACCTCCCGATGAGTGCTTGCTCGCGTTGTCTCCAGTTATAGGCCAATGAGGTTGGCGCGGAAGCATGTGACGGCGTACAAAATCGGACACCGCCTGTAAACGGCCTCTATCGGCTCGAGTCCAAAATGGGCTATTTTCGCCAGCTAAAGAGCCAAAATGCTCAATTGCGAGAATCACCTGTTCAAGTGCGACATTTCCAGCGCGCTCACCAATTCCATTAATGCAACCCTCAACCTGTCGGGCTGGTCCACGAAATACCCCCTCGAGCGAATTGTCGAGCGCAAGACCAAAATCGTTGTGACAATGAACTGACCAGGTTACCGAACGATCGGGAAATTCAGCGCCGATAATTGCGGCGTGTCGATTCATCTTTGCAACGAAATAGTCGTCACCCTGCATCCGGGAAGCACCCCCAATCGTATCGGGGCAATTGATAACGGAAGCACCGGCTTGAACCGCGGCACGAATGAGATCGGTGACAAAATCAAAATTTTCGCCCATGCGGGAATATCCCTCTGGGCTAAACTCAACCTCACACCCTGCAGCTACCGCCTGTTCGATATATCTACCCACCTCCGAGATGATTCCGGAGAAATCGTGTGCTCGACGACCAAGAGATGCAACCATCAGGGCTGGATCCACCGGCACATAGGTGTGCACCCTCGCCTTACCCAACGGAATTGCTCCACTCAGCGCCTCGATGGTTCGGTCTATCTGATCTCCGCGAAGCTGACACAATCCCGCAATAATCGGCCCATCACTCTGTGGCGCGAGCTCCGCAGCTATGCGGCTAACAATCTCAAAATCAAGCTGACTCGCTGAGGGAAACCCCGCTTCAATAACATCAACTTTAAGTGATGCTGCAAGATGCGCATATTCGAGATTTTTCTCAAAGCTCATGCCCGCTCCGGGACACTGCTGTCCATCGCGCAGAGTTGTATCGAAAATCTTCACTTGATTAGTCGAGTCGATTTTTTGATTCGCTTCCATATACTGTGAAGGTGTTTATTGAGGAGCAGCTTGCTAGCCGTTGGCAAGTCGGACCGATTTCCAACTTGCCAACGGTTTAAATGATAGTTCGTGAACTAGGCTTTAGGTCTTAGCGCCCGAACCTGCCTTCCAGCTCGCCACAGCTCAGATTCAGCCACCTCTGCAAGCTCCTTATCAAGTTTTGCACGATAATCTGACTCTCCGTTCTTGGCGATGACGTGCTTTGCTTCTCGACCTGAGGCGACATTTTCGTAGAGCTCATCAAAAACAGGAGCTACTGCTTCGCGAAACTTGTGCCTCCAATCGAGAGCTCCCCGCTGCGCGGTTGTTGAACAGCACGAAAACATCCAATCCATTCCATTTTCCCCAACAAGCGGCACCAAACTCTGAGTAAGCTCTTCAACCGTCTCGTTGAAGGCCTCGCTCGGAGAATGACCATGAGCGCGAAGCAACCGATATTGCGCTTCGATAACTCCCGCGAGAGCCCCCATCAATATGCCCCGCTCACCGACAAGATCGCTGACAACCTCTTTCTGAAAGGTCGTCTCAAAGAGATATCCCGAACCAACGCCGATTCCCAAAGCGGTGACCCGATCGTGCGCTCGTCCCGTGGCATCTTGATGAATTGCAAAGCTCGAATTAATTCCCTTTCCTTGCTGAAAAAGGCGGCGTACACTCATCCCCGAACCTTTCGGCGCAACTAGAAACACGTCGATATCGCTTGGTGGAACGATCTTGGTATCCTCCGAAAAAACGATTCCAAAACCGTGAGAAAAGGCGAGCGCTTTTCCTGCAGAGAGACCAGCCTTAATCGCAGGCCAGGTTTCGATTTGTCCAGCATCAGAGAGAAGGTTAAGAACAATTGTTCCCTTTTTTGCAGCCTCTTCTATCGAAAAGATAGTCTCGCCAGGAATCCACCCATCAGCAACCGCTTTATTCCATGAAGCCCCGCCCTGACGTTGCCCGATAATGACCCGAAACCCGTTGTCTCTTAAATTAAGAGCCTGAGCTGGACCCTGAACGCCATATCCGATAACTGCGATCGTCTCTGACTCAAGGGTCGCTCGGGCCTTCTCAAGCGATACCTCATCTCGCGTTACAACTGATTCCTCTACATCACCAAATATCATCCGTGCCATACGTTTCTGTGTCCTTAAATTATGCTACTACGACCTTTTTTCAGGGCTAAAAGCCCCATCTCCCTGAGAGCCTGAATGTATCGCTTCGTCCCATCGCGAGGGGATCGCAGCCATGCTAATCCGACCCGAACGAACAAACTCGATAATACCAAAGGGACGGAGCGCAAAGAGCGCATCACTCACCTCTTCTACTGCTCCCGTTCTCTCAAAGATGAGAACGTGCGCACTCTCTGAGACTAGAACTAAATGGTGATCTTCTATCACCTGAGAGAGACCACTATCCTCTCTCCTTAAGATCTTTATTAACGCAACCTCTCGGCTGACCATCGCCTCATCTTCACCGACAATAACTTCGTGAACCTCAATGATTTTCCGGATTTGTTCGGCCAATTTTCCCGCGGTATCTTTCTCTGTGTTAATTACGATCGTGTAGCGCGATACACCGGGGAATTCCGTTTCAGAAACGGTCAATGATTCGATATTTATCTTGCGCCGTGTGAAAACAGCGGTTACCCGATGAAGTAATCCCGGGTTATTGTCTGAAAAAACAGTCAAGCAAACACTGTGCGCCATAGCGAACCCTTCAGGTAAAATCTTCAAAAATGGCCCTTCTTGCCCCTAAAAATGGTATAGATTTCAATCGTGATTAAGGCCGCTTATTACTTTAATCGAATATCTGATACTCCCGTTCCAGCCGATATCATCGGAAAAACATTTTCCTCCTTTTCGACTAGCACCTCGATAAGACAAGGTCCGGGCGTTTCAAGCGCCCACTGAATCGTTTCGTCAAGATTCTCCCGCTCAGAAACTCTCCTCGCAGGAATTCGGAAAGCTTCAGAGAGTTTCACGAAATCAGGATTATCAAGATGAACAAATGAATAACGACTATCGAAAAATAGCTCCTGCCACTGACGCACCATTCCGAGAAAGTTATTGTTGAGAATCACGATTTTTACCGGTGCTTTCTCCTGCGCGATCGTCCCCAACTCCTGACAGGTCATCTGAAAACCACCATCGCCAACAATCGCAAGCACTGGCCTGTCGTCAACTGCGAGTGCGGCACCAAGAGCAGCAGGAACTCCAAATCCCATAGTTCCCAATCCCCCTGAAGAGATCCAACCATCGGTTTTCGCATATCGATAGTATCTAGCGGTCGCCATCTGATGTTGGCCAACATCAGTTACTGTGATCGCCTCTCCCTTTGTCGCCTCTGATAATCGATGAATCACCTCTGCCATCCGGATTCCACCTGAGGATGGAGTGACCTCGGGCGCAATAACGGTCTCAAATTCAGACTCGTAGAGCTCTGCAAATCGGGCAACCCACTCGGAATGAGTTCTGTTGTTCACCCGATCGATAAGCGCTGACAGACCCTGTCTGGCATCGATCCGCAATCCCACATCAACTTGCACCAGCTTGTTTATTTCAGCCCGCTCAATATCGATATGAACTATCTTTGCTTGTTTTGCGTATGTGTTTACCGTACCGGTTACCCGATCATCAAATCGCATCCCCACCGCAACGATCACATCCGCCTGATTCGTCAGAATATTTGGTGCGTAGTTTCCGTGCATCCCTAACATTCCACCGTATAAGGGGTGGCGGGTAGGAAACGCTGAAAGACCTTGCAAGGTTAAAGCAACTGGAGCACCAGTTTTTTCGGCAAAAATCTGAAGTTCTTTTTGAGCCCGTGCTATAAGAACCCCCCTTCCTGCAAGAATAAGGGGCTGTTTAGCTTCGTTTATTAAGTCGGCTGCACGATCGAAATCATCATCAGAGGGTGTCGTGTGGAATGCTCGTCGAGGCGGATCGTAAAAAGCTCTCTGATAGCGAGTCTTTTCTAGCTGCGCATTCTTTGTAATATCTACAACGACCGGCCCCGGTCTACCCGATTGTGCTATTGCAAATGCTTTAGCCAAAACAGAGGCAATTTCGTCAGGAGAGGTTACCTGATAATTCCACTTTGTAATCGGAACGGTTACTCCGATAATATCGGTCTCCTGAAACGCATCGGTACCAAGAAGACTGCGACCGACCTGCCCCGTTATACAAACCAGCGGAGTCGAATCCATTAGAGCATCCGCGATACCAGTTACGAGATTTGTCGCTCCTGGTCCAGAGGTAGCGATTGCAACTCCGCATCGCCCAGTTACCCGCGCGTACCCCTCAGCCGCGTGAGTAGCCCCCTGCTCGTGCCGGACTAGTACATGCCGGATTCGGTCCTGGTAGTGGTACAGCGCATCATAGGCGGGCATTATCGCCCCTCCCGGGTACCCAAAGACCACCTCGACCCCAAGGTCAACGAGGGAACGCATAAGAGCTTCTGCACCCGTAATCTCTTCTTCCGCAGATGAGTAGCTGCTCTGTTCAGCCATATATCAAAGTCCCAGCAAATAAGTTTGGAGAAACGCTCCCCAGGCAAATACCGAAAAAAAAACCCCCGCACCGGTTGTTAGTCGGTGCGGGGGCTTTATGCCACAGTCGCCTAGCAAGGCGGCCCGCACCGATTAGTAAGGAGTACGACGACAAGTAACACTGTTCCGGTTCCGGTAATTGCGATACCAGAAGAATCAGAACTTGTTAAGGTGCGCCGCTCGGAGCGGAAGGGCATATTATTCATAGCACAGAGGGTATACTGAAAAACGATGGTTTGTCAATCAAGGAGCTCGCTCCGCATTGTGGGTCAAAAATCAAGAATTCTTTCGCTTCAGTAATATTAGTTCGACCTACAAAATGGAGGAAGATTTTCTGAGTTCAAGATTTTTTTCCTAAGAGGCTGCGAAATAAGGGGGTTCGAGGCGAGGGTGCCGCTGCTTTGGCACAGACTCGATTCGAAAAGACGAGGAAAAACCGGAAGAATATCAGGCATATTTTGAGGATTTTTCCTCGTCTTTTCGAATCGATGTATGGGCCGAATGGGCGGTGCCATCGTCCGAAACCCCTTATTTCGCAGCCTCTAAAAGTTTTTCAAGTTCCTGAAGACGTTCAAGAGCCTCAGTCAATTTTTGTTGATTTTCCTCCGCACGAGCCTTCTCGAGATCGGCTCGTTCACTCTCTTGCTCGGCCCTTTCTCGATGCTTTTGAATCTCTCTATCTTTATCCTCAAGCTCTAAGACAATATCGTCTTCAACATCCATCGCGCCGCGAATGTTTTGATCTTCTATCGCTCTTCGAAGTCGATCTAAAAGAGGTTGATGTTGTTGGGGGATCTGGTCTTCATGAATAGAGAGGGTGTGTTTATCTTCGATAGCGTTTGATTGGTCAAAGAAAAGAAGAAGCTTTTCAAGCTCTGTTCTTCGTTTTTCTTTTAGGTGGGGGATTTGAATGATAAAGCTGTTGTGGGTAAGACACTCGATGAACTGGACCTTTTTGGTAAATCTTTCACCAGTGGCGATATCGATACATTCTCGGTTTACCTTAATCACGGGAGCCGGAAGGTCAGAGATCGCTTCACCGAGAAAATAGATTGTGATTATCGGAATTGGAACAGTCCTTCCAGTTTTTGGATCGGTTGTTTGGTTTTCTCTATTTGCGTAGTGGTTTCCGAGGTATCTTCGAAATCTGAAAAGATCTTGTGCAAACTTTGCTTTCTGTAGCTCGATAAGAACAAGCTGCTCTCCCGAACCTGAGCGAATTTTTGCCGAGAAGTCAATTCGGTAAACAGTAACGGGTGGTCTTTCAAGCTCGATAGAGTGCTCGGTCGGTTGAATGTTGATGTCTAAAATCTCTTCATCAAGAATCGTTGAAAGCAAAAGTTTTGCGACTCTCTTGTCCTCAAGGAGATACTTGAACACGGCGTCGTAAATTGGATTTGCTATCTTCATGGTGTTTTCGGAGATTCTAATGTCATCAGCCTTTGCCGTTCTAGCTTTTTTCTAGCACGACAAGTGTCTGCCAAAGACGACTTTTTTGCAAGCTCGGGATAATCGGCCAAGCTATCAAAAGAGTGGTAATCGAGCATTGATTGAAACACAAATCACAGCAATTCTTCTCCGCTTTTCCACTCTAGGCTCTTTTCCTCCAGCTCAAAGGGTGGAAGCGCTCTTATTCCCTGTTCAAAGTTTTGCCGAGTGGTGCGCAATATTTCTGCTAATTCTGACTCAATTGAAGTTGAAACAGGAAGCTGAGCAATAAGATGTTTCCACTCTGAATCAAGGCGCTCTCCAGTGTAAAGAATAAGCGGTGCCGCTACCACCTTTGTGCCGCCGAAATGATAAATCGCGGACATTAGTTTTTGAACGATTTCGTTTATCTCCTCGAGAGTCATCCATGATGTATCTCGTTGAAGTATCGGAGATAGCTCTGCGATAATTCCTTCGATCCAAGGAATGGCCATTTCTCGCTGCACAGCGCCGGGGTAAGAGCTGATCGCGTCGCACCACCCCTGCAATTCCGCTCGCCAGGATCCGCTGGACCGGATACCTTGTAGTGGGCGAGATTTTATGGGACTACCCACGAAGGTTGCTTCAAATTGACCGATATAAAAGTCGATCGCCCCTAGCGATAGTGATGAAGACCGATGACGGACCCTTTCCCAAAAAAGTGCCTCAGCAATCGAACGCAAAAAACGTATTTTTTTATCACTCGGGCTTAGAGGTTCCTTTAAGTTTAAATCCATTATCGAGGGCCGATGAGACAACACACCAGAGGGTGCTCTTCCTGTTTTGGCAAAGAACGAGTTAAAAAAGTTGATGTTTGCGATAACGGCCTCAGGATCATATACCCCGCACCATATCGATGCATCAAGAAAATCATCGACCGAGCTTACACCTGCTGAGCTAAGCGCAATCGCTGCGCCGGTTAACATTTCACCGTTATAAGACGCTTCAGCTTCTAAGCAGCGCCAGAGAAATTGTGCAGGTATGCTTCCTTGCTCGAAAAAGGTTAAGGAACGGGCGTTTTCAGGCGTTGCGCCGGAGCTGCCGCAGAACTTCGATTTTAGTCTCCACGATTTATCGGAGATAAAACGGGTTCGAGCTCTGGTGTAATCGAGGAAGTGTAAATTCGACTCAATATCATCAGTGCTGCTGTAAATAAATGCCTGAAAGAGATCATCTAGGGTCGCATTTCGTGACGCTAGGTCTTCTATTAGTCGGACTAAGATTTTCTTTTTCCCCCAATTTTCTGCCTCGAATGTATCCCACCATGAACGAGCCGTTTTTTCAGCCTGTTCGTATCGTATTTTGGTTCTGACGTAACCATACCGAGCGAGTAACTGCTGGTCACTCCATCCTGTCGTAAAAGAAACGGTAATAGTCTCACCCTCGTCTACTACTGCTGATCCATTCGAATTCCCTGAGAGAGTGCTTATACCTTGATTTTTGCTCCGTTCGTCTTCGTTGTTCCAAAGAAAAACTGTCCGTCGCAAATCATCAATACATCCCGCTACTCTTCTCTCTCCAAGATCAATCTCCGCCTCTTTTTGACCGTAGACGACACCTTCGTCGATAACTACTTTTTTAACTCCCTGCTCAGCAAGTTCCGCGATTCGACACGCCGTTGGTCCAATTACAGATGATATGATCTGTCTCAAGCCCCGAGCCCCCTGTTTTTGGGAAATGGCTCTATCAGCAACGGCGACAAGAGCGCTCTGAGTGAAGGTAAGTTCAATTTCGTGGAGTTGGAATATGTTTGAATAGTAGGTAATGGGGGAGAGAACAGTACTACCAAGAATAGCAACTAAATCTTCTTTTGATAACTTTTTCAGCGACGCGATGTTCGGAAATCGAGCGACGAATTCCGGCATAAAGCCAAAAGAGATTATGTCCTCGGGGAGTATTGATTGAGTATCATATGACGACTCCTCACGAGCATCCCCGTTCCTATGAAAGCCGAGATTTCCCCCGCGCGTTCCGATGAACTTTTCGATTCCTGCAAACGCTCCTGCTGCGATGAATAAAATCTTTGAGGTATCAACAGTATATTCATTAGGCGAGTATTTTTGGGTGTGGGTGACGATATTTCCGTCGAGTGGTGCTAATAACTGCTGCTGTACCATCGCTCCTCGGATATCCTCTTGATGGCTTTGATTTAAACGAATCTTGTCGATTTCATCGATAAAGAGAATCCCCCGAGCCAGTCGCTCCTTTGTTCCGCACAGCTTAAAAAATCTAATCAGGACGTCGCTGATATTTTCTCCGACGTAGCCCTCAGAGGTTAATCCTGCAGCGTTCACGTATAGCATCGGCACCGCAAGCATCTCAGCTAATTTTTTTACGAGAAGGGTCTTGCCCGAGCCAGTTGGCCCAATAAGCAAACAGTGCTCTCGTTCTGCAAGAATGGTAGAGGCTGTTGGGTTCGCAAGATTAAGGTAATGAAAGTAAACGGCTCGACTGAGCAGCTGCTTTGCCTGCTCCTGTCCCTGCACAAATCGGTCGAGATAGGCGATCATCTCGGCGGGGGTCGGAAGGATTTTCGGTCCGGGTGTGGGAGTTGTTTTTTCCATGATTGGGTTATGACAATCCGGGGCGATGAATTATCTCAAATTAAAAGGCATTGAAGAGTCGGTGTTTCGGGGATATGAAAAAGTCTTTGCCTCATCGAACTGGTCATCAAAAAGTACACTCAAAAGCTGGCGGTGAAGGATAATCGTAGTGTTGTCAGGAGTATAGCGGGAATGTCCAATAATTGTGAGAGAAGGGGGCGTGAGTCTTGATGAGTTAAGTGAAACAGTTGAGTAATTCAAATGTTATGCGATTATGGAGATGAACAAGGGGTAAATAATCGAGAACTCTCGACAATACCGTACCTGCACCTCTATACGCACAGAAATTGCGAATTAAAGATTCTCACGCTTTTTCCGGAGACAGTTTCTCGAGCTCTTGAAGACGTTTAAGAGCCTCAGCTAATTTTTGTTCATTTTCATCAGCTCGAGTTTTCTCTTGTTCTGCGCGCTTTTTCTCCTGATCAGCTCGCTTTTTCTCCTGCTCTTCTCCTTGTCGAGCTTGCTCTGCACGAACTTTTTCGAGCTCTGCTCTTTCTTTATGCTTCTGAATCTCTCTATCTTTATCCTCGAGCTCAAGCACAATATCGTCCTCAACATCCATAGCGCCCCGAATGTTTTGATCTTCTATCGCTCTTCTAAGTCGATCTAAAAGAAGTTGATGCTGTTGTGGGATCTGATCTTCATGAATAGAGAGGGTGTGTTTATCCTCGATAGCGTTTGATTGGTCAAAGAAAAGAAGAAGCTTTTCAAGCTCTGTTCTTCGTTTTTCTTTTAGGTGAGGGATTTGAATGATAAAGCTATTGTGGGTAAGACACTCGATAAACTCGAACTTTTTGGTAAATCTTTCACCAGTAGCGATATCAATGCATTCTCGGTTTACCTTAATTACGGGAGCCGGAAGGTCAGAGATCGCCTCACCCAAGAAATAAATAGTGATTATCGGAATTGGAACAGTTCTTCCAGTTTTTGGATCGGTTGTTTGGTTTTCTCTATTTGCGTAGTGGTTTCCTAGGTACTTTCGAAACCTAAAAAGATCTTGCGCAAACTTTGCCTTTTGTAGCTCGATAAGAACGAGCTGTTCTCCCGATCCTGAGCGAATTTTTGCCGAGAAATCAATTCGGTACACAGTAACGGGTGGTCTTTCAAGCTCAATAGAGTGCTCGGTAGGTTGAATATTAATATCTAAAATCTCTTCATCAAGAATCGTTGAAAGCAAAAGTTTTGCGACTCTCTTGTCCTCAAGGAGATACTTGAATACGGCGTCGTAAATTGGGTTTGCTATCTTCATGGTGTTTTGAGAAAGAGGGCACCGTATCTTCGGCTCATAAATTCGGATTCTAGGGTTTTTCTAGTGTTTGTAGTATGAGGTATACAGAGCTTTTATGCAAGGTTTGTCCGTTTGATCTCGACTGAAAACTCGTCAGGAATACAATCCCCCAAACACCATCATACGATCGAGTTCCCGAAATCCTAGTGCCTCGGCGACGTGATGTTCGGTTACGGTGGAGTCGCCAGAAAGATCGGCAACGGTGCGAGCTACACGCATGATCCGCATAACTCCGCGAGCGGATATCTGAAGTTTAAGAGCCGCACGCTCTATTAGATCCCTCGCTGGGCGAGAAAGATCGTTATCAGCTAAAAAGTCAGGAGTTGGAAGGTGACCATTTAGAGCACCAGATCTTTCAAGCTGAATCGCAACAGCTTCGGTAATTTTTGCTTGCAGGCTCTTGGCTGACACGGTCACTGGGGTTGGCGTTGTTTCACGCTGGAGTATTGATTGAATCGGAACTGCTTGGAGGTATAGGTGTAGGTCTATTCGATCCAGTATTGGTTGTGAGAGCTTTCTTAGATATGATTGAAGCGCAATCTGACTGCATGAGCAGGAGTCTTTCGATATACCGAGCCGCCCACATGGGCAGGGATTCATTGCGGCTATGAGCTGGAATCGGGCGGGAAACTCCGCAGAGCTTCTCGCTCTACTGACTAACACACGGCCCTCCTCCAGCGGGGTGCGGAGCGATTCTATCGCGGTGCGGCGAAACTCGGGGAATTCATCGAGAAAGAGGACTCCGCCATGTGCGAGGCTTATCTCTCCCGGGCGAACTGGGACACCACCTCCGACGAGTGCCGCATCACTGAGCGAGTGATGTGGCGCTCGAAATGGGCGGCGGCCACGAAGAAAATCCTCGACAGGAAATCCTGCAACTGAATGAACCTTTACAATATCGAGTAGATCCCGCTCCGTTACCGCGGGTAGAAGTTCCTCAAACCGTTGTGCGAGCATCGATTTGCCGCATCCCGGTGGGCCGATAAAGAGGATATTGTGCCCTCCGGCCGCAGCGATGGTCAGAGCTCGCTTGGCTCTTTCCTGACCGATGACTTCGTCGAGAGATATTTGTGAACCGCCCGAATTTTCGCTACTGCGATTTGAATCGGGTTGTGGAGGACGAACTCCATCTCGTAAATAGAGAAGAACCTCGGCGATTGAACGGGCACCAACTGGCTCGATTCCGCGGAGTAGTCGAACTTCCGAAACATTTTCGTGCGGAAGAATAATCTCGGTCGCGCCCTGTTCCATTGCGGTGATCGCCATGCTGGCGGCTCCACGAATTCGATGCAGCTCGCCGTCGAGTGCAAGCTCTCCATGGAATGAGCGGGAAGTGAGGGAATCTCTCGGTATTAGTTTGAGAGCTGCGAGAAGCCCAACTGCGACTGGAACATCAAACGACGAACCTTCTTTTCGAACCTCTGCAGGAGCTAAATTAACGAGCACCTGTTTATCCACAGCTATTGAGAGGTGTCGCAACGCCGAGAGTATACGTTCGCGCGATTCACGTACTGCACAATCTGCCATACCGACCAAGGTGAAAAGCGATTTTCCCGACCGAACCGCTATCTGTGCCTCAACCGGAACTGCCTTTAAACCGACAATCGTACTTGTAAGAACTTTCGCTAACATTCAAGCCTCTATTTGTGAACGTTTTTTTTCGGGGTCGTAATCTCTGCTTTATTTAGAATGAACCTCTCTTTTATCGAAACATCGGGAAGAAAGTTGTCAGTTTTGGGGATTTTTTTTGGAATGGAATGTGCCTTTTGTGTGAGTAGACAAATTAACTCGGCAAAAATTTCCCCTTTCGATAATGGAAACAATTAACGCAGATCAGATGTGGCGGCGGATTCCTCCTGAAGAGAAGTTCGAGATACTCTCAAAATCAAATGCTTCAGGAGTCTCGGCTGTTCTCTTTTGTATGGTTGTATTTCTTGTCCTCTCGGTGGGCCTTAGAGAGCAATTCATTTTCGGATTGTCGATTATTCTGATTCCTCTTGTTTTTCAGAGGGCTGCTTCAAAACGGTGGCGCGAACTGAAACCAAGAACGATTATTGAATATTTAGCTGTTCGTTCAGCGGCTCGTCGTTTTGCATTTGCGGGTAAGGCTCGAGATTTATCAGTTCATCAGATTATTCGGGGAATTTGGGTCGAGGAGCGAAGTGATGATGAAACTGAATTGAGTGCGCGGTCACCATCTGCAGAAAAGCCGGTATGGTTGGTGCTTTTGGGAGATTCCCTCGTATGCCTTAGTGAATCAGCCCGAGGGGCGAATCTCGAGTATGGAGCCCATCTGCGCGAAGATTTTGAGATGCAATCGGTTGAGGTTGAGTCGAGTGGCGGGAAGAGATTGCCGGTTCGCGAGTTTCGCTTCTGGAAGATACTTCCGACGAAGGAGCGGGTGTCGTGCCGATTTACTACTAGATTTTCAGGGGCGATGCTCGTATTCGAGCACCGTTTGAATCAGCAGAAAACAGCGGTTCGAGAGGAAGATTCTCTTGCTCGATAATGGCTTGTCCAGAATGACGAGGGCCGAATGGCTAAAATCTGTTCTGTTTGGATCCATAGCACTCAGCTATAGTGATTCGGTCTAGTGACCTCAAGAGCAGATTCGACACTATGAGAAATACATTAACAGTATCTACTGGCGCGCATTTCCAAAAATTCGAGATGCCCGTCTATCGTTCCTGTCTGGGTCTGTTTTTCTGCAAGGTTTGTTTTGCAGCTATTATCTTTGCGATCAGCGGCGCCTCTAAAGTCTATGGACAGGAATTGTTGCAATCCGGCCGAGGAGAGTCTGCATTGCTGGTATCACGAGTTTCTGATGATATTGTATTGAGCTTTCCAGAAGGTACGAAGCCGACAACCTTTTTACTCGATAGTCCGAGGAGACTTGTTATTGATGGCAGAGGAAGCAATTTCCCTTCGTCATGGAATGTTACTAAAAATGTATCTGATTCCTTAGTAAAGAAAATTCGGGTGGGTGTTCATCCAGACAAGGTTCGTGTAGTTCTCGACCTTGCTGTATCGAGTGGAGAAGTACAGCGCTCAGTACAGGGAGCCAAGGTGGTAATCTCCTTGTTGACAGCTGCTGATAAAGCAAAATCGGAAAGGCTAAAAGAAATAGCTCTGGCAATTGCGTCTGCGACACCGTCACCGTCACCGTCTGCGACACCATCATCAACTGCGACTCCGTCACCAACTTCTACGGCATCAACAACATTTACTCCAACACGATCCCCAACAGCTACTGTGACACAAACGCCGACGGCAACCTCGTCACCTACTCCAACGCCATCAAAAACAGCCACGCCATCGCCAACTCCATCAGCTACATTAACTGCCACTGTAACGGCAACCGCAACTCCGACATCAACCGCAACCCCATCGGCAACCTCAACATCAACATCAACTTCAACTCCAACCCCATCGGCCACCGCTACCGCAACTCCGACGACCACAGCAACACCATCACGAACCCCAACGGCTACTCCATCGGCCACCCCAACCGCTACGCCATCACCGACCGCAACGCTTACCCCATCACCGCGGGCCACCGCCACAGCTACCCGTACCGCCACGCCAAATCCAACCGATACGCCCCGAATTCAAAAGAAACCGCTCGTAACCCCATCGCCATCGATTGAGCCACCAATCCTTCGCGAGCCAACGACATCTCCGGTAACACCGGCGATGCCGCCGACAGAGACCGCTACGCCGACCCTGACTGCAAGCCCAACCCAAACTTCCAGCCCGACGCCAAGTCAAACAGCCACTCCAACCTTGAGTCCAACATCAACGCCAAAACCATCAACATCTCCCACGAGGAGCGCAACGCCGATCGCAACTTTGGTACCGACAATATCCCCAAGTCGTGACGCTTCACAAATACCCTCTCCGGAGGCCACGGTGGTCCAGCCGAAGCCCACCGTGGCAAAAACGACCAGCGTCACACCAAAAACTACTCCAACATCAGGTAAGCAACGACTCCTGAGCGGAATCGATTTTGATACCGTCGATGGTGAACACGTTGTGGCACTTCGACTGAATCAGGCGGTGCCCCCGTTTCAGTTAGTTAGGCGGGACGTTCGAACTTATCTTTTAACCGTTCCCGAGACCGGAATTTCAACTCTTGGCCTTTCGCTTCCTCAGTATCCGCCAGCCGATTTCTCAGGAATTACCTTTATTCATCCTCAAGCTGGGAATTCCAAGCTTTTGGCCACAATCGGTGTTAAAAAGGGGGTAAAGTTAACCGCTGTTCCGAGCGAATCAGTGATATTTATCAAGATTGAGGAACAGTAGGGCGTTTTTTCACTCTGCTAAATCGGATGGTCCATGATAGCGCAACATATCGGCGCGTAACGCTTGCGTGACCGCTTCTTCGTTTTCATCGGGGCCGACGTGACGAGGAGTTAGAACGTGCACTGTAATGCGCGAGAAGGGGAGAGGAAGAAACATCCGATCCCAGCTTCTGAAGCGAAAGCATCGCTCCGGAATGGCAACAACTCCACTGATAGGAGCACCCGAAAGCTGAGCGAGCTTGATGATGCCCGGTTTTAGCTCGTGTCTAGGGCCGCGGGGGCCATCCACCGTTATCGCGCCGATGGCACCCTGACGCATCGCACGAACGAGTCGGCGAAGAGCCTCGCTCCCTCCTTTTCCGGAAGAGCCACCAACAGAGCGAAATCCAAGAAGAAAGAGAAGTTGCGCGATAAGCCTTCCATCTGAATGTTTGCTCACAATCGGAATGAGTGGGCGGGGTGGAATAGGCGATTTGCGTCGGCACTCCGATACAACAAATGGAACAACAAGCTGCTCTCCATGCCACATCGCAAGGATACACGATTGTCCAACGCAGGTGGCAGTCAATGATGCTCCAGGTTCGCAGTGAACAGTGATGCGAAGAGTGGAGAAGATCGTGTGCAGGAATCTATGAACGATCGCAACGAGAATTCTTCGAGCAAAAGGTAGCTGAGGAATATCGCCAAATTCGGAGTTCGGAGTTGTCATGCGAAAATAATCAGGAGAGGGTTGATTTATGTCGATACTGTAGCGTACGCGATAAGGGCTCCCTGGTGTAAATAAAGATAACCAGAAAGAGAACCTGAGAGGAAGGAGTTAGTCGCCGGATTGTAGCTAATCTCTGTTGCACGAAGTGTCAGCGAGAGGTTCGAAAGAGGAGAGAGCGCCTTGATAGCGGCCTCTTTTGCGCAAAATATCGCCAACCCCGAGCGCCAATATTGCGGTAAGCTATCATCGTCGCACCAATCGGTATACGCCGCGAACTCTCTCTCAGAGGTTATACGGGCAATTAATCTCGGTGTAATTTCTCGTTGAATTAGTTCAATATCAACGCCAACGCTTGCAATATTGCTCTCAGTGCTAACGATAGAACACACTCCTGTTTGATCCTTCCCTTTGGTATGGGCTAAAGAGCCTTTGAATGGCGGGGGAAATAATGGCTCTCCGAGGGCGCCACGACCTATCGAAAGAGGTATTGGCGCTTCGAGAGGAGCTTCGCTGTCGCAACTGATATTAATAAGATGTGCGATACATACACGAGCGCACTCGCGGGCCTCATCACTTAGCGATTGCGCCGAAAGGGGATGGTGGCGCACGGAGCTATTCTCGGTCACCATGACAGAAATTATGGTGCGAGGTGTGAGCGGATATATAATTGGTGTGGGGTGACTCTCGGGTACCATACGAGTAATATAAACGTTTTGCCGCAGCGTAGCGGCTTCGAAACAGAGAGTCCAGAGAGTAGCCTTTACGCCGCAAATAGAGAGATGAAAGGGGTTATAGAAGAATTGGAGTGGAATAGTCGTTACTATGGCATGGTGGTTAGCTAAGAGTGAGCCAGATGTTTATTCTATCGAAGATCTCAAGCGAGAGGGGACTACCCTCTGGTCGGGGGTTCGCAACTATCAGGCGCGCAATTATCTTCGTTCGATGAAAGTGGGTGAGAAATTATTTTTCTATCACTCTGTTGTGAACCCAGTCGGTATCGCTGGAATTGCGGAGGTTTGTTCCATCGCTGAGCCTGATCCGACGCAGTTTGATCCAACGAGTGAATATTTTGATCCTCGTGCTACGGTCGATGCTCCTCGATGGTTTTGCCCCCGAGTTGCCTTTGTTGAGGCCTTTGATTATGTCCTTCCGAGAAAAGAGTTGATGGAAAGACCGGAACTAGAAGGCCTTGAGCTTCTTAAACCCCGCAGTCGGCTAAGTGTGCAGCCAGTTTCAGAGGAACACTTTCGATTATTGTATAGTTGGGCTAAAGACCGAGCGAAGCAGTAATCGAGGAGTTTCGGATCACGCTGATATAGACGTTAGGTAAAATTCATGACGATACCGATCAAAACGGATGAAGAGATAGTGCTCATGAGAGAGTCGTGCGCGATAACTGCGACTATTCTTGAAGAGCTAAAAGAGATTGTGAAGCCTGGTATCTCTACAGAGGATATCAATCAATACGTTCACGAGCGAATCATCGCAGAGGGAGGGACTCCTTCCACGCTCCATTATCGGGGATTTCCAAAAAGTTGTTGCACCTCAGTAAATGACGTTATCTGTCACGGCATTCCGAGCCCCCACGTTGTTCTTCGACATGGAGATATAATAAACGTCGACGTGACGACCTATAAGCAGGGTTTTCATGGTGATGCGAGCGTTATGTTTCTTGTAGGTGGTGAAGAGGCGTGTACACCTGAAGCGCGCGAACTCGTTCAACACACTAAAGAGGCGCTAGAGCGTGGTATTCGGGAGGTTAAACCTGGAGCTCGATTTGGGAATATCGGAGCGGCAATTCAGGAATATATTCGCAAACTAGGTCGAGGTTACGGGATTGTTCGCGAGTACACCGGTCACGGAGTTGGACGAGAGTTCCACGAATCACCACAGGTCTTGCATGTTGGGCGAAGGGGAACGGGCGAGATTATGCGCGCCGGTATGACATTTACGGTGGAACCGATGATTAATCGGGGCACCCATAAAACAGTGCTCTCTCCAATAGACCGATGGACCGTTCGAACGGCTGATGGCCTTTTGTCCGCGCAATGGGAGCACACGGTGCTTGTAACTGAGACGGGAGTGGAGATTTTAACAGTTCCGCGTTAGTGAGTGTATGAGCGATAGCGGTGGGGCTCGGTAATATCCACTACCGAGCCCTTTCGGACACCCACCAGACACCTAATCGAATTATCGCGCCTTCATAATAATAAAGCGCTCCATACCTCGGGATTCGACCACGAGACGAACGCCGCGTGGGCTTTTTACCGCCTTTTCAGTGACGGAGTTGATGAATTCTTTTACGGAAGTGATCTCCTGACCGTCAACACTAACGATAACATCGCGCACTAGAAGGCCCGCATCATCTGCGATACTCCCCGGTTGCACAGAGAGAACCACCACACCGGACCGTCGCTTCGAGCCGATACGGCGCGCAAGTTCAGGAGTGAGGTTGTCGATTGCAATCCCAAGCGTTGTATTTGTTGACCCATCCTCGGCTTCTGGGCTGCCGAACTCAGAATCTTTTTGAGCGAGCTCATCAACAGCAACGGTGAGTTTAACCTGTTTACCTTCTCGGAAAACAGTTACTGGAATCGAGCTTCCTGGCGGAGTGCTCGCAACGAGGTTTCGAAGATGATTAACATCTTTAATCTTCTCCCCATTGAATGAAACAACGATATCGCCCTGATTCATGCCCGCTTTATCCGCGGGGCTTCCTGGCTGAACCTGCCCAACCAGAGCACCCTCTGTCTCAGAAAAGCTGAATGAAGAGGCCATCTCTTCGGTGAGATTCTGAATAGCGACTCCCAACCATCCGCGGACAACTTTGCCCTTGGTTATCAAACTTGATGAGACCGATTTTGCCATGTTACTTGGTATCGCAAATCCGATACCCATGTAGCCTCCGCTACGAGAGAAGATGGCGGTGTTGATGCCGATAACTTCGCCGTAGAGATTTACGAGCGGCCCCCCGCTATTGCCGGGATTAATTGCAGCATCGGTCTGAATGAAGTCTTCGTACTGTCCAGTGTTGGAGAGCGATCGACCTTTTGCGCTCACGATACCCGCTGTGATCGAATTTTGCAGCCCAAAGGGATTTCCTGCCGCGATAACCCATTCGCCTATCCGCAATTTTTCTGAATCTCCGAACGTTGCAGGCACTAATTTCGGGGCACCGATTACTTTTATAACAGCTAGATCGCTCCTTGGATCGGACCCAACGACCTCTGCTTTATATTCTTTTTTGTCGCCGTGTATCCGCACGATCACCTCATCGGCCTCACCAACAACGTGATTATTCGTCACAATGTGGCCGTTGGTGTCGATAATAACGCCGGTGCCGAGTCCTGTTTGAGGAGCCTGTTCAGGCGATTGGTTGCCAAAACGCTCCATAAAATCGTCCCCGAAAAATTCCCGGAACGGATCAAAAAAAGGATCGTTTGGAAGGGAGTGCGGGGCTCTGTTGTTTTTCGGTGCATTTGTCGCGGGTTTCGGTTTTTTTGTCGCGCTGATGCTCACAACGGAGGGTTGGATAATATCGGCAACTCGCTCAAAAGCAGTCGTTAGTGTTGAGGCGGCTGCGATTGCATCGTTCTGACCCCCTTCAGCAAAGCACGGGCTCGGAGCCGCCGCAATCGAGGAAAGAGCGACAATCGGAGAGGCAAGAGCAGCAATCAGAGTCGTTGAGTTTAGAATAAAGCGTACAGAGCGATTCGCGGAGGTTTGGAGAGTATTTGGTTTGTTCACGGTGTTTGATGTATTCATAGCGCTTGAAAGAGACGGCTTTTAAATTTTTTTCGCGATTAAATCCGTTGCAAGGCTCGGGAGTTATGGCGGCCGGAAGGTCTCGGAAGACGCAGCCCTGATGATTAACGATGAGGATACCGCCCTCTAACGCTCCTCACAAGGTCAAAGGCCACCAAGCCTCGATTGGAAGTCTATATTTTATTCAGGTAACCCTGTTATGGGGTCGTCTCGTGGGAATTGAGACAAACAGGCTACCCCTTTGCAATGCCGCCCTCAATCGGTAACACAACTCTATCTCTCAGAACTCCATCGCGATAGCTCTCGGCGAGATCTTGAAAAAGTACAAGATCGACCTGCACAGGCAGGGTGCTCTCTTCGAGCTGTTCTGCGGTGGTGGAGAGTTGAGATCGGGTTGCAGGGCCTTCGATTAGTATATCGACATCTGAGAACTTTGCCTGATCACCGCGAGCTCGGGAGCCGAAGATAGACACGGTGCATCCCGCACGCTGCAACGGCCAAACAGCCAGTTCGTTCAGCTCTCTCCAGTGTCGTTCCTCAAGCCCCCATGGATGCATCGCGACCTTTTGTTGTTTTGCCGCTCTTGTCAGATATCGGAACAGTTCTAACTCGCTAGTGAGTGATTTAAAGCCTTTTAGCTCACTCGCTCAATCGCCACCAGCAATTCGTCCACGAATACTGGGAGTGTCTGAGCGGCGGTGAATACTTCTTCCGCGAATTTAAGGGGTATAGGTTGTTATTTACTGTTAGGATTTTCGCGCAAGAGTCGTTCCAAAGAATCCAAAAGAAAATTGCCGACTTTATCGTCACCGACAGCCGTTCGAAGAATCTTTAGGGCCGTTTTGACGGTTACTGGCCTCCCTTGCATGTCTTCAGCTTGTATATCTTTCTCCGGTAATCCTTGGAAATCAATCCCAGGAATCGGGACAACGAGAGCGACGAGATCAGCTTCTGAGCTCAGCGGGCTGTCTACCACTCCATTCAGTCGCGATTTTGCATAATCCGACAGCATCAAGCTCATGCTGTCATCAATCCCCTTTAACTCCTCGAACCTCTGCAGCAGTTTTCCTTTAAGCGATTTAAAATCCGTAACCAGGTTATTCACTATTTCGTTGGGATTATTCGGTGGACCATTTGAATACCGGTTGGAATCAATACCGAATGCCGCCTGAGCTCCTTGAACTAGTGTTACCGCAAGCCCAACATCAGAGGCTAAGGTATAAATTTTGTTTACCTTTTCTGTATTCGATCCTTCGGTAAGAATTGTATCAATCCATTCGTTAGCGTTACAATTCTGATAGTTAAGCGAGTGTCCCTGCCACCTATGCGCAAGGTCCTGTAACCCAACCTCAGCGACCCTGAAAGCGGCCCACATTCTAAAAATTGTCTCAATCCGATTATCTGGTATTCCATTCGGAAGAGCTTGGTCGCCCGAAGGCGGGAGACACTCCCCCAGAAAGAGTAACTGAAGCTGTTTGAAGCGCGCTTCGTGAACGGGCTTATCTACTTTTGAGCATAACTCTTTTATTTCAGAAGCCTCAGGACTATTTCGTCTGAGGAGAACATTTTTTCCAAAACTGATGAGGTAGTCTCGAGCTAAATTCCCATCACTACTTAGCACTAGAGGCTGATCTCGCGGCAGGAAGCCGGCTCTGAGAATTTCTGGTCGAACAAAAACCTCATTTGCGATATCTACTTGCCAATTCTTTGGGTAGAGGTCACGAAACAATTCGCCGACAGAACGGTTCCTTTGTTTCCAGAATTTCGGGAAGTGCCCTAAAAAATTATGGAAGTCGTCGGTATTCGGTAAAAAACTAGCGTTTTCCTGACGAAAATTTCTTTTTGCAGATTCGATATGTGGCCTGAGTCCGAGAGGGACCTCACCATGCTCTGCGCTTCTTCCATGTTTCCAACTATAAGCGTCGCACTCTAAATACGCCAACGTCAAAGCAATCTGAATTGTTTCTTTAATAGTAACTCGTCTCCTATTAGGGTTTAGGAGGTCCTCATCTTTGGCAGAATTCGCGCCATTTCTGAAAAGAAAACCTAGCATATGCCTTACCCCTGTTTCCGACCAAGCGTTCCAAAAAGCTCTTCACCCCCATCGTTCACCCCTGCTCCTCTGTGTCCGAAAGCGCCACAGCGCCATCGTGAAGAACTTGATGATTTTTTTTCTGTTCCAGTAGTCGCCACTGAAATTCAGAAACCTCTGAACGGGACAAAAAACAAATAACACCCTGATAATACCCTCTCCTAGAAGCGCTTAAACCACCAAGGAGTGTACTCTGGACATCATCTCGAGTTCGTCAAAGATACTACAGTAGAATATTAGGTCTAAGCAAACCTCGGCAGACGTGTCTTTCGGCGATGGTGGTGGGGATTGTTCTGGCCCGCACCATGAATTGAAGAGAGTTTGTCAGAGCTCTTCGTGTGGTGGGCTTACATTATCATGATATCGCGATATGAAAGCGTTTCTTTGGGGTGGCGGAGTTTCATTTTGAGAAGCTTGCCACCTACCTATTTCGTTGTTCATCAATCCGAAGGGCATCAACATTCTGATTGTGAGATTTGTACGCAAAAGCATCGATATCCCGATCTTATGGAATAATTTTGATAAGCGGGGCAATTCAAACACAGCGGAGCGAATTGAGATCATCAACCGCGTCATCGTTCATATGTAAAACAGCCAATCGGCCCTAATAGCCTAAAATTAACCAAGATCTTGCCTATCAATAACAGTAGAAAAAAAGTGCAAAAAAAATTAAAATCAAGAATCGCGACGCTTTAGCCGTCTCTGAACGCTGCTGCACAACTATTTAAGTGCTCCGAATAGAACGGGAGTGTTTCTCCAAGATAATAAGCAAAAGGTAGTCGGTGGATCCATCAAAATTATCTGATACATCTCGGGCCATCATTAACCTCTATACCGCTGAAAAATAGAGGAATGGGTGACAGTTGGGGTAATGAGCTCGGCAGTTAATGAAAGCTCTAATGGCGAATCAATTTATATACTAGCTGTTCGTCTTGGTAAGGCAATAGAAGAACGTAATCGTGTTCTCTTCAGAGGTGAAACAAACGGTTTGCCAGGGAAGGTCTTGGAGGGAGCACGTAAAGCTGGTGGTACAACTGTTGGATGTTCAGCAGCACGTTCTTTTGAAGAGCATAAATAGAAATAGTTTTTGCCTGAGATTGGTTTAGATATAGTGATCATTGTGTCGGGTTCAATTGGAACGCTCAATGAGTTCAGGATAGCGTGCGAAGAGGGGAAAATTATTGGCGTCCTCTGTGGCACGGGAGGTGTCTTCGATATGATCGAAAATATCGTGGAGAAACTTGCGAAACAAACAAAAGCGATTCTAGTTTATGAGAGCGATATTGATGGTCTTCTCGATAGCTGCATTTAGGCATTGAAACAAAGATCAATTTCTAGCCCGTAGAAATGGATGAACAAGAACTGAATGGGGAGATTTGTAGGCGGATCTCTAACTCAGATACACAAAGGTTCACCTCTCAGTCAAAGAACATCGCTGAGAGAGAGCGCTAATTTGCTGCTAACTCTAAGCCTCTGCGTTAAAAGTGATAATGTTGCAAAAACTACAGCGAACGGAGAAATGAGATAAGTCTTGCACGTTCTTCCACTTGTAAAGCCTGAAATCGCTCATTAGTGGCTGCTGCTTCACCACCATGCCACAGTATCGCCTCTTCAAGGGTACGAGCGCGACCATCATGGAGGTAGTTTTCGCCGCCACCCCTGAGAGCTAAACGGGTTAGACCAATTCCCCAGAGGGGTGGGGTTCGCCATTCAGAACCTGAGGCGCCGAATTCCGGTCGGTTATCTGCTAATTCTGGGCCCATGTCATGAAGGAGAAGATCTGAGAAGGGGTGTATCGTCTGATGCGATAATTGGGAGATTGCGTGTTTCCCGGTCATAAGGGTCATCGTATGACATTTGCTGCAGCCCAAGGAACTAAAAAGCGCTTTGCCACGAATAACGTCAGGAGAATCTTGATTGCGAGCTCGGGGAACCGCCAAGGTCTGCGAATGAAAAATCGTCTTAAGGAGTGCGTGTCTGTCGATATCTGGGCTACGATCCCCGACCGGTATTAGAGGATTACTCACCCCCATATCGACGGCATAGGCAGTCGCAATTTGCTGAGTAACGGTGGGCGCTGCCGCCTTCCAGCCGAACTTCCCGAGGCTAATCCTCTTTTTCACGAGATCCCAGACCCTATTAGGTCGGCCGGAAATACCATCATGATCGACATCGCTCGGGTCGGCTAACTCTTGTATCGTTTTACCCTCAATTGCATCGAGAAGACCGACACCGAACACAGGCGGTGGACGGCGCACTGAGGTCAGTGTTGTGTGGGTAAATGTTGACCCGACTCCACTGACTATAATCTTCGGCTTTCTGAGCTGGTAGGGTGTCCCATCAGGATAGGATCCATCCGTTGCCTGCCACCTGATACGAATACTGCCATCGGGCTTTATCCCTCGTATTGCATGATCGCGCAGCTGAAGCCCGAGATTTGGAACTGGCACTGGCCCTCCAGGGAGCGCTGATTGACCAGAAGAGCGGCTGATCTTTACGACCGCCTGACTCCCCGAGCGCGAGAATACCGGCGCTCCACGTCCCGCGTTCATATGACAACTAACGCAGGAAACGTTATTAAACTGAGGACCGATCCGAATTTTCCCTCCGATGGGGCTACGCGCGAAGTTTTTCCGAAATCCTTCACCTCCAAAATCGTGTTGCTGAAGCGCATCACTGCTACTGAGATTCGCAAGCGGCTGCTCATAGGCGTGAGCACTTTCTACATCAACAGTAGTATCTCCCCCTTCAAGAGCAATGTCATTTCCTGGATCAGCGAGAGCTACTCCGATCGTGAAGGATAATAAGAGTGGAATGAGAAGTCGATGACGGCGACGCACCACAGTCCGTTTCCTTTTATCAGAGAGGGGGGCTTAATCGATGCTCTGATTCGACACACAGCTCACCACCTGACCTACCGGCTTTAGGGTGCGATAACTTACCCCACTTTGTGGATTGATGATCGTAACTGCTTCACCATCTTCAACGGCTATCTCCCACCCCATATATTCAAGATAATCGCCTACCATGACGGTTCCGTTTCCCGGAACGATTCGCCGGTACACGGTAGCTCCACTCAGTGATTTTACCGTTAGAAGGGTGTTGTTTTGTCTGCGTGCGTAAAAGGCGAGTAGGTCCGGCGCACCGGAGTCTTGCTTTAATGGATAGGGACCTCTCGAACCGGCAGGTATAGCACCGAGCTGAAACGCCTGGGGCGTGTCGGTAAACGGTTTTAGCTTAAGCACCGCACGATTATCGCCAGGAACCGATCGAAGCACCGCCAGGTGATCGGTTACGCCGTCGGGGCTAAAAAAGAAATTCCAATCCCGGAACGGGCTACCAAGTGCTCGGTAGAGACGCTCCTCGCCCAATTTATCTCCGTTGTAGGATGAGAGAAAATAGTCTACGCGGAGTCCGAGCTTGCCGGTTGTTTTTTTTAGAATGAGCGAATCGGTGATCCCATTACCATTGTAATCTCCTCCCTGGATAATAATATCACCGGACCTTCCCAGTTTTCGTGATATAGAGGTGCCGCCTAAGTAGTCAACCGAACGACCAATCCAGGTGGCTCTTCCTTTTTCATCGGCTGTGACTGGGTTTACGATCGCCGCGACAGCTCTCCCCTTTTGGAACCAGTTTCCGGGAATAAGTTTGGCAGAAGGATCGCCAAAGTTGTCGATAACCGTCCGTAACTGACCAGTCCTTGGATTAAAAGCGGTCCAGTCGTATGAGCCCTGTGAATTGAGATTCACGAGACCGATTTCGGATAGTCCATCCCCGTCAAAATCGCAGACCGTATCGGCAAAGCTAGGCGAAGCAGCTGCAAAAAGAAGTAAGGATAGAGAGGTCAAGTAGGAAAAGATTTTCATAAGCACCACCCAAACGTCTAGTTAATAAGTCCAGTCTTTGCGATTTCATGACAGAGCACAAGTAAAGGAACAATTGTGTATATGCGTATATAGACATATACGTATACGTATTTATATTAAGGGCTGAGAATTATGAGTAAAAACATGTTGAAGTCGCTTACGAATGGGCAGCTAGAATCTGTAGCACGCTATTTTGTCGCACTCGGTGAGGTGAGTAGGCTTCGAATTCTGCAAGCTATTAACTCTGGCGAGAGGAGTGTCACGGAGGTTGCTGAAATCACAAAGCTCAATCAGCCGAATGTTTCGCGCCACCTCTCTATCCTCTTAGCAGCTGGATTAATCCAGAAACGAAAAGAGGGCGTGCGAGCTATCTATTTTGTCAGTGATTCATCGTTGGTAGATATATTTTCAGTCGTCGGAAAACGATTTGGTAACAGGAGAAATCATTCCACCCACTAAAGCTTTATCGGAAAATTAATCGCATTGACAGGCATAGTGAGGACCCAGTTCAAAGATTCGAAAAAAAAGTTTTTCTTACGTTGGATCGGACCAATTGGCAATATGGTACGAAGGACATCAACATTCTGATTTTGATATTTGTGCACAAAAGCATCGATATCCCGATCTTATGGAATAATTTTGACAAGCGGGGCAATTCCAACACAGCGGAGCGAATTGAGATAATCAACCACGTCATCTTCCTAGTTAAAACGGCCAATTGGCCCTAATAGCCTAAAATTAACCAAGATCTTGCCTGTCAATAACAGTAGAAAAAAAGTGCAAAAAAAATTAAAATCAAGAATCGCGACGCTTTAGCCGTCTCTGAACGCTGTTGCACAACTATTTAAGTGCTCCGAATAGAACGGGAGTGTTTCTCAAAGATAATAAGCAAAAGGTAGTCGGTGGATCCATCAAAATTATCTGATACATCTCGGGCCATCTTGCAGCGGGCGCAGCAAATAGCTGCAACTGCTGGAGTTTCTGAGGTTGATACCGACCATGTGTTGTTGTCGCTTACTCTTGACGATGGAGGTGTAGTGCCTCGGTTGCTCAGTGTTTTAGAGGCTCCCCCTCAGCTTGTTCAACAGGAGATGGAGCGAGAGGTTATGAGACGCTCGCGTAAGGCATCGGGAGGTGTAGTTCCTGATCCATCCAAAGTTTTTCTGACGAAAGGGCTTCTTGATGCCCTCGAAAAGGCGGAGGCTCTCGCGGCGATTCGGCAATCGCCGGTAGTGTCGCCTGAACTGATTCTTATTGGGATTACTGAGAGTATCGAGCCAGGTTATGCAGGTCGGGTGCTCAAAAAGTATCGAATTACTAAAGCGCGTGTACTCGCGCTCGTTGATAGCCTCGTGCAGGCAGACCAGGGTCGAGCTGAGGTCGTTTCAGGGGGAATTGCTACAAAAAATCTCTCGCGGTTCGGTCGTGATCTTGTGAGTGAGGCCCGAGCAGGAAAGCTTGAGCCGGTCATCGGTCGAGATGCAGAGGTTCGGCGTGCAGTGAGAATTTTATCGCGTAAGACGAAGAATAATCCGGTATTGATCGGTGAGCCGGGAGTTGGAAAAACGGCTATCGTTGAGGGGTTGGCGCAGCGGATTGTTGCTGGAGATGTGCCAACCGGTTTGAAGGGAAAGATTCTTTTCGCCCTTGATGTTGGTTCGCTAGTTGCGGGCACACGTTATCGGGGAGACTTTGAGGAGCGGCTTCAGGAGCTGTTGCGGGAGTTGAAGGAGGCTGAGGGAAATATTCTTCTCTTTATCGATGAGCTTCATACTATTGTTGGGGCTGGTAAGGGTGACGGGGCGATGGATGCGGGGAATCTTCTCAAGCCGATGTTGGCTCGGGGTGAGCTTCACTGTATTGGAGCAACAACGGTTGCTGAATATCGCAAATACATCGAGAAAGACCCCGCGCTAGAGCGAAGATTTCAACCGATTCCGGTTGAAGAGCCCTCCGAAGAGGATGCTATCGCGATTCTTCGCGGCATCAAGGAACGGCTTGAGATTCATCACGGAGTAAAGATTACCGATGGTGCGCTCATTACAGCGGTACGACTCTCCACCCGTTATCTTTCGACACGGTTTTTGCCCGATAAAGCGATTGATCTTGTTGATGAAGCGTGCGCGACGGTGCGCACCGAGCTTGATTCAACTCCGCAGCAGCTTGATGATCTATTTCGTCGCAGCCGACAGCTTGAGATTGAGGAGGCGTCGATTCGTGGAGAGACCGATCGCAAAAGCATAGATCGGCTCCCGGAATTGAGGCGCGAGCTTCATGGGGTGCGCGAAAAAATGGCTGCGATGCGTCTTCAGTGGGAAGATGAAAAGCGGGTGATCAGCGCGCTATCTCAGCTGCGTAAAGAGATGCAGGAGCTGAAAATTTCGATAGCGGAGGCTGAGAGAAGATACGAATTAGCGCGAGCTGCGGAGTTGTCATCGCGTGTTATGTCTGAGCTTCAGCAGAGAATCGGATATGAAGAGCAGCGGCTCATGAGTCTTTCCTCCTCGGGTCATCGGCTGCTGCGTGAGTCTGTGGGCGAAGATGAAGTTGCATCGGTTGTCGGTCGATGGACCGGTATTCCCGCGACTAAGCTTTTGAGGGGAGAGAGAGAAAAATTGCGACGACTCGCCGATATCTTGCATGAGCGGGTTATTGGTCAGAACGATGCAGTTGATCTGGTGAGTGCCGCGATTATGCGGTCACGCACCGGGGTGAACGATCCGAAACGACCTGTTGGAAGTTTTCTTTTTTTAGGACCGACCGGAGTTGGAAAAACGGAGCTCGCTAAAGCGCTCGCAGAGGCGCTCTTTGACTCCGAGGAGGCGATTGTGCGGCTCGATATGAGCGAGTACATGGAGAAGGCATCGGTCAGCCGATTAATCGGGGCTCCTCCCGGATACATCGGATTTGATCAGGGTGGGCAGTTAACCGAGGCGATTCGACGGCGCCCCCACGCAGTGGTCCTCTTTGATGAGCTGGAAAAAGCGCATCCAGATGTTTTCAATCTGCTTCTACAGGTGCTCGATGACGGCCGCATTACGGACTCTCAGGGTGTCACCGTTGATTGTCGCCATACCGTCATCATAATGACCTCCAACCTCGCTTCGGAGTACATTCTGAACGGTTTTGATTCCTCGGGCGCGCTTCTAATGGAGACGGCGGATCAGGTTCAGGGAGTTTTGTCGCGTAGTTTTCGACCGGAATTTTTAAATAGAATCGATGAAATAATAATCTTTTGTCCACTCTCCGAGAGCCAACTTCGGAAGATAGTCGATCTTGAGGTGGCAGCGCTTCAGCGGCGGTTGAATGAGCAGGGTAAAAAGCTAGAGGTCTCACCCGAGGCCCGCGAATTCATGGCCCGAGAGGGTTACGACCCCGAATTCGGCGCTCGCCCACTTCGGCGATTTATCCAGCGCGAGGTTAAGACCCTTGTTGCCGAATTACTGATTGATCAACCGGAGGACCAAGCCGGAGTTGTATTTGTTGGGTTGCAGGGTGGAGAATTAAACTGTGTGTTTCACAGAGTTGGTTGAGGCGCAATCGGAGTGAGCATCGGAAACGGTTCGTATCCGTTGCTCCTTTTCGCCGAGCTTTTTTGGGAGCTTGCGGGAGTTTGCGGGGAGCCGTACGCTATGAGCATTAGCGGTTAATGGGGACGAAAGAGGGGTTGCCGCAGTTGTGGTTTACCTGAAATAGCGTGCAGTCGCAGTTGCTGAAATTGAAGATGATGGGCTATTGCTCCTTACCTTGGAGAGAGTTCATCAAAAGTAAGGACAGTTTCATTCGCTTTATGGAGGCAGGGTGAATAGATCAGATCTCATCGTAAAATTGGCCGAGCGGGCTGCTATCAGTCAACCAATGGCAGAGAAAGTACTTCAGGCAATCTATGAGTCGATGAAGGAAACGATGCGAGAAGGGGGAAGGATAGAGATTAGAGGATTCGGAAGTTTCACTGTTCGGGAGAGAGACGGCTACACCGGAAGAAATCCGAAGACGAGTGAAAAGATCAGCGTTAGGCCAAAACGGGTCCCGTTTTTTAAGCCAGGGAAGGAATTAAAGGAGCGGGTTGACTCATATCATCCAAATAAATCCGATGATGATCAGGGCGGTACCAGCTCTCAGGAATAGAAAAATCGGGTGATCCCTTGATATTTTGGCATCGGTAATAGTGAGGCAGTGACATTGGACAGCAGCCTCGCGGAGATGTACTTTATTGCTACAGCTAGCATAAGCTCCGCTAAGGTCGTCGCGCTGTGGAGCTTATCGAGTGTTTCGGGATGCGTGTGCAAGATCATGCGGATCACAGATGCGCGAATTTGAAGAGGTCAGAGAGTTGCGAGGTTAGAATGATTGGATCAAGGAGTGAGTCGGTCAGCATGAATGGACGTCGTGTTCGGGTAGGTCGAGTCGTTGAGTCTCGGTATTCAGGGGGATTTCGGCCGTTATCGTGGGATAATAGAAAAGCTGGAATTGATATCGTAGAGACGATTGAGGGAGAGGTTTTTAGGCTTTCAAGCTCAGGTCAACAATCGTGTCCGCAGCCGGGCTGGGATATTGTTCTTACGAGCGGAGATGGTGAGCAGGGATACGGCTGGACCCTTTACGGGTTGGCACCGGGAGCCGCCGTTGGAGATGCATGACTTTGTCCTGTGATTATTTCGCGGTCCTGTGATTATTCCGCGTTCTCGCTTACTTTCGTCAAAAAGAATCGCGGCTTAGCTTTCTATTCATTGAAGCACACTACTTAATACTGTCCTCATAACGTAAAAGGAGTTGTCAGGGCTAAGTACAGGTCGTATTCCATTTCGCACCCTGTAACTATTTGAAATTGTTGTTTTTAGCTAGAGAGAGGTTTCGTGGGTTCCGAGTCCGCTTCACTTTCGCGGCAGCACTCAGCTGATTTCCGCGACCTGAAGCGCTTTGGTCGTTCGGGAACGAGCTTTTTCGGGATGGCCGTCCTTAGCGCGGTGGCGGTGATTATTGCTCTTTTTATCAGCTTCTGGGCGCGCCCAGAGGGAACTCGAGCACTTAGAGCTCAGCCGGATCTTCAGAGCGATTGGGTGGTTGGGTATCTCGATCGTGAACAGTCTCTTTCTGATTTCTTGTGGTACTTTGGAATTCCTCCCGAGAGATGGATCTTTAACAGACTATCGGATTCAGTTCTTTCAAGTGGGTCTGGTTGGGCCGAGGCTACATCAGATTCGGTAAATCCGCCTATTAGTCATATCGCCATACTCTCTGTTCATCGCGGTATTCTCAACCTCCTCTTTTTTCTGCTGATTTCGTGGAGGGCGTGGGTTGCCTATGTCATCTGGGTGTGGGTAAAGCGTTCGTTAGATAGAGGGACTTACGAGGGTAGGGATCTTCTGGGTCAGATGGGGAATGGACGGCTCTTTTACTCAGGTGCTAGAGCAGGTCTCTTTAAAATGGCCGATAACGGCGCTCCCGATGTTCAGGTACGAGGTCTTGCGTGCCCACCAGAAGCCTCCCAAGAGGCGGTTCTTTCCTCATCGCTCTTTAAAGTTTTGGAGCGTTACGGTGCGCTAAGTGAAACAAATAAAACACTTATCAGCTATATTCTTGCCGACCCGCGCATCCCTGCATTTGCCTCCGGAATGAGTGAGGATCGGGTTATTGAACGGGTCTTCGAGGGAGGTTCGTTAATTGAGATTACCGAGGTAGCTCTTGAGCGAGCATTGTATCTGCACGGTCACTACCTAGATGGAACGTACGACGATGATTCTTTCTATGAGATAGGTGATAGCGAGAGTGATTCGGGAGGCATAACCGTCGAGCGATATGCTCATCGTCTTTTACTTGGATTTCATCGAGTTTTGACCGATTCATATCGTGATGCGCTGCGAACCTTAACTCCCGCTCAGGTAGCTACGATAATTCTTGCGCTCGAGGCTGGAAAAGTTCTCGCCTATAGCTTTGAGGGAGGTCGTTGGGTTCGAGTTTCGTGCTTCCCAGAGCTTTGTGCGCGTGCCGTTCTGCATTCGGTTGCAGCATTTGGCGATGAATCCTCCTTTTACGAGAGGGAATTCATTAGGCAGGCTATTATATATGGGTCGCGATTTAGTCTGATGGGGCCGATTCGATTTCCGCTCACAATGGCTGCTCCCGCGAGAGCGGCACGGCAATGGGTAGAGATTCTTTTGGCGGACCCCCACGAGTTGGCAACGAGTATTGATGAGGTTGAACTTGTTGGGATTGTTGCAGAGGTGCACACCGAGTGGTCTGCGAGATTGGTGGAAACTCTGCAACGCCGCGAATCGACAGTTGTTCAGGGGACCTGTATTGGACCCTCTGAAGTCGTCTTTATGCCGGTGCGAAATCTCCTTGCTCAGATGCGTGAGATTCTTCCGCGTCAGTGGATAGAGCGGATCGGTGATTTGGTCGCGCTAGTGAGTCAGAAGCAGAGGCTGTTGATGATGGCGGCCGAGCTGAATGCTGAAGGGGCCGAAAGCAAAAGTGTGCCGGCTTACCAGCGTATTCTTCCTCCCCTCTCATTTGCAGATAGAAAAAAGATAGGGGAGGAATTTGGTCTTGATGAACAGGAGGTAAAGGATTGGTGTGCGCTTCGAGTCGTTCTCAATTCTAATGGTTGGTTGGCTAGGCGCGTTGGAAATCGGGCGGTTCCCGATTCTTCGGTTATTTTTTGTATTTTAAAGATTGAGCACGATCATTTTCCGCTAAACGATAAGGGACGGGCCGGTTTGGAGGCAGTGGTCCCATTGCGTGGAAGTAGACTTGAAGCGCGGCTTGGTCGGGGCTGGGCTTCGCTCTTCCCAGAGGCTTCGATGGCGAAATTAGCCGAATCGCGTCAGGAATATCAGCTCTTTCTCGAGGGCAAAAAGAAGAAAAAAACGGAATCGAGTGAAGATGGTTCTGATGGTGGTGACGGGGATGCAGAGGATGATTCTGAGGATTACTCTCAGGCTGATGAAGGAAGGTTCTAACGATGGCACGTCGATTTGAGAAAGAGGATTTTCAGCAGGTTCGAAGCGAAGACAGGAAAAGCTCGATCCATCAAAGCGCGTGGGCTGCCGCTGCGATGGGATTGTTGTGCGCCTCGCCAATAGGAGATGCGCTCCCTCCTCAACTGCTTGCTGCGCTCGGTTTGTTGCCAGCGATGATATTTGGCCAAACGGCTGGTCGACTGGCGCAGTACTCGAATGTGGAGCGTGAGCGAGGTGAAGAGAGTGTGCGTCGACGAGGAAAGCCGGTCCTCGGAATGCCTCCGCAACGGGATGCGATAAAGCGGATGGTGAATGATGCAAAATCTCGCGGAAAGAAGGTGGTTGATAGGTACCTAGTCGGGTTCGAGCTTGAGACCGGTAAGCCGCTCTATGTGGACGATGACGATATCATCACGCACGGCTGTGTATTTGCGAAAACAGGTGTCGGAAAGACATTATGGCTTGAGTCGCTGATGCTTCAGCAGATGGCAAGAGGACGAGCAAGCGGATTAACCTTTATCGATGCAAAGCGAGACTCGGGAACCCTTGCGCAT
>Ga0114972_10000192_pt1 | contig 43514 bp, 29 predicted proteins | sample M_140807_EF_Meta_FD_87354 | JGI IMG/M metagenome (GOLD analysis project Ga0114972, IMG submission 87354) | Freshwater microbial communities from Lake Montjoie, Canada to study carbon cycling - M_140807_EF_MetaG | ecosystem: Environmental > Aquatic > Freshwater > Lake | place: Lake Montjoie... | reverse complement strand
TATCTTATCGCCTATTTTTGGACTTTTTCAGAGGCTTTTTTCGCCTAGTAATCGAATATTATCGCTTCTATGGCAACCGCTGTTTGAAAGTTATAAAATAATGGGCTTTTTCAGCGACCACTAACTACGGAGTTGAAGGAGAGTACCCGTTTACTTTGCGCTTTGTTGAGCTAGTTCAATAGTTTTGGCGGTCCATTAAGTTGATGAGGTGGAGCCTGGTAATTCGGATAGGTGATTTATAGCGCTCGGTTATTTTGATTCACTGAGCCCCTTTGCAATAGGTTTTTTATTCAGGAAAGAGTTGGCCTCGAAGAATCCATCTATTGTTTTTTAGGATGGGTCCAAGCATTGAAAATCGTCTTTTTTTCGAGATTTTTTATCCGTTTCTTGAGCAAACGGCGGCGTTTCTCCAAGTATCCATAGTTTCGGATTGGTCTCCGTAATGGCGACCAGGGAGCCCAATCCCTCAGCAATAGCTCAATAGATACCGCTGGCTGAATTGTATTTATAGCCTGCGCAAACGTCTAATGGCTTGAAGTTTCATTCGAAGAGGACCGATCCTCGAATTCTTAGCTCGTATAGTCCTGACAATTTGGCTGTTATCCGACGAATGGCTAATTCTCTACTGCGGACCGACACCACCCCCAAAAAATTATGAAAGCCAAAAAAAGTAGGCGCGCAATCGGATTCCAAGAGTATATCCAGCAGATTTTGACCGACCTGTTACTAGAACAGTTTTAGATGATTGGTGCGGTAGTACTCGAAAAATCGAGAAAAATAGCAGATTTGTTAATGTGCTTCAAAGTGCTAGAAGGAAAGCAGTAGAGCGGCAGATTGACCCCAAAGTGTGAGCTTAATTCCTTCGGCTCAACAGAGTGTGTCCGGGTTTCTAGAGTCCTGTGTTTTCACTACGCGATGGGAGCCGAAGATCGTTCATATTCTGGGGCTGGTCGGTCGCGACACTTTAGTCAGAAAAACATCTACAGTCTCCACCGGCGAGATTATCACCAGCGAGGATCGTATGAACTTTCTTAATATTCTTGTGACGACTGATTTTTCGGCAGCATCAGAGGCGGCTTTTGAAGTTGCAGCTTATGAGGCGAAAAATTCTCTAGCTCAGATTACGCTGCTGACGATTGTTCAGGATTGGGTGGTTCCGCCCGAGCTCTATTCTGCGATTCCGTATCCTGAGAGAATCGATGAGTATCGCGATACGGTGAGAGCTGATGCGCAGGAGAGATTGACAGGATTGCTCGACAAGTTTCATGGACAATCGGTAAAACCGGTAGTCATTGTTTCATCACGATCGGTCCCTGTGGAGATTGCTGAGTATGCAGCTGCTCAGGGCTCAGATCTGATTGTGCTGGCGAGCCGAGGAAAGGGGGTTTTTGAACATATTTTTCTTGGCAGCGTTCTTGAAAAATTGCTATCAATCGCACCGTGTCCTGTTTTAGTAATTCCGGTGAAGAAAAAGCCACAAGAGGAAAAAAAGTAGTGTTGAAAATTTCGGTTAATTTCGGAAGAGCTTCTGCTACTGTTTGGCGTTCGGTGCAACCGTGGATTTTGGCAGCTCGACTAAAGACTCTGCCTGCGGCTCTCTGTCCTGTTGTCTTTGCTGCTGTCGTTGCTGTCTGCGAGGGTATCTCGGAGTGGTCGTTGCTCTTGGTGATCTCGCTCTGTGCCGTTTTTATCCAGGTGATCTGCAATTATGCAAATGACCTTTATGATTTTATTAAAGGGGCTGATACCGCTGCACGTATCGGTCCCCAGAGAGCGGTGCAATCTGGGCTCATATCTCCCTCGGCGATGAGAAATGCACTCAAAATTTTGGTTGTTGTGGTTGTGCTGTTGGGATGTGTGCTTGTTAAAGAGGGTGGGTGGCCGATCCTTGTAATAGGAATAAGCTCGCTCATTGCAGCATTTGCTTACACTTCGGGTCCTTTTCCTCTCGCTTATCTTGGCCTTGGAGAGCTTTTTGTTCTTATTTTCTTCGGTCCAGTTCCGGTTTACGGCACTCTTCTTTTATTGACGGGGCGGGTTATTCCATCTGCGCTTATAATCGGTCTCGGCATATCTGCGCTGGCTTCAGCTCTTATCGTCGTTAACAATGTCCGAGATAGAGAGCAGGATCAAAACGCATCAAAAAAAACTGTTGCAGTTCGGATAGGAGAACCGTGGTGTCGGTATGAGTATGGGTTGTGGCTGGGTGTTGCGGCGTTTTCTCCGATCGTTGCTGTGTATTACGGAGCACCGATCGGAATTTTGGCCAGTTCGTTTTTTATGTTTGTCTGTGGGGTTGGGGCGATAAAAAGTCTGCTTTGTGCGAAAGATGCAGCAAGTTTCGGTGCGGTCCTCGTAAAAACGGTCAGGATACTTATTTGTTACACGATTGTTGCAAGTTTGGGATGGTTTATTTCGGCTGCGCTTTTATAGTGGTGATCGATAGGTTGATGTTACCCATAATTCGCTGCTCAAAAAGGAAAAAAGTTTCAAACGCTTGCAGTTTATTCATGTAGCGGGTATATCCGCCTCGGTGAAGAGAGTTTTCGTTGTGAGGGATCGTTACGCTACTGAATTTAGATAGCCACCCTCAACCCGATTAGGGCTTGTGGACATTTGGTGCGATAGTACCTATGAGAGAGGCTTATTTAAACGACTCACGACGGTGGATGCCCGAGACGATGAAGATTTCAACGTATCCCTATCGAGTAAAATTTGCTGAGCCCTTTCGCTCCGCGAAGGGTGAGATTCGGGAACGATCTGGTTACCTTGTTTGTTGTGAAAACAGTGAAGGGGTATGTGGCTGGGGCGAGATTGCGCCGTTTCCCCTTATAAGCCGTGAACAAGATTCTGAGGTTCGCGCGGCTATTATAGTTGCGAGCGCTCTTTTAAGCCGTTTTCCGGCTCCCTCAACTCCCGAACAGCTTGGTGATGTTCTTTACGAGCTTGATACTACCCTTGAAACGATGCCACCATCGGTCAAGTTTGGAATCGAACTCGCAATTCTCTCGTTCTGCGAGAAACAGGCGGGGCTGCCCCTTCCTGCAATGTTGGGTGATGAGGAGGGGTGGAGACTTGTTCCGGTGAACGGGATTGTGGACCCGGACAGTCCTCGGTTTGATGAGCGGCTCGCGGAGCTTAGATCTCGTGGTATCTCCTGCTTTAAGGTGAAGCTACTTCCGGGAAGCCGTGAAGAGCGGATTCAGCGATTAGAACGTCTCAGGGCACAGCTTTCGGTCCACGAAACGTACCGCATCGATTGCAATCAGATGCTTGCACCGGAAGATGCTCTAGAGCTGGTTTATCGGCTCGGTACGCAGAATCTTGAATATCTTGAGGACCCATTACGCACCGATAGATTAAAGGATCTTGGGGTTCTTGCTGAGAAGCTTCCTGTCCCGATTGCACTTGATGAATCTTTGTTGCTGCTCGACCTTAAACCATTTATTGCGCGACACGCGAAGAAACATGTATTTGTGCTCAAGCCAACTCTTCTTGGCGGAATTCGGACAACAGTTCGGCTTGGTCGCTCCATTATTGAACAGGGCGGTAAGGTCGTGATTACCTCTACCCTTGAGTGGTCGCATGGCCTGCGAGGTGTTTATGTGGCTGCGTCGTGTTTGGCGGGTCATCATCTTCTTCCTAGCGGTTTATTGACGAACGATCTATTTATCCCCGAGGGAGCGCGTTTCTCATTTGAGCAGGGGGCAATTATCGGAATAGAGGTTGGGGAGGGGCGGCCGATCAGCAAGAACACCTTGGTTTGAACGACACTGATTCGGTAATGAATCGCCCGACTCACCGAATTATGGCTTGAGGGCCGTTACACTTTTTCTAGATGTTCTGATATTGTGGGCAATGGCGCTCGGAACAATAGCTCTTTAAAGGGGCGAGAAATCGGATTAGGAGATGCAGATATGGGAGAAGCACAACACAACGATCGACGGCGCGTAGTAGTCACCGGAATGGGAACCGTCAACCCTCTCGCCAATAGTGTATCCGAGACCTGGGATGCCCTAATTGCGGGGCGTTCGGGTATCGGCCCTATCTCGCTCTTTGATGCAACGCTCTCGCCAGTTCGGATCGCTGGAGAGGTTCGCAATTGCAATGTAACGGACCCATTTACTACTCCCCTTAGGCCATCGCTTGAAAAGCTCGTTGAGCGGGCTGTTGAGACGAAAGAGCTTAAGCGGATGGGGCGTTTCACTCATCTAGGTCTTGTTGCTGCAACTCAGGCTTACCAAGATTCAGGCCTTGATAGCTATCGGGGACATCTTCCTCCCGATCGCATCGGGGTAAACATCGGTGTCGGCATGGGTGGATTGCCTGAGATTCAGAATGTTTATGACACCTATCGTGAGCGTGGATTTGGCCGTATTACCCCATTTTTCATCCTTCAGGTGTTGCCGAACCTCGTCTCTGGATATCTGAGCATTATGCTCGATCTTCAGGGGCCCAACATGTGCAATATCACCGCGTGCGCTACAAGTGCTCACAGTATCGGCGAAGCAGTCCGTTCAATTCGGTTTGGTGATGCTGATGTAATGATTGCAGGGGGAGCAGAATCGGTTGTGTGCGAGCTCGCTATCGGTGGTTTTGCGGCGATGAAAGCATTGTCGACCCGAAATGATGAGCCAGCCCGCGCATCGCGCCCCTTCTCTGCCGATAGAGATGGTTTTGTGATGGGGGAGGGAGCTTCGGTCGTTGTGCTTGAAGAATATGAGCACGCGCGCAAACGGGGAGCAACCATTCACGCTGAGGTAGTTGGTTATGGCCTCGGATCAGATGCTTACCACATCACCTCACCCGCACCGTGCGGAGTTGGTGCGGGTCGATCGATGCGGATGGCGTTGCGAGATGCAGGGCTGAATCCGGAGCAGATAGGATATGTGAACGCTCATGCGACCTCGACCCCGGGAGGCGATGCCGAAGAAATCGCTGGAATCGCAGCGGTATTTCCGCAGGGTCGAGAGCATCTAAAGGTAAGTGCAACCAAGTCGATGACGGGACATCTCCTCGGTGCCGCGGGTGCGACGGAGCTACTCATTTCGATTCTAGCGCTCTCCAATGGCGTAATTCCTCCAACGATAAACCTTGAAAATCTTGACCCTGAAATAGCACAATGGGGACTCGATCTCTGTCCTAATGAAGCTCGCGAGCATAGCTGTTCTTACGTTATGTCGAATAGCTTTGGCTTCGGCAGTACCAACGGGACCCTGATAATTGGTCGGGTCTAGCAGATTTGCAGTAAAAAAATCCGTGGTCCGTGAAGGGGCGAGGGTAGGAACAGATGGAAGGCCGTACGATGCTGGCATCGACTTCAACTGGAACCATCAAACGCCGTAGGGTGCGGACCAAGATGATTCCTAATCCTCTTGGAGCGACCTTTGCCGCGATTGATTTTGAGACGGCAAATCGCTATCGGGATAGTGCGTGCGCCGTTTCAGTTGTATCGGTGGTTGAGGGGGTTGTTGATTCAGTATTCACGAGCCTGATTCGTCCCCCTACACCTGTTTTTGAATTTACGGCGATTCACGGAATTTCTTACGCAGACGTGAAAAATAGCCCCTCATTTGAGGATATATTCCCCGCTTTACGACAGCTTCTTGGAAGTGTCCCCTTTATTGCAGCGCATAATGCAGCATTTGACTCGTCCGTATTGGCGGCATCGTGCGCGTTATTTGGCGAACAGTTTGCTACTCCACCCTGGCTTTGTACGGTCCGGCTCGCTCGTCGTACCTGGCACCTCCCCCGTTGTGGACTCGATCGGGTGTCCGAGCATTTGGGTATACAGCTGAACCATCACAATGCTGAATCTGATGCCAGAGCGTGTGCTGGGATTGTTGTGGCGGCGCTCAAGGTTGCGGATTAGATACGGTTCTATTTAAATAGAGTTGCTAGGTAAAAAACTCTACAAACAGCAAAGCTCCAAAAAAATACAATGCCACCATCTCCCCTCATTACTCTTCAAACTATAACTAAATCCCACGGCACGAAACCACTCTTTGCTGGACTATCCCTCGTGGTTGCGGAGGGAGAGAGATTAGCTTTGGTTGGAAATAACGGATGCGGAAAGTCAACTCTTTTGCAGGTGATGGCCGGAGTTGAGGAGATCGATGACGGAGCCATTACTTCAGTAAAAGGTCTGCACACCGCGTATGTACCGCAGCAGGACTCGTTTCCGTCGGGGGTAACTGTCTCGGAGGTAGTAGAAGAGGCGCTTGTTGCTGCGAAGTGTGATCCAGCTGATATTGCGAGACGAATCAGCGTTGCTCTAGGGGAGATGGGTTTTCGTGATAATGATACGAAAGTGGATACTCTCTCTGGAGGGTGGCGAAAGCGGCTTTCTATTGCAACCGCGCTTGCGCGTGAGCCCGATCTTCTCCTTCTTGATGAGCCAACCAATCATCTCGATATTGATTCAATCGTGTGGCTGGAGGAGTTCATCTCGTCCCTTCGATGTGCGGTCGTTTTCGTTAGCCACGATAGATATTTCATCGAGAATCTAGCAACTCGGGTATTAGAAATTAATCGTGCTTATCCTGGGGGTGCGCTGATAGCAGAGGGTTCGTACAGCGCGTTTCTTGAGTATCGGGAGCAGGTTCGTGCTCAGATGGAACGGCACCGAGCGACACTCCAAAATAAGGTGCGACGGGAGGTAGAGTGGTTACGACAGGGTGTTAAGGCAAGAACAACTAAGTCTCAATCACGGATTGATGAGGCTCACCGGCTGATGGGTGAGCTCGCGAAGGTATCAGCACCTGATGCAGCAAGGGCAGGAATCGAGTTTTCAAGCTCTCGCCGTAAAACTAAAGATCTCATCGTTGCGGAGGGTGTTTCCCAAAGCAGAGGTGGTAAAGAGCTTTTTCGAAATCTTACCCTTTCAATATCGCCAGGAACTCGTCTTGCGATAGTAGGACCGAATGGAAGCGGTAAAACAACTCTAATAAAGACTCTGTTCGGAGAATTGCCTCCTACTACCGGGACGGTACAACAAGCTAATAACCTCTCGATAGCTCTCTTTGATCAGGCGCGGAGCGCGGCGCAACAAGATATCACACTAAAAGAATTTCTCTGTCCAGAGGGAGATTCAGTACTGTTTCAGGGTGAGTCAATTCATGTTGCTGGTTGGGCCGCTCGGTTTTTATTCTCTCGAGATCATCTCGCTGTATCGGTCGCATCACTCTCTGGGGGCGAGAAGGCGAGAGCGCTCTTAGCGAGGATTATGGTGCAGAAAGCCGATATTCTCCTATTTGATGAACCAACAAATGACCTAGATATAGCGACCCTTGAGGTGCTCGAGGAGAGCCTCGAGAGTTTTGCGGGTGGGGTAATTATCGTAACTCACGATCGCTACTTGCTCGACAAAATCGGTTGCTCGGTCGTTGGGCTTAGCCAAGGGAACGCCCAACTTTTTGGGGATTACCCCCAGTGGGAATTGGCGCGTCGGGAGCAGCGAAAGCAGGAGCGGCAAAGAGATAAATCAACAAAGATGGGGCAGGGGATTAATGGTCCAAACTCCTCAGGTACAGCAACCCAAAAACCGAAACTCTCTCGCACCGATGCAAAGGCGCTTGCTTCGATTGAGCGAGATATTAGTAGCGCTGAGCAGCGTTTAGCAAAGATTCAAGGTGAGCTTAGTGACCCTGTCATAGCGTATAATGCGATAAAATTATCCGAACTATGCACCGCGCTGAATGAGCAACAAAGCAAGATTGACGCTCTGTATCAACGGTGGGAAGAGTTAGAGGCTGCAAAATAGAGAGGCTTAGGGTTATTGATGATAGCTTGATTCCTGATCATCTAGTTCAACCGGTCATCTAGTCCAACCGAGCATCTAATTCAATCATGAAATTCTTGCGACATGTTTTCTCAAGACTAAACGAACAGATCAAATTATTTGAGGAATCGTCTCTACTCTCTGTCCGAGGAATCATTATCCTCTATTTCATCACAGGCTCAGAGGTGCCCCTCCTTTTTTAACTCCTGACAAAGCTCCAGCAGCACCCCAAAACAGCTCTTTGGATGTAAAAAGGCGACCGATTTTTCTCCGGCGCCGATAAATGGGGTTGGATCTATAAGACGACATCCTGCCGAGGAGGCTTGATCTAGTTGCTGAGTTATATTGTCGGTTCGTAATGCAAGGTGATGAATTCCGGGGCCGTTTTTTTCGAGAAACCGGGCTATTGGACTATCGGGTGAGGTCGGTTCTAGGAGCTCTATCCGAACCCCCTGTAGGTTGAAAAATACGGTCCGAACTTCCTGAGAGGCGATCTCTTCAACTGGTGAAGCGGTGAGCCCAAGGGCATTTCGATAAAAAACTACTGCTTCATCGAGGGAGTGAACTGCGATTCCGATGTGATCAAGCGCCTGAATCATACTAAACTCCTTTTCTTGAGATATAACATAGTATACTTTTATATTGCATTCATAATTCGATGGTAAGAACTTCTAGTCGCCATGTCTATGCTATGACTCTTTCTTGCCACGCTGAATCGCTCAATAACAACCCGTTCAAAATGTGCGTCATGTAGCCTATGCTACTAAACGCATAAAGCAGCGTGTTTTCAACATTAAGACGATTTTCCTATGTTACGACGCATATCCGAACTTTGCGCCCTTCTTGTAGTTCTGACTATTTTGATTGTAGGCCCCTCTAATCGCGTCGCAGCTGAATCGAGATCGCGGAGACAAAATCCAGTTCTTCTTTACGTCAGTAATGGACGAGAGGGGGCAGGTGAGCTGGTCATCAACTTCGCCGAAGAGGTCGCCCCTTTTTCAAAGAATCCATACGAACAAACGCAAGGACGGGAGCTGGCGAGTGGTGAGGCACCAATAATCACACCCTCTGTTGAAGGTAAGTGGATTTGGCAGGACGGTACGCGGCTCGTATTTACACCGAAAGAACCAAGGAGTGATTTTCTCCCGGGTAAAAGCTTCTCAGTCAATTTAAAAAATATCTCTATTCGAAGTGGAAAAGTTGCTCCTCAAGAGCCCCTGATGATCACTTTGCCACCGCTTCAGTTAACAACTGTCGGTTGTGATTGGGTTGATTTCAGAGATGAAGTTCCTCCAGCGCGATCATTTCAGGTTATCCTCTCAGCAAATTATCCCATTGATACCGACTCTTTAAGAGATGTATCGATTCAGGTTGCATCGCGTCCTAATGTTGAGTTTACCAAGTTTGCGGCGAATTCCTCTACGGTGGTTATAACAGGGCCTCGCATGGTACTTCCCGCCAGCGATTCAACTATCTCTTTTTCTCTTCCGAAAGGAAGAGCTTCCCTTTACGCTCACTCGGGGCCTTCAGCACTACATGAGGGTGCCGCGCCGTGCTCAAAACCTATTGCTCGAGCTGATTGGAACAGGTTGGAGGAACCTAAAAAAGAGAGCGCCGATAGCATCATTGCTACGGTGGGTAATGCACCCGAGGAAAAGCCTTTTCACTATCCGCTAATCGTTAATCTGCAAGGGAATAACTCACCTCCAACGACTCGTGGTTCAGCAGGCAAGGAGGTATCGGAGGGGATTGTATTAACGCCACCTCATCGCGGTACCTGGCGATTTGATTCTGAAAATGCGCTGATTTTTACCCCGGAGGATCCCTTTGTTCTTGGTGAGCAGCTGACCGTTTCTCTCAGTGCATTCCCAGGTGTTGTCGTTAATTTTCCCCTTACAACTACGGTAAAACTGCCTCAACCGACCCTTGCTATTACCGACTCTCAGCTCGCAATCGATCCTCTCGATCCAAAAACACGCCGCATCGTTGCAACTATTGAGCTATCTCATCCCTTTTTAAAAGGTGTTCTTGAGTCTCGTGCTCGTGTTGAAGCAGTTTTTAAACCGAGTAATTTGACCGTTGAAGCAGTTTTCAAACCTAGTGACTGGACCGAGCTGGTTCCTTTTGAAATTTCGTACGATCCAACGAACAGTCGTCGCGCCTATTTAAAGACCTCACCGATTGAGGTTCGTGAGGAATCAGGTTGGGGGGAAATTGTCATCGAGCGAGGTGTTCAGGCCGACGGAGTAGGCCTCGGTACATCTGAACCAGTCAAGCAATTCACATCGCTTCCCAGTTACTCTGAGATCTTTCAGATAACGGAGGCAATCTCCTCTGAAATAGTCTCTGCTAATGGTCAGGTCGAGCGAATACTCGCACTTACGACCTCACAACCTATCGACGATACGGCTGGACTTTTGCAAAATCTCTCGCTCAAACTCCTACCCGATTGCGAAGTTGCAGAGAGCGCAATCGCTCTTATCTGTAGAGAAAAAAAGTTGACCTCCTGGAGCGATCCGAAAGAGGTGGATTCACGGGTGGAGGCTCTCAGTGAACCACTTACGGTTACTCACAAGAAGACTGAAGAGCCCGAACGCACGGCTCATCTCTTTTCATTCACTGCTCCCGAAAAGCGACAGGTGCTCGTCACAGTAAAAAAGGGAACTGTCGCTCGCGGTCCGTTCCCGCTAGATAAAGATGCACGCTTTGTCGTGCAGCTTGGTCGATTGAAGCGTGAGCTTAAAATTATGCACGACGGTGCGTTGCTGAGCTTTTCAGGGGACAAAAAGCTTGGGCTTACATCTCAGGGTGTAACTGATGTGCGAGTTGGCTTGCGCCGAATTTTACCTTCAAATGCAAAGATATTTGCAGCGCTTTCTGGCGGAGATTTTTCAAATCCAGGACTAACGATCGATCTTGAATCTCTCGCTGAGGAGTTTTCGTACGACGAGAACCTGTCTCTTGGGATCAAAACAAAAGGCCAAAAAACGGCCGGGGAAATGGGGCGGCTCTATTCGTTTGTTGATTTCTCAAAATTTTTGACTAAAGGCAATCCACCTCGGGGGCTCTTTATCTTGACGGTGCGATCGAAGGCTGAGCTTCTATCACCCCCAGATGTAAGTCGTCTCGATGAAAGGGATGCTGAACGGGCGCTACGTCTTTACGCAGAGCAAGTAAAGCGAGTTGAAGAATGTCGGGATACAACTACATCTGATGAAAACGAGGATAGCTCGAATAATTCAGAAGCCGCATCTCCGGCTCCACTCTGCGATCAGCGTCTCGTGCTTATCACTGACCTTGGGCTTGTCGCAAAACGAAACATCCGAAACGAGCAAGATCTTTTCGTAATGTCATTTCGTAGCGGAAAACCGGTGCAGGGTGCCACCGTGTCTCTTCTCGGAAAAAACGGAGTTCCCCTCTTTACAGCGACTTCCTCATCAACGGGCCATGTGCGATTCCCGTCGGCTGATACCTTTATCAACGAAAAAACTCCGACTACCTATACTGTAACCTACAAAGAAGACTTTTCCTTTCTCCCATACAATCGCGGCGATCGAACAATCAATCTGTCGCGGTTTGATACTGGAGGGGTACACGATAGCGAGGAGTTTAATTCGCTCCAGAGCTATCTATTTACCGATCGTGGAATATATCGACCAGGGGATCAGGTACGTCTCGGATTGCTCCTACGAAAAAAAGGGTGGCAACCGCTCCCAGTGGGTCTTCCGCTTGAGCTATCGATCACAGATTCTCGAAATAAAGAGGTCTTACGACAACCTATCTCATTCGATCAAACAGGCTTTTCCGAGCTTCGTTGGGATACAAATCCAGATGGTGCAACCGGCACATATAGGGCATCGCTCCATCTTTTTAGCCAAAAAGTAAATGATAGACTCGCGCAGATTGGTGGCACCTCCTTCCGAGTAGACGAATTTCAGCCCGATCGGCTTTCGGTAAAAACTGAGATACAACCTGAAATCGGAGCAACATTTGTAAATCAACGAGATGCTCGGGCACGGGTTGCCGTTCGCAATCTTTTTGGCACGGCGGCCGTTGGAGCAAAAGCCTCGGCAGAGATCACGGTCCGACCTTGGTCAGGGAATTTGCCCAAGTATGAGAACTATCGTTTTCGGCGCACTAAACGAGAAGATCTGCCGACCTCAGCAGAGAAGCTTGGCGAACAGGAGACTGATGAGAACGGTGAAGCTGTATTTGCGCTCGATTTAGAGAAGTACCAGGAACCGATCTTTGAGTTCACAGTTGCTGGGGAGGGGTTTGAGAAGGGCTCTGGGCGTTCGGTCGTCGCAACCGCTTCAACGATCGCTTCGACGCTCCCATATCTTGTCGGATTTAAGCCGGACGGCGATCTCGATTTTATTTCAAAGGATGGTGTTCGCTCTATTGAGCTGATAGCGGTTGATACTCGCGGTAATCGAGCATCTTCGGAGGGTCTCACTGCGACCCTTTTCGAGGATCGATACGAATCTACCCTTGTAAAACAACCCAATGGTTTATACGCCTACCAGTCGGTCGAAAAGGCAACTCTAATCTCGGAATCGCCCCTTACTATAAATCGTGAGGGAACCCGATTCCAGCTTGCAACGAAAGAGCCAGGACGATTTCGAGTCGTCTTCGCGGACAGCGAGAAGCAGGAACTCCTCTCCGTTTCCTACAATGTAGCGGGGGAGGGTAATGTTACCAAGAGTCTCGAGCGGAACGCTGAACTCACAATCACACTCGACAAACGAGAATACGCTCCGGGTAGCGAGATGATGGTGAATATCGTATCTCCGTACTCAGGGTCGGGGCTTATAACGATCGAATCAGACACTGTACATGCTCATCAATGGTTCTCGAGTACGACAACCGCGAGTGCGCATCGAATAAAAGTTCCAAAAGAACTAAAGGGTAATGCCTACCTATCGGTTGCGTTTGTGCGTTCATTTGATTCTCCTGAGATCTTTATGAGCCCACTGAGCTACGGGGTTGTTCCATTCTCGGTTTCGAGCGCGGAATTTACCGCACCGATTGAGCTTAAGGCACCCGCAGAAGTTGTCCCTGGGACAGATCTCCCTGTAACTGTGACTCTTGGCGAAAAAGGGAAGTTGCTTCTTTTTGCAGTTGATGAGGGTATCTTGCAGTTCGCGCGATACAAAAATCCTCAGCCATTAGATCATTTTTTCAGGAAGCGTGCGCTACAGGTTGATACGTATCAGATACTAGACCTAATTTTGCCTGAATTTGACCTAGTTCAAAAACTCAGCAGCACCGGCGGAGATGAAGATAGTGGCGCGGGTAAATATAAGAATCCTTTTGCTCGGAAACATAAGGCTCCGATGGCTTTTTGGTCCGGTTTAGTCGAGAAAAATGCTGGGAGTCACGAGGTTGCAATACCAATACCTGATTACTTTAGCGGTGCAGTTCGCATTCTTGCTGTCTCGGCATCAGGGGATCGGATTGGAACAGCTGATTCCAAAGTGCTCGCAAAGGGTCCATTCATCATTCAGCCGCAACAGCCATACGCCGTTGCCCCTGGTGATGAATTTGAAGTTGGAGCTCTTATTGGTAATAACACCGAAGAAACAGCGCTTTCCGTTTCGATAGTCACTCCACCGAATCTTTCGGTAATTTCGGAAAATCCGATTGCACTTGATATCGCCTCTGGTGGGGATGCACCGGTACGATTTCGGGTGAAAGCAGGAGAGTCGCTTGGACCGGTCGAGCTTTTCTATGATGTAGCACACGCTACAAAGGACGGAGATCCGAAACAAAAAGCTGCTATTTCGTTCTCAACGAGTGAGGCGATGAGTGTAAGACCTGCGGCTCCCTTTGTTGTCCTAAACACCCAAGGACGGCTTCCCGTTGATGATCAGAAAAATGGCAAAGTTGCAAAATTTGAAACATCAAGAGACCTTTTTCGGGAGTTTCGTGATGTTCAGACCTCAATATCAACAACCCCATTTGGATTGTTGCGAGGTGTCGTTCGATATCTAAAAGAGTACCCATACGGATGTACCGAGCAGATCGTGAGTCAGGCTTTCCCAGCTCTTCTACTTGGAAAGAATGTTGAGTTAGGATTTTCTCCAGCAGATACCGATAAGTTCGTTCAGAGGTCGATAAAGACTTTGGCATCGCGGCAACAGGACACTGGAGCTTTTGGATTATGGTCGCGCCTCGGGTATGCCGACCCATTCTATTCAGTCTATGCGGCCCACTTCCTTGTTGTATCACGCAATCTCGGGGTTTCCGTGCCATCGTATATGTACGATGAGGCGCTCCGATATTTGCGCGACTACACCACATCAGTTACCTACTCATGGGGCGATTATCGAGCGCAAGCCTACGCTCTATATGTGCTTGGCATTGCTGGTGAGATGGTAACAGACAAAATACGCCGCCTTGAATCGGTGGTAGAGAATCGATTCGGGAACGGGGGAAGTAATGAGGCATGGGTTCGGTTTCTTCTAGCGGCTGCGTACAAGGTCCATCAGCTAGATGGTGACGCTGAGCGTTGGTACGGCCAATTTACCACCGAGTGGCAAAAGACTGGTGCGCTGCCGTGGAATATTGGGAGCGATCCCGCAGTTCTCGGGCTCTATCTGTACCTGACCCACGAACATTTCCAGAGCTCAATTAAAGATAAGAAGTTTGAAAATTATCTATGGGAGCTTTCGCAGGAGATGCTAAAAGGACGTATGCATTCGCTTAGTGGTTCATTTGCACTTCTCGGGTTAGGAGCATTCTGGGAAAAATTTGGTCGGGAAAGCGAGGGCTCCTTCACCGTAACAGCTCAACATGGTGCTGAAGCTGCGCAGGAGCTTTCTCTAAATGGATACGCAGTAAAACGCGCAGCTATTTCTAGTGATGATACGACACTCACTCTCAAGGGCGATGGCTCGCATCAACTCTATTATCAATTGATGGAGGCAGGATTCGATCGAGATGCCGCAAAAGCTGAGCGAATAAACGGAATTGGTCTGACCCGTCGCCTTCGTACTGTTGGGGGCGATGATGCAAAGTCTCTCGGGATAACCGAAAAACTCATTTACGAAATTACAATTAATCCAAGCCAGGCGGTTAATGATCTCGCAGTTGTTGCGATCATTCCTGGTGGCTTTGAAATCGATCTTTCCGAAGAGGGACTAGGCCGCCGCACCTCGCTTCCAGTATCAGGCGAGAGCTGGAAGCCGGAACATATAGAGATACAGGAGGATCGGGTTCTCTTTTTTGGAGATATTGGTGCTGAGCCGAAACGTTTTGCGTTTGCTCTGAAGCCTCTGACAAAAGGGCGCTATAATGTGCCGCCTCTTTTTGCTGAAGGTATGTATGATCCGGAGATACAGTATCGTGGAGTGTCGGGGGTAATTGAGGTGCGAGATTAGTGCTACCGCGAACTATTCTCGTATCGGCATTAAAGAGAGTTAAGGACGTTTGGTGTTCAATCGTTCACACGGCTCTCCACCTTGGTCAATCTTCGCGTACTCGTATCAGTCTCGTACTTTTTATCCTTATATGTTTTCTCTATCTGTTGCCCGCTCTTGTTTTTACGAAGCCACTTCTTGCAAATCGTGAGAACAGCTCGCGCGCTGTTCTTAACCGAGATGGTGGACTGATTCAGGTAACACTTACAGGTGATGAAAAGTATCGGCTCTGGACTCCAATTACAGAAATCTCACCCGCAGTAATTGATGCAACCATCCGCTATGAGGATAGGTGGTATTGGTATCATCCGGGAATAAATCCTTTTGCTATTTTCCGAGCAATCGGTCACAACGTTACACACACAGGCACCCGTCCGATTGGTGGCTCGACGATCACGATGCAGCTCGTACGCAAGCGATTCCGAATGCCGACCCGCTCTATTGCTGGAAAGCTTCGGCAAATAGGAAACGCGCTTCTTGTTGAGTATTATTACTCAAAGAGGGAGATTCTTGAGGCTTATCTTAATACCGCGCCATACGGGGCTAATATCGAGGGTATAGGTGCTGCTGCGCGCATATACTACCGCATTCCTGCATCCCAACTTTCTCTCTCGCAGGCAAAACTCCTTTCTCTGATTCCACAAAATCCTGGTCATCGAGCCCCTGTTTCTGAAACAAATAGAGCGAGGCTCGTTTCGGTTGGATTGCGCCAAGATCTCGATGAGTCTGTCTCGCAAAAGCTCGATACCGTTTTCGGTACTCGAAATGAGCTTCCCAAACACGCGCCTCATTTCGTTAATCGCGCCGTTCAGCTCGCTGGTCGTCCGGGTGAGCTGAAGACCACCCTTTGTCCAATTACTCAACGGCTCGTTGAGCGGGCGCTTTCTCGTTTTATTGAACAGAATCGTTCTCTCGGTTTTTCAAACGGGACGGCTATGGTTGTTGATTCAGCAACTATGGAGGTGCTCGCCTATGTTGGGTCGGCAAATTATACAGACACGAACATTAAAGGCTTCGTTAATGGGCTTGCTGCAAAACGTTCTCCGGGCTCGGCACTCAAACCGTTCATATACGGGCTTGCGATAGATCACGGTCTTATTAATCCTGAAACCCTCCTCAAAGACACGCCGCTGCGGATCGCGAACTACCATCCAGAAAATTTCGAGCGTAATTTTCTCGGGCCACTCTCTGCGACTGAAGCATTGGTGCGGAGCCGCAACATTCCTGCAATTGAGCTCGCACGAACGCTAAAAAATCCATCACTCTTTGATTTTTTCCGCAAATCTGGTTTTTCGCTTTTACATACCGAAGAGCACTACGGTCTTGCTCTTGCGCTTGGATCATTTGAGGTATCGATGGAGCAGGTGTTGGCCGCGTACGCTATGCTTAGCGATGGAGCAGGGCGCTACCGTCCTCTTTCATGGTTTGGCCCGACAGACGATGAGGGTACTCAGCTGTTATCTCCTGAGGCTGCATATCTCGTCCACGAGATGCTAAAAAAAAATCCGCGCCCACATCAACTCTTTGGAGCACATTCATTCAACTCGCACCAACCAGTAGCGTGGAAGACCGGCACTTCATTCGGAGCAAAGGACGCCTGGGCGATCGGTATTATTGAATCACTTGTGGTAGGGGTATGGCTCGGAAATTTCGATGCAACTCCTAATCCAAATTTTGTTGGGCGCGATGCTGCAGGCCCACTCCTTTTTTCGATTATTGACGGTATCCGGGCCGAGCGCTCTCCATCGCCATCGCGCCGCCCGTTACCTCGCAATCTTAAAAGTATAGAGCTTTGCGCTCTTTCTGGTGCACCCGCAGGCCCGCACTGTCCTCATAAACGATCAGGATGGATAGTCCCTGGTGTTTCACCGATTCGTCACTGCTCGGTTCATCGTGAGATACTTGTCGATACCGCGACTGGACTTCGTCTCTGCGATGGTGCTCAACAGCGACTTAATCAGCCCGAAACCGCATCGACCGCTACATCGTTTCGCCGTGAAGTATACGAAGTTTGGGACACTGATCTACTTCGTCTCTTCACACTAGCGGGTCTCTCTCGAAAAACACCCCCTCCTTTTCATAGCCTCTGCACCACTCCTGATCGGGCCGATGCAATTATTCGCCCTCCTCGTATAACATCACCACAAGAGGGAATTAGTTATCAGCTTCGCCCTAATTCTTCGACTATGGTCGAACTCTCCGCCATCGCTGATGGTGGTCGTCGTGCACTCTATTGGTTCGTTAATGAGCAGTTTGTCGGCGAAGGCTCTTCAGTGATGTGGCACGCGCGACCGGGGGATTTTTTAGTACGGGTAGTGGATGATCAGGGACAGGGAGAGGTGCGACAGCTGCGAGTAGTATGGGCGAGTGGGTGACCGTTTGTAGGAAACGATGTTTTTTCATGTCGTTTTAATCGTTTATACAAAAATGTTACACGACCATTCATTTGTCGGATCAATGCATCATTCAACGAGCTCTCATCAACTTTTATACGATTTTTCAATCTTTTTATCGTCGCTCTAACCGGGGTTGAGCATCTCAAAACTGATGAGGTGAGCTCAGCTCATGTCTTGTGCAGGTTGGAGTAGATCCCTTAGCATTGAGGGGAGACAACCTTTTTCGGCTGCTAAAAGCGTTACCTATGAAATTACCAATAGAAAATCCGGTTCCTCTTCTGGCTCTTCGTGAACTCGTGGTGTTCCCCCAACAGGTAGTGCCACTCTTCGTAGGGCGAGAAAAAAGTGTTCGCGCGATTGAAGAATCTCAGCGAGAGGGCAAGCTCATTATGTTGGCGGCTCAAAAGGACGCCCGAACGAGCAATCCTCATCAAAACGATATCTTCGAGACCGGCACTCTTGGTGAGGTAGTTCAACTCATCCGGTTGCCCGATGGACCAATCAAGGTTCTGGTAGAGGGCAAGATGCGCGCTCGCATCAAGCGATTCGTCCAGGAGGACGATTTCATGTTGGTTGATGTAGAGGAAGTCATTCCACCGACCGAGGTAAGTACAGAGCTTAAAGCTCTTATGCGCTCTATTAATGCCACCTTTGACCAGTACGTTAAACTCGGTAAAAAGGTGAACCCTGAGATGATCGTGCAGGTCAATGCAATAGAGGACCCCTCGCGCCTTGCTGATGCAATAGTCGTTCAGCTCAATATCAAGCTGGAAGACAAGCAGGATATACTTGAGACAACAAATCCAAATGACCGGCTTGAGAAGATTCTCGGTCACATGAAGAGTGAGATCGAAATTCTTCAGGTAGAAAAGCGGATCCGTAATCGGGTCAAAAAACAGATGGAGAAAACCCAAAAGGAGTACTATCTCAACGAGCAGATGAGAGCCATTCAGAAGGAGCTTGGCGAGAAGGATGATTTCCGCAACGAGATACAGGAGCTCGAGGATAAGCTCAAGGCAAAAGATATGCCTGATGATGCGCGGGAAAAAACTGAGAAGGAGATTAGAAAGCTCAAGATGATGTCGCCGATGTCAGCAGAGGCAACGGTTGTTCGAAATTACGTCGATTGGATGTTGGCGCTTCCTTGGAATGAAGTCTCCGAAGATCACATCGACATTAGTAAAGCTCGTGAGGTGCTCGAAGAGGACCATTACGGACTTGAAAAGGTGAAGGAGCGAATCCTTGAATATCTAGCGGTGCAAAAGCTTGTTGGTAAGATGAAGGGCCCTATTTTGTGCCTCGTTGGTCCTCCAGGGGTTGGAAAAACATCGCTTGGCAAATCAATCGCAAAGTCTACTGGACGAAAGTTTGTTCGGATAGCGCTTGGTGGTGTGCGCGATGAAGCGGAAATCCGAGGTCATCGTCGAACCTACATTGGAGCTTTGCCTGGGAAAATTATACAGAGCCTCAAAAAGGCGGGAACAAGCAACCCCGTATTTCTCCTCGATGAGATCGACAAGATGTCGACCGATTTTCGGGGTGATCCATCGTCAGCACTTCTCGAGGTCCTAGATCCTGAACAGAATGATACGTTCAATGATCACTATCTCGATTGCGACTATGACCTTTCGAAGGTGATGTTTATTACAACAGCCAATACTCTGCATACGATTCCCCAGCCGCTGATGGATCGTATGGAGATAATTCGTCTATCAGGTTACACAGAGCTCGAGAAGCTCAACATCTCGAAGAAATATCTCTTTGAGAAACAGCTTAAAGAAAATGGACTTGAGCCTAACAACCTTGATGTCGAAGACTCGGCGTATTTGCAGGTGATTCGTCGCTATACCCGAGAAGCGGGAGTGCGAAACCTTGAACGTGAGATCGCGACACTGTGTCGTAAAGCGGCGGTCGAGGTCGTTTCTAAAGGTGCGAATCATCACCTGACGATGACGGGAGATTCGGTTGTAAAATATCTTGGACAGCCGCGATTCCGTTACGGTAAGGGAGAAGAACAGGACCAGATCGGTCTTACCACAGGTCTTGCGTGGACCGAAAAAGGGGGAGAGCTGCTCGTTATCGAGACCTCAGTTCTTCCTGGTAAGGGTCGCTTGCAGATAACAGGGAAGCTCGGCGATGTGATGCAGGAATCAGCGCGCGCTGCCCTTAGCTATGTGCGGAGTCGTGCGGATGTACTTGGTTTGAACAAAATGTTCTATGACCGAGTAGATATACACGTCCATGTTCCTGAGGGTGCCATTCCAAAAGATGGTCCATCGGCGGGAATAACGATGGCGACCTCATTCGTGTCAGCGCTTACCGGTATTCCGGTCGACAAGAATATTGCAATGACGGGTGAAATCACCCTTCGTGGTAATGTACTTCCGATCGGTGGGCTTAAAGAAAAAGCACTCGCTGCTCATCGCGGCGGAATCCGACGCATAGTTATTCCTAAGGAGAACGAAAACGACATCGAGGAGATTCCAGCGACTGTTCGTCAGGAGCTTGAATTTATCCCCGTAAGCCACGTTGACGAAGTGTTGTTTGAGGCGTTGCTGTGTCGTGATGTTAAGGATTACCCGAAGCTGCTAGAGCGAAAAGTTGTACGAGATGAACTTCTCTTCGCTGAAGACGGCAAAAAGGGTGATGATTTAGCGGGTCAGGTCGGTGATGCGAATAATAAAGCAGGAGGCGCTACGGTAGTAACCCACTAAAGTGGGTGGTATCGGAACGATGCTTGCTTAAAAAAAGGGGGCTCTCTCTCAACAGTTTTCTCAAAAAAGCTGTTGGAGAAGCCCCTTTTTCCTTGGGGCTGCATAGGGATGATGAATCTCTGATTACAAATAGCAAAAGTTCAGATCTGAATCGTGCGAAAAGAGCTCCATAAGCGTTGACACCGCTCCTCTGCTAACTTATCCTCACTACCAGTTATCAACTCCGATTCTTTCGGGCGCTTAGCTCAGTTGGTAGAGCGGCAGCCTTACAAGCTGTAGGTCAGGGGTTCAAGTCCCTTAGCGCCCACCACTTTCTCCGCTCCCTCCTCACTTCCATCCCCCAATTCCACCTCGAGCAATATCCTGGCGTCTTCCGCTCTCTTCCTTCACTCCTGTTCCATCTTTTCTTCATTCGTCATCTGGTCGGCATAGGCGAGCATTTCGGCTATTAGCTCCTCTTGTAGCAATGTCAGCGCACGCATTGATGAGGGAAGGACTAGGGTGAGGAGGAGGAGGCGCCAGAGGGGGAGGGTGCGGGCGGTGAAGAGGCCGATTGCGGCGGATGTAATTAGGGCAAATGGAGTAGAGAGGCCAAAGCCTAAAATTATTAGAGTTAGGGCGAGGAGTGTGTACCAGATTAAGAAAACTGCGGTGCCTGCAAAAAAAGTGTACATGCCGAGTTGGTCTTTATCGGGGCTCATATTGGTTGCGGTGTAGCGGGTGACTTCGTAGGGGATTAGGTGGAGGGTTATGCCGATTAGAACAAGGGGTATTGAGGCGAGAAACCATGGAGGAACTTCGCCGCTCAAGGGGAGTGAGAGAAGCGTGCGAGCGCGAGTGAGAAATTCGGCCGCCCGTTCGGGATAGAGAGGAGCTAGGGTTGCGACCGCTTTTGCTATTTTCGTAAAGGACTGAGTGTCGACCTCACTGATGCGGCCGCTGCGGGTAAAGAGTTGATGTGTAGCATCAATTAGAGGAGCAAGCTCTGCTTGTTCGACGTGCACCGTGAGCTGTTTTAGAGCGAGCTCGATGGTTTCGGTGACATGGTGAACTGCGGAGGCGGGATTTTGTTCGTAGAGCTCGCGAAAATCGGAGATGCGAATAGGATCGCCGACCTTGATAGCGACACCGCTGTTCCATCCGAGAAAATGTGCGTAGGTGATTCCGATTGGTTGGATTTGAACTCCGAGTGCCCAGTTATTGTGCTCATCGGCGAAGAATGCCATGCGCGCGGCGCCTGTTTTTAATTTAAGCACGGTGCGGCCACCGACGCTTGTTCCTTCAGGAAATATAGCTACTGCGTTCTGATATTCGAGGAGATGGCGAACCTCGTCGAATGTTTTATCGTTTGATTCAGATGGGAGTCGATCTGTTCTGCGGTAGACTGGAATCAGATGACACGAGCGGAGGAACCACGAGGCGACGGGGTTACGAAATAGGGTCGATTTCCCGAGAAAAAAGAGGGGTCGTTGGTATACACCAAGAAGGAGCAGCGGATCGAGGGCCATATTAGGATGATTGCCCGCGATAAGGAGTGGACCCTTATTGATCGGCTTAGAACCTTGCACCTCTATCTGTCTAAAATAGCCCTTCAGTAATAGCGCTATGGAGCGTTGTCCGAGAGTAAAGAGCATGAGGTGTCCTGTTGGTGTAGCGTTGACTCTTCAGCTCATCTGACGGAATCGTTAGTTTTGTTGCAGGATGCAATTTAAAATTCACCGATGACGAGCTTTATTGAAACTAATACTGATGAAATCCTCGTCCCGTTTTTTTTCCAAGATATCCAGCCTCAACGTAACGGATCAGAAGAGGGCATGGGCGATATTTGTCATCACCGATATCGCGGTGGAGTACCTGAAGGATAAATAGTACGGTATCGAGCCCTATAAAATCCGCAAGGGTGAGGGGGCCCATTGGTTGATTCGTGCCAAGTTTCATCGCGGTGTCGATATCAGAAGCAGCAACTCCCTCCTGAAGTAAAAATATCGCTTCGTTGATCATCGGCATGAGTATGCGATTAACGATGAAGCCTGCGCTGTCTATACCCAGAACCGTCGTTTTCCCGAATTTTTCGGCGAGCAAAGCTGTTGCGCGATAGGTGGCTTCGTTTGTCCGCAATCCCTTTATGATCTCGACAAGAGTCATCACGGGTACCGGATTCATGAAGTGCATTCCGATTACCTGTTCTGGGCGATTCGTAGCTGCTGCGAGGCGAGTTATAGAGATCGATGAAGTGTTGCTTGCGATGATTGCATCAGGCGACAGAACCGCGTCGAGTTTTTTAATTATTGAGCTTTTGAGCTCGACCTGTTCGCTCACTGCTTCTATAACGATCTGACAATCCCTAAGGTCGTCCAGCGATGCGACGGGCTGAATCCGGTCAAGGAGCGATTTTCCATCATCAACAGTGATTTTCCCTCGCTCGAGCAAGCGTTTTAGCTGAGTTTCTATTCCTTGCTTGCCCCGTTCGGCCGCTGTTCTATCGACATCAGCAAGCAATACCTCGACTCCAGCCTTGGCGGCGGTCTGTGCAATCCCTGCTCCCATCTGTCCTGCACCAACAACGCCGAGGACGGTACATAATTCATGAGTCATGAAATCCTCCGAATTGGTGTTTTATACGAGCCTGCCCCTATCATTAGGGGGGATCGAGTTGTGATTGGTCGTTGCCCTATATCCTATTCAGCAATTGGTAGGGTATGCTACGGCGGCGTGCTGCTCAACCCATAAAGTGGCGCTGAGGCGTGAGGGGTTGTGGGAGGTTTTACGAAACTTTCCAACTGATTTGTTACGAAGGATGAATAATGAGTAATCCAGCAAAAAACGAGCTTTTCCCTGTTCGAGAAGAGGCCGATTCGGCGAATGGATCGTCGCATCGGGGGAAGGTTGTTGCGGTTCCGCCGCGATTGCGCGCCAACACAAGTGGAGAATCATTCAATGGCGAACATTCTTCCCGAGCGACCCAACCGTTTCTACAGAGGGTAAGTCAGTTTTTGATGCGTGACTTTGCGATTGACGTGGGGACTGCGAACACACTCATCTATGAGAAGGGCAGAGGAATTATTCTGAATGAGCCCTCGGTTGTTGCAATGCGGATTGAGAATGGCCGTAAAAAGGTCGTTGCGTTTGGAACAGAGGCAAAACGAATGTTGGGTCGTACCCCTGAGGGGGTGAAGGTTATTAGGCCTATTCGTACAGGAGTAATCGCTGATTTTGATGCAGCAACTTTGATGCTTTCCCATTTTCTTGGGGAGGTTCGCAAGCGAAGTAGAGCCGTTCTAAAACCTCGCGTCTTGGTGGGTGTACCATCTGGTATTACCGAGGTTGAGAAGCGTGCGATTCGTGAGGCCGTGGAACCCCAAGCTCGGGGCAGCATCCGCTTTATTGATGAAGCGATGGCAGCTGCAATAGGGTGTCGTCTCCCCGTTACTGAGGCTGCCGCAAGTATGATCGTTGATATTGGGGGAGGAACCACCGACATTGCAGTCTTGAGTCTAAAAGATATCGTATTTGCCCTATCGGTTCGTGAGGGTGGGGATGCAATAGATGAGGCAATTATTAACTATTTGCGACGCACTCATCATCTCTTAATCGGAGATTCTACCGCCGAAGAGGTAAAGAGATCGATCGGGAGTGCTCACGAGAGCTTTGATTATCAGGAGATGGAGGTGCGGGGACGAAGCCTAGTAAGTGGGGCTCCAAGCGCTCTAATCATCACTGGACGGGAGATTCGTGAGGCGATAGCTGATGTGGTAACGGGTATTGTTGCAGCTGTTCGTCAGGCACTCGAGAACACTCCTCCAGAGCTCTCAGGTGACATCTTGTCGCGTGGTCTTGCTCTGGCGGGAGGAGGGGCGCTCCTTCACGGGTTGGCGGACCATCTGCGAGATCGGCTTGGGGTTAAGGTTTCAATAGCAGCCGAGCCGCTCGCGGCGGTTGTTGAGGGAGCAGGTTTTTGTCTCGACGATGAAGAGCGATTTCGGAGCTGTTGGTACGAGGCGGGGCGTTAGAGGTTGCGACCCCCCTTATTTCGCAGCTTCTTGAACGCTGCGAGGAGATTTCTGAAGAAGAAACAGAAGTTGATACGCGAAAAGTCCGGGCATTTTGGTGGCGAGGCAGTGATGAGCTGATTGCATCCACCCCCACGGCTTCGATTGAGCCAGTGATGCAGGTACGAGAAGCTCTAATGGCGGTATCGAACCGGTCCGAGAAACTATCTGAATCTGAGAATTGTTTTTGATTAGGTTTGTGATAGTTGAAAGGGTAAAAAATTTAAGATGCGTTCGGTCGAGTGGTCCCTTGTTCATCTCGGGAAAAAATCCCAATAGAAGCATTAACCGTATTGCAAAGTGAGCGATATTTGGGACTGATATCAGAAGGTGGCCACCAGGGCGGAGTCGCTGAGTTGCGCTTGCAAGAAGTGTAGCGGGGTCGCTCACATGCTCAAGAACATCGAGGAGAAGAATTGAGTCGAACGATTCTTCAGGAGCAAGATCGTTGACATTCTCGTGGACGGTCGCATAGAGGGGACGCAAGTGCTCCCAGCTCAATCGATCTGGTTCAACTGCGATAAGGTGTGATGGGGACCCGAGGAGCTTCGCGATAACGCCGCTTCCCGGGCCGATATCGAGCAGATCGCCTATCTTAGGTAATTGATGCAGCGTCTTAATCGCCCAGTCGTGACTTGATCCCAAAAAAGGCTTTTCTCCGTACCGTTCATGCGGTGGGAGGGGTGTCGTCGTATCGAAAAGATCGTGTATCTTCATTGGTGATACTTTGGGAGACATTACGGTGAAAACGGAGCGCCACAAACTTCAATTGGCGTGATACTACTTTTTAGTAGTTTGCAGTTACTCAGTATCGATGTCCCAGGGCGTGAACGACATACCACCATTTTTCCTAACCATGGCTGAGAACTTAGTTCATAGTCTTCGAAGAATATCGTCCAGTCAAATTTATTTTGGAGTTAGGCCGTGGTTTTAAGCGGGAAAGAATTCCGAAACTGCCGATACCACTACGATGACGGTCCATCGAACGGACACATTTAGTACAGCCGTAGAAGGTTCGCTACTAGAGCCTAGATAATTCAGCCAAGGATGGACGATTTGTGCAAGAGAGGCAGGAGGGAGCAGGGGAATTAATGCAACCGGTAATTGGATCAATATCGTATCTTCGCTATCTCTGGTATCGGATGAGGGAGCCTGCGGTGGGTGATTTTCTCGATGTGGGGATCGGGATTGACCTTCGTGCTCGACGGTTTCGGGGGGTGTGGGAGCATCACCTCGGCCGTACTCGGGGTTTTATCGAGGAGGCAACGAAGGATGGAGGGGATGAGGTTGTTGTGCTGGGTGCAGGACAGCTGCGGGACTGTCCCCTGCACGATCTGGTGGATCGATTTTCGCGGGTTGTTCTTGTTGATATTGATCCGCGTGCTATTGCGTGGTGTCGCCGTTTTGTGCGGCGCTTTGGTAACCGGGTCGTGTGCGAACGAGGTGACGTAACTGGGGTTGTCGAGGAGTGGAGTGCTGCGTTGAGTCGAGTACGGGATGGGCTGAAAAGCGATGTCACTGCGGTCTTAAAAAACCTCTCAGCCCCTGAACGTTGTTGGTCGAGCGATACGGTGATATCGCTTAATGTTCTCTCTCAGCTTGGAGTGATGTGGCGCGACCGGGTAGCGCGGATCGTCGGGAATGATGTCGCGCAGTCAGACGATGTAGCCGAGGCTACATCAGAGTCGATTGCTCGATTAGAAGGGGCTCATAGTGGTGGTATGGCGGGTGCACGTCGAGCAGTGCTTATCGCCGACAGGTTCTTTTTTTCCCGAAATAAGCGAGGATCTTTGTGGGAGGTGGAAGATGCTCTCTACGGGCCGTGGCCTGAACAGTTACCGGAGCGGAGTGTTTGGCTTCATGGATCGTGGTTGTGGCAGCTCGTTCCTGCCGGAGGAGAGGGGGCAGATGAGGAGATTGTTCACGAGGTATGGGCACGTGCTTTTCGGTAAAGAGGCAGAGTTTGAGAATTATCCGTTGACCTAAGATTCTCCACCTTGCGCTTGCCTCAAACGAATAAGGGTAGCTCCCGGCTTGCGAACACCGAAGTTGCCTAGATGCCTTGCTTGACCAGGAGAGACATAAGAGAGGAGGTTGGGAGAGAGTGCATCCCACCCGATGCGCTGCCGGTTACTATCGCGGGTGTGTCCCCGCCTTTTCATTGCAATTACACCGTTAATTGGGCCGATGCCAATCTCTCCGCCGTGAAGATGACCAGTGAGCAACAACTTATATATGTCAGGAAAAGTGCGATTTACGGCGTCTTGGTTGTGGGTAATGATTATGTTGAGGTCAGAGTTGGGGAATGAACCGGGCTGGGGCGGAGCAGGATGCCCTTTTAGGTGGTCATCGGTGCCATAGATTGCGATGGTACTGCCATTAACTTGGATCGTTGCCCAGCTATTTGAAAGCTCTTGATAGCCCGCCTCGGCCATTTTAGCTCTAACTTGTTCGGGATTTCGATCGTAATAATCGTGATTTCCCATCACAAAAACCTTGTGGCCATGTCGCCCAAGATAGTCAAGATTCGCTATCGCGTAGCTATCGAGATCCTCGGAGGATCCGGTGACTATATCACCAGTAAGACACACGAGATTGACCGTTTGTCGAGTTACATCAAGATGGGTTGCGAGCCGAATAATATTTCGGAGCCGTGCGTCAGACTCTTTTTGGAAATGTATATCTGAGAGGTGGAGGATCGTGAATCCCTCGAGCGCAGGTGGAAGATTTTTGATTGGAAGATCGTACTCGTAGAGGTTGGTGTCTCGAGAAATGGGGGTGACGACTCGGCTTTCTCTTGTGGCGCGGAGCAAGGCACGTATCGCTTGATCGGTGGGACGCCGAAAAGGGAGTGTGGCTGGATCGGTTGTGCTTTGCCTAAGCGAAGAAGAATCTTCATGCGAGCTTTTTTGTCCCGGCATTTGGAGTTTTTCTAACTGTTGTGAGAGTTGTCGAAGGGAGTGGGGGTCAAATCCCGTGTCACGACCGAACATATCTTCTCCTATTCACTCACGATTCTGACTGAGCCACTCTACATCATTTCGCCAAACTTTTCACGCCGACCACGGGGCTTTTTATCGTGTTTTTTGAGAGCAGTCATCCTGTTTTTTTCAGCTTCTGCCCCGCTATCAGAGCTGTACGCATCAGCGAAAAAAATTGTAAAAATACTTTCAGTCTCGCTCGTCATCGAATGCGATATTTCTCTCTCAAGGTGATTTATATCAGACATGGGGGCGGCTCGGGAGAGGGATTTGTTTAAGAGTGAGGAGCGTGCGGGAGAGTATAACAGCTGTCGGGGTTGGACTATTTTTTTGCCTATAGATCGCTTTCCCAAGGAAAGAGAGCAGGAATGCTCTATCATCGCGCCCCAAATTTTTTTTTGGCTCACTGCGAACATCTTTTCGCGATGGAATATGCGGTATTGAAATTGAGCCCTATTTGTCGTAAGGATCGGCACATCAGTTATAGGAAGACTATTGTCTTCTGACATTGCAGTCGAAGAGATATGAATCGTGCGGGGAATGGGGCAAAAAATGGATCTAGGTGCACAAACTAATCCCGAACATGGTGATTCGTTTAAATCGTCACGCCACGAACGATCAAGCGGTGATCCATCGAAATCGCCCGAACACTCTCCGACCCCCAACCTTCCAAATTCTCATGGCCGACTAAATGGGATTATCTTGAGCATCCCTTCAGAATTTTTTCCGCTCGAAATACCGAGTGTTTGTAAAAGGGCGAATAGCTCTTTGGTTAATCTTTTACCATCATTGGTTATGTAGTCGGCCCAAGCGACAGCAAAGCCTTCGTCTGGATCGGAGGACCCGTACTCAGAGGGTGAACCCTGTTCTCGGTGAATTTTTGCGAAGCGATCTCCTGGATAGAATGTCTCAGGTCCTTCGTTGTCAGCGGCGGTCGATGAGGAATTAGCTGGCGGTTGATCTTTGTTTGCGAGCCTGTCTGCGATGAGGTGACCGACTTCGTGATGAAATATTTGAGGATTAAAGTGCCGACCAGATGAAAGAAAGGTTATTCGTCCCGAGGTGGCGGATGCATGAGCGGCGGCTGAGTCTCTAATTAAGCGTCCATTTCCCGACCACCATTAGAAGAAATGCTGACCGGGATCAATCACTATCTCATTTATTTCTTCCAATAAAGAGGACGAAAGATAAGGTGCTATCCCAACTCCCACATTATGAAGGAATCGATCAAAATCGAGGCTACGAGGCGCGATAAGAGTTATCTCGTGGTCTGAAACAGATATTCGCAACTCTAAGCTGTCAGCCCGGTTACCACTTTGATACTCATAGCCCGGTCTTTCGCGTATCGACTTAACCGAAAGAAAGGTCATCGAGGGCTGTAGCGTACGAAATGGTTGAGAGCCGATCCGAAAATCGCTCGGCAGAATATCTGTTTGAACAAGACGCGAAGAGATATTTCTGTACAAATCATATTTTTCCCTTCTCAAAAGCTCTTCGAGTAGCTTTTCAGCATCACGCGCATTTGTAAGGCCCAGGTCCCGCCCTCGTTGATATTTCTCGATGATCTCTTCAACGAAGGTGGCTGGAAGTCCCTCTCGGTGGGGTGAGCCGCCACTAGGGGCTGATAACTGCCTAACGCGATCAAGATTCTGCGAGGAGAGTGCAGGAGTGCTGCGTAGATCCAATGAGGTTATGTTCGGATCGCTCTTGGGGCCACTTTGGTGAGACTTGTCACCTCTCCGACAAAAATTGGCCTCATTTACGGTTCTATCCATTGTGCCCCGTCTTTTATTCTCCTCACTGTTTACGAGCGAATGGCATTCCTCATTGAATCCACCAAGCTATGAGTCGCTCACCGAGAGCGATAGTTTGCCATAGGCGACATCGCATCGGCAAAAATTCCGAAACTGGCATCTGAGTAACTGCACAAATAGCTAAAGCTGTTTTACTAACAGGGTGGATGTCTTTGAATTAGCTACACCGTTTTTCTTTCAATCCGCTGGTGTAATCCCTCCGTCGTCGCTATAGTGCGCGCCGTCATGCAGGGTGGTTTGGGGTTGGAGGACCGATGTACAACGGAAGATTGCACTTTCATTTCACAGGCGTTGGCGGCTCCGGAATGTCCGGTTTAGCCGAGATTCTTCTTAATCTTGGCTATCGGGTGTCCGGTTCTGATCTAAGAGATTCAGCGGTTGTGCAGCGGTTGCGACGATTGGGGGCTATCGTAGCGATTGGGCACACACCGGAGAATCTACCGGAGGAAGCGTCTCTTGTGGTGTTTTCTTCGGCGGTTGCGGATGACAATCCTGAAATTTCAGAGGCGCGACGGCGAGGATTGCCGGTGATTCGTCGTGCAGAGGTGCTCGCAGAGTTGATTCGGTTGAAATATGGGGTTGTTGTAGCGGGCTCGCACGGTAAGACGACGACAACCGCGATGATCGGGCGAATTCTTGAGGTCGGAGGCAAGGACCCCACGATAGTTTTGGGTGGAACCTTGAGCTCCTCAGGAGGAGGGGGGATTCTAGGACGGGGTGATTTCCTTGTCGCTGAATCCGATGAGAGTGATAGGAGTTTTCTCCTGCTTTCCCCTGCGATAGCGATTGTTACAAATATCGATGCAGAGCACCTCGGTGCATATGGTAGCTTGGAAGAGCTGGAACGGTCGTTTTCGCAGTTTCTTCACGCAGTGCCGTTTTACGGATTAGCTGTACTCTGCGCTGATGATCCGAGGGTCATGGCGCTAGCGGGCACTCTCGAGCGTCGGATGATTACGTACGGATTTTCTCAGCACGCGCAGCTTTCAGCGATGGATATTTCATTTGCACCAGGTTCAAGCACATTTACTCTCACCAAAGAGGGCGTAGCTGTTGAAACGCTAACCTTGCCGATGCCTGGTCGTCATATGGTGCTAAATGCGCTCGCTGCCTGCGCCGTCGGTCTTGAGGTTGGTGTCACGATTGAGGATATCAAGAAGGCGCTTGCGACCCTTCCACGCATCGGACGTCGTATGGAGGTGCTTGCTCAGAAAAATGATATCACCGTGATTAGCGATTATGGTCATCATCCAACCGAGATTGGTGCGACTCTCGCAGCGGTGCGCGATTCTTGGATGCAGGCGCATCGGCGGTTGCGGGTCGTATTTGAACCACATCGCTTCTCTCGCACGAAGGATTGTTACGAGCAGTTTTTGGATGCCTTCGGAGCCGCGGATGAGCTGATTATGGGTGATATTTACGCTGCCGGAGAGCCGCCAATAGACGGTATTTCTGGAGAGGGGCTTTTTGAAGCGATTCGACATACAAGCAAGCGGTGGGTTCCGAAGTTGGGAGATGTGCCCACGCTTCTTCAGAATGAGGTGGAAGCAGGCGATCTGATTCTCTTCATGGGAGCGGGTCCAATTGGAGGGGTCGGCGAACAGTTTGCACAATCGGTTCGGGAGCGGTGATTTATTGGTGGCGGGCAGCTTGAATGGGGAGAGTGTGCGTGGCAAGCGAGCACGATGAAGTGGGTCTGCTATTGGAGCAGTTTGCGGGTTTGTCGGTGAGACGTGGTGTGCCGGGAGATCGGTGCACCACCTTTGCGATTGGGGGTCCGATTGCTTACCTGGTTGAGCCCGCAGATATCGGGTCTCTGTGTTCACTAATTAGTGCTTTGAACCGTGAGGGTTTCCTCTATTGCGTCCTTGGAGCAGGAAGTAATCTGCTAATCGCAGATGAGGGGATTAGCGGAATAGTGATTCGCTTAGGTGCTGGTTTTCGGACAATCGATCAGAGACTCGGGGGAGTTTTCTCTATCGGTGCTGCCTCCTCAGTTATGCGGCTAGCTCGTGATATATCTGCTGCGGGTTTTGCAGGACTTGAGTTTGCTGGTGGTATCCCAGCATCGCTCGGCGGGGCGGTGGTGATGAATGCAGGTGCTCACGGGGGCGAGTTTGGAGATGTACTTGAGCGGGTAGGTGTTGTCCTTAAAGATGGTAGGTACGAAGAGATAGAGCGGAGCGATTTGAATATTTCGTATCGCCGCGGCGGGATTCCTGAGGGTGCGATAGTCGTTTCTGCTGAGTTAAAACTCACCTCTGCTGATGGCGCGGCGGTCGCTGAGAAGCGGAGTCGATTTTTGAGTCACCGAAAAGAGACTCAACCGCTTCACCTTCCATCGGCTGGCTCGGTTTTTCGAAATCCATCGGGTCACTATGCGGGTGAGCTTATCGAACGGGTCGGTATGAAGGGAGTGCGATTCGGTGGTGCTGAAATATCCTCTCTTCACGCAAACTGGATTGTGAATACCTCACGCACAGCTACTGCGGCTGAGGTTCGTCACCTGATGGACAAAGCGATCGAGACGGTTCAACTACAACACGATGTTAAGCTTGTTCCTGAGGTGCGAATATGGTCTTGAATCGTTCGATGCTGATCGTATTATCGTGATAGACGGACGATGGAGAAGGGGATGAAGCTGCTACGAATCATCACAATTGGGAGCCTTATTTCGGCTACAGCTGTGGCCCTAATAATTAAATCACAAGGCGCGAGTGCGTCTCCAACTCCGCAAAACGGCACAGTGTCACGATTCATCGAGCGATCGCGAGAAGTGATGCACGAAATTTTCTATCAAAAAAGGGTCGACATCATCGGTTTAACATCGGGTGAGGGAGATAATGTGCGGCAGCTTTTGCCCGAGGATCGCTCTGTGCTTTGGTGGCACCTGAATCGCTCATCGATAGGTACAACACTCTCACAGCTACCACGAGTTGAGTCGGCAACGATTACTAGATGTCAGGGGGAGTGGAGCTTCCGGTGTTTTGAGGTTCATGTTCAGGAACGAAAGCCGGTGGCGGTTGCCCTCGTAGCTGATTACGCCTGGGTAATCGGCGCTGACGGCGGATTTATTGAGCCACTGCCGCACGTGCGCTCAGCAGGGGATATTGAGGCATTTATCGAGGCTTCGGAAAAGCCGCTTGTAGGGGTGGTCGGATTGGGTGATGGTGACGGTGGACCGGAGCTGTTGCGTGGCAGACTCCGTTATGTTCATCAACTGATTCAAGCTATAGAGTCGGAGGTTGGTTCGTCGGTTCGGTTTGTGGAGCTTGACACAAGTGGGGAGGCTCGCGTGTTTTTCAAGGATAGAAAGTATCCAGTTCGCTTTGGTTTTGCAGGTTCGGATCTCTCGGTGGTCTCGGAGGAAGCGCGTCGATTCAAGCTTTTGCTATCGCGACTTGAGAAGCGAGATGATGTGATAAAGGAGATCGATGTCGCTTTTCAAAAGGCGGCCGTTGTCAGATTAAAATAGTGTTTTTTTGAACTTGTGCGATGTTTTGGAATCGTTTTTTCAGCAACGAGTCGACCACGTGCAGATCGAATATTTACAGGTGATATTTTTCTTTAAGCCCATAGCCAAGTCGCTCGGAATGAGGTAGAACGATGCCCCTAAGAGATGTCATGAAGCGGCTTGGGTCTGTCTTTGTTGATTTTATCTATTAGAAATCTTCTGCCTTCTTGTGTAGCTAATTTTGACTGCTGTGCGCTTTCAAAAGATGCACTATTAAAGTATGCGCTGCAAAAAGAGTCGCTGCGTATACCGTTTTTTCACTTATTATTTTTTCTCAAGTGTCGATGGGCACCAAATCTTTTTCAGCCGCAGGACTCGACATAGGAACATCGCAGATAACTGCGGTAGTCGCAGAGCTAACCAAAGAAGGGCGAGTTTCAGTACTCGGCTCGGCTCGAGTTCCCTCTCGTGGATTGCGGAAAGGCACTATAATCAACGTTGAAAGCGCGGTTGCTGATATAGCTCAGGCGATTCAGCAGGTTGAGGCAAGCTCGGGGACAAGGGTTCGGTCCGTATGCGCGTCGATAAGTGGCGCTCATATCAAGGGGTTTAATAGTAACGGCATCGTAGCGGTTAAGGGCAAAGAGGTTCGCCAACTTGATGTCGATCGTGTGCTTGAGGCAGCAAAGGCGGTTGCGATTCCTCGTGATAGAGAGATATTCCACGTATTGCCCCAGGAATATATCGTTGATGATCAGGATGGGATTCGCGAGCCTAGAGGAATCTCCGGGGTCCGGCTAGAGGCTCGTGTTCACATCGTCAGTGGAGCCTCTGCGAGTGCTCAAAATGTCGTAAATTGCGTAAATCGGTGTGGCCTAACGGTATCCGATATGGTGCTGAGCTCTCTTGCAGCAGGCCGTTCGGTGCTTAGCAGCGAAGAGCGAGAGTTGGGAACTGGATTGATCGATCTCGGTGGAGGAACAACCACCGTTGCCGTATTCCGTGGAGGTGGGGTTCGTCACACATCAGTACTCCCGGTCGGCGGAAATCACATTACTAACGATATCTCGGCGGGTCTTCGCACTCCATTAGCGGCTGCTGAAACATTGAAAATTAGCTCCGGTTCAGCGGATCGTTCTTCTGTTGAGCGCGATGAGATGATCGATGTGGTTCCAACCGGAAGTCGTCCACATAATGCAGTCCCTCGAACCGCATTGGTCGATATCATCGAGGCAAGAATTCACGAGATTCTGACTTTGATTCATCGTGAGTTGGTGAAGGCGAATGTTGAGGATCTAATGCCAGGAGGGTTAGTCCTTACGGGTGGAGGAGCATTGTTGTCGGGAATCGATCGGTTTGCAGAGCGGCTCTTTGGAATTCCCGTTCGAATCGGAGTTCCGCGAGAAGTCCTTGGCTCTTCAGAGGGATTAATTTTACCGCAAGGAGCCGCGGCGTTAGGGCTAGTTCAGCATGCTCTGGAGGTCTCAGGGGGAGGCAGGTGGTATGGTGGTCCCGTTGGATCAACGGGTGTGATACAACGGGTGGGTAATTGGTTGGCGGAGATGTTTTAGGACATCACCGTTGGTGTGTCGGTAGTGCTCCGTTGGTTCAGAGGTGGGGGGGCAAATGTCGAGTATCTTCGGATTAAGGCTGGCCGAATTAAAAAAATAATAACTGAATTGATCTGCTGTTGTTATGGTAGACGGGTGATAGGTTTGCGGTGTAGAGTGAGCTCCGGTAGAGGCGCTGCTTCGCACTAATAAAATTTAAGAGGGGAGATGCGCTGGGTTAGTTCGTCCCAATGACTCAGGGCAAGGGTACATTTCGCACACGAATCAAGACAGGAGATTGAGGTCAATGGATCACGGCAGAACTTTTGAGAGCGGAGCGGTTATCAAAGTATTCGGCATCGGTGGTGCCGGTGTGAATGCAGTCAATAATATGATTCGGAGTGGACTCGAGGGGGTTCAATTTTTTGCGGCAAATACCGATGCGCAGGCGTTGAGCTCGGCGGAAGCGGTGCACCGTATCAGACTGGGCGAAGAGATAACGAAAGGGTTGGGAGCGGGTGCAGATCCTGATGTGGGCTATGCTGCTGCAAAAGAGAGCCGTGATCATATCCGAGCTTCCCTTGAAGGTGCCGATATGGTGTTCATTACCGCCGGGATGGGCGGTGGAACAGGAACACTTGGCTCGACCGTTGTCGCAGAGGTTGCTCGTGAGCTTGGCTGCTTAACCGTTGGCGTTGTAACAAAGCCGTTCATGTTTGAGGGCCGGCGCCGAATGAAGAATGCAGAGCGCGGTATTGCCGAATTGCGGAAACAGGTCGATACCCTTATCACTATTCCTAATCAACGACTTCTCAGTATTGCGGGTCGTAACACCTCGCTGATTGAAACCTTCCGTCGCGCTGACGATATCCTCTTCCAGGCGGTCAAAGGGATAAGCGATCTCATTATATATGAGGGATTGGTGAACGTTGACTTTGCTGACGTTCGAGCGGTCATGTCCGAAATGGGTATGGCGATGATGGGTACAGGTGAGTCGCGTGGGGATAACCGAGCCCTTGAAGCCGCTGAGCGGGCGATTTCGAGCCCCCTTCTTGAAGATCTATCAATTAAGGGTGCGCGAGGCGTTCTTATCAACGTTACGGCTTCGCCAGATGTTACGCTCCAAGAGGTCAATGAAGCTGCGGAGCTCATTCACTCTGAGGCACACGAAGAGGCGAACATCATCTGGGGTATGGTCATCGATCCATCGGTTGAGGATCGAGTTCGTGTCACGGTCATAGCGACCGGATTCGGAGATAAGAAAGAAGAGGGAGCAACGACTGCGCCAAATGTTTCAGCAGGCCGCGATGTGATCGGGCACGACAGGCTCGATACTCCAGCATTCGCTCGCCGAGCCAGAGAAAGCGCATCGGGTGATGTTATTAAGCTCAAAAAACTCTCGGTGATGTCATCGGGTGAGGATGAAGATAAATACGAAATTCCGACCTTTCTGCGAAAGCAGATAGACTAGCCTAGACTAGAAAGGGCGGAGCTCGTAGAGAGTATCTTGTCTACGGTGTGAGCGTTTGCTCCGATCATCAGGTCTCTGAGTCCCACTAAATGCGTTCGGCATGTTAGGAGGGTTTCAGGGGCCTTTTTTATTCGCCTTAGTGACATTGCTCTGTATGCAAAGATCTTACGCCTTTGTAATTCCTCGTTATGTCTCCTCAATGGGAGGTGCTGAATCGCTCTGTGCAGCTCTCGGCCGTGCACTTGTGGCGGATGGTTGCGCGGTTACTATTCTCACAACGTGTGCGGCTGATAATCGCAGCTGGGCAAACGAGCTACCTGCAGGGCCATTCAACGAGGATGGGCTATCTGGGATTCGATTTCCTGTAGATGACCGCAATCTCGATCGGTGGATTCCGCTGCAAATTCGACTCTCTCAAGGGGAAGAGCTTAACATTGATGAACAGCTCGACTGGTTGCTTCACAGCGTTATTAGCCGAGATCTTTTTGCCCACATTGCGTCCTACGGCCTCTCATTCGATGCTCTTTTTTTTGCACCATATCTTTTTGGTACAACTTTTTGGGGTTCACAGATTCATCCAGAACGGTCAATCCTTATTCCGTGTCTTCACGATGAAGCAGCAGCCTATCTTCCGGTCATGCGAGCGATGCTTCGCACAGTGCGGGGAATTATTTTCAATGCTCCCGCTGAGCGTGTTCTCGCTGAGCGATTGCATGGGAGTTTAGCTGGCGGGATTGTAGGAATGGGTTTTGATCAGGTTCCAGAGGATGTTGAAAATAAACTTCAACCATTCTTTGCACCTGACGAGCGATATATTTTATATCTTGGGCGAAAAGAAACCGGAAAAAACGCACATGTCTTGATTGATTATTTCTGTGCATGGAAGGATAACTCTTCAGAGGCAGCACCGGTCAAACTCGTTATTTGTGGCGGCGGATCTTTTACAGATCTTCATCGACCTCAAGCAGCGGAGCGAGATGATATAATCGATCTTGCCCATGTTTCAGAGCACGATAAATTGCGAATTATTAAGAATGCGCTTGTGCTCGTGCAACCCTCAACGAACGAATCATTCTCCATAGTTTTGATGGAGGCGTGGCGACTTGGGGTTCCAGTGGTTGTGCATGGACTTTGTTCCGTAACGAAGGAACACGTTGAGCACTCTGGTGGAGGGCTCTTTTTCTCTGATCTTGATGACTTTATTGGAGTGATGAATCGTATAATTTCCGATGCGCCGCTTCGTGAGGTAATGGGTCGCGCAGGAAAGCAGTACGTGGCTCAAGAGTATTCTTGGCCGGTCGTTTTGAAGCGATTTTACTCGGTGGTTGACCAGATCTTTGCGGAGCGTGAAACACGCAAGGGAGAATTAGATGAACCTTACCAGCTATGATCCGCGCGAACGTATTGGGGCGCTTGTCCAGGAGCTAAATGAGCATGCATATCGCTATTACGTTCTTGCTCAGCCAACGATAAGCGATGCTGCATACGATCGGCTTTATCGGGAGCTCGAGTCACTCGAGGCGCAGCACCCCGAACTTATTGTACCTGATTCTCCAACGCAGCGAGTTGGTGCCGCTCCGATTGTAGCATTCGAAACGGTGCGCCATCGCGAGCCGATGTTATCCCTTAACAACGCGATGGATTCATCAGAAATCCGCGAGTTTCATGAGCAGGTTGTTCGGTTTATCGAGCGATCGGATCCGGAAAAAGCGAGTTCAGTGAACTATACTGCTGAGCTTAAATTCGATGGAGTTGCGCTAAGTCTTCATTATGAGGATGGGCTTCTTGTTCAGGCTCTTACAAGAGGTGATGGTGAATCGGGCGAAAATGTTCTAGCTCAAATAAAGACAGTACGGAGTATCCCTCTGCGATTGCGTGAAGAACAATCAGGACCGATTGAGGTGAGGGGAGAGATAGTGTTCCCGCGCGATGCATTCGAGCGGCTTAACGATGAGCGGTTGGCAGCGGGAGAGTCCCCTTTTGCAAATCCACGCAATGCAGCATCGGGTAGTTTAAGACAGCTCAATCCTGCGATAACAGCCGAGCGAAAGCTCGCCTTTTTTGCTTATGGAGTAATTGGCGGTGGGTCTAACGGACATTACGAAACTCTGTTGCAGGCGCAGCGGTGGGGGTTTCCGATATCGCCGTTTCTTCGCACGGGACTCTCGATCGATGGCGTTATAGCGGCTTATCAGGAAGCAGAATCGCTCCGCATGACATTTCCATTTGATATCGATGGACTCGTCATTAAGGTTGATTCGCCCACGCTTCAGGGAGTTCTCGGTACCAGGCAACGCTCACCGCGGTGGGCAGTTGCATGCAAGTTCCCACCGATTGAGGAGCACACTATTTTGCGTGATATAGCAGTGCAGGTCGGTAGGACTGGCGTCCTGACTCCTGTCGCAATTCTTGATCCTGTTAGGGTCGGTGGGGTAACCGTTTCCCGTGCGACCTTGCACAATCTCGATGAAATTAAGCGAAAGGGGCTCCTCATCGGAGACACAGTCGTTGTTCGTCGACAGGGAGATGTGATTCCCGCAGTAGTAGCCCCTGTTGTTGCAGCAAGAAGCGGTAGCGAGCGGCCATTCTCATTTCCCGAGCGGTGCCCGGTGTGCGATTCTCTGGTAGTACGAGATAAAGATTACGCTGCGATTCGGTGCATAAATCGCAGCTGCGCGGCCCAATCGGCAGCACGGATTCTCCATTACGCAAAGCGAGAAGCAGCCGACATAGAGGGACTTGGCGAAAAGATGGTAGCGCTTCTGATGGAGCACGGCCTTATTACCGATATTAGCTCACTCTATCAACTAACCGCAGATCGGCTTGAGTCTCTTCCAAGAATGGGAGCGCTATCGAGCCGCAATCTGATCGCAGCGATCGAAAAAAGTAAAGATATTCCTCTTGCTCGATTTATCTTTGCGCTCGGCATTCGTCACGTTGGAGAACGTACCGCTCAATCACTCGCAGACCACTGTAGAGAGTTGAGTAAATTTCTCTCTCTGACAGTCGATGAATTAGTCGCAATTCCTGATATCGGTGAAGAAACCGCTATCACCATCGCCGAATATCTCGCAGATCCAGTGGAAAAAGAGCTAATTGATCGGCTCCTTTCGCTCGGTCTCCGTATCGTGCCAAGCACTCCACCACAAACCACCACCCACGGTCCTCTCGCAGGCCTCACCTTCGTAATCACCGGCACCCTCCCATCTCTATCTCGCTCCGAAGCTGAACAGTTCATCCGAAACAACAGTGGCACCGTTTCATCGTCAGTAAGCAAACGAACATCATACCTCTTAGCCGGAACCGAGCCGGGATCGAAAATTAAGAAAGCTCAAGATTTGGGAGTAAAGATTATTGATGAAGAGATGTTGCGGCAGATGGTGGGGTAGGGAGTGGTATTTAGTTTAGCGATCAGAGGGATTAAATGAGTTTATTAATTACTCGAAATATTCGGACATTATCTTAAGCTCCGAGCAAGAGACCGTTCAGAATTTTGTGTAAGTGACGCGGTAAGTCATATTTTGTCAGAGGCTAAACGTTCTCGAACATGGAGGTAGTCAGCCTGTCTCCAAAGATTATGGAGAGCTGGTTGATGAAGGTATCCCATCCTTGTCGATGAGTCCATTTTTTGGTCTGCTCGAGAGTGTTGACGTAGAGGAGCTTGAGAAGTGAATCGTCACTTGGAAAGACCTTTCGAGCAGCGGAATTTTTCCTTAGGACGCTATTGAGGTTCTCAATCTGATTTGTCGTATAAATGAACTTTCGAATTTCTGGAGGATACCGAAAGAACGTGACGATGAGCTCCCAGTTGTCTTTCCACACCCTTACCGACGCTGGATAGCGGGACTCCCATTTTTCCTCTAGCTGCTCTCGAGCGAGCTCAGCGGCTTCGAGGGTAGGAGCTGTGTAGATAGCTTTTAGATCAGCGCAGAATGCCTTCCTGTCTTTGAAAGAGATGAAGCGAGAGGCAGCTCGGATCATGTGAACGACACAAAGCTGAACATCTGCCTTTGGGAATGCTGCCTGTATAGCCTGCGGGAGCCCCTTGAGTCCATCGACACAGGCGATGAGGATGTCCTGAACCCCTCGACTCTTGAGGTCATTGCAGACGGAGAGCCAGAACTGAGCCCCCTCATTTTCAGCTATCCAGAGCCCGAGAACATCTTGCTTGCCACTGACTGAAACGCCTATTGCGATATATACGACCTTCTTGATGACCCGCCCATCCTGGTTTACGGGATAGCGAATTCCGTCCAGATAGAGGATTGGGTAAAGGGACTCAAGCGGTCGACTCTGCCACAGTTTTCTCTCATCAGTGAGACGCTCGGTGATCTTGGACACTAGGGCTGGAGATACATCAACGTCGTAGATCTCCTTCAGATGAGCCTCTATTTCGCGAGTGGATAACCCGCGTGAATAGAGCGAAATGACCAACTCATCAATACCACCAAGGGAACGCTGATGTTTTTTTACAACGATCGGCGCAAAAGAGCCTTCTCGATCTCGCGGGATATCAAGCTCCACGGGGCCCAATCTCGACTTCATGGTCTTCGAGGAGCTCCCGTTCCGGTAGTTGCCCGCAGGACTTTCTCCGTTACGCTCGTAGCCAAGGTGCTGTTCCAGCTCTTCTTCCAACATGGCCTCATAAACCGCCTTGGTGAGCTCCCTAATCACCATGCCGGGGTCGGTTATCGCCGAGGCTCCTCCTGCATCCTTGATGGCTTTGCGGATTCGCTTTTTAAGACTCTTCCTATCTGCTTGGTTCGCCACGAGTTCGGGTAGCTGATCAATAAGAGAGAGATTTGTATTATCTGTCATGAGTTGTCTCCTAATAGGTGGTTAATTAGAAGACTTACCTGCCATAGTAGCCAACCGGATATAAAACGAACCATGTTTCGCCACCCACCCCCCGGGGGGTGGGTCCCTGCGGGACAAGGCTCGCCCGCCGCTTACGCGGCCTGGGCTCGTATACCATCTCGGCACTGTCCGTCACGCTCTCGCGTGAACGGACTTACACAAAAGACTGGACACTGCCCCGAGCAAAAAACCTAATCAGCTCAGATGAATCTGTCTGCTAATCCTCCCCCTCTTCGCTGTCGCGCACATATCGGGCGAGCCACTCCAGTAACCCCTCTGCGCTCCTTCGCGATAATCCATCGATCCGCGTAAAACGAGGGACCCCATTTGCAGGCCCCAAAGGGGTCATGATGTGAAGGGAATACAGGCCTAGCAATGCATCACTTGAGCTTTGCGCGATAAAAAATTCGGTAACGCCAACGAGCGGAGCGGATGATTCGAGCCGACGAAATACTCCCCGACGAACATGAAATCGCCCATCTCGAATAAAAAACTGAACCCGTCTGCGGTACCACTCCCAAAAACAAACCTCCCCGATCAGAAACGACAGGTGGACCCCCACGAGCGCTTTCTCAGCATGATGAACCATACTTCCCTGATATCCACCGATATCGGAGAGAATGCCTCCATCACTAATGATATATACAGCTAATACTAAAACAAACAGACCTCCACTGATCCACGACTTGCGCAGGGCGTAGCGCGGACTAGTCCTGTACACCTGACTGAGCTCGATCCGCTCGAATCCGCCCCATTGGTGATTTCTCTGCGCACGGCTATCGGATACCGAAGGCCCCTCTGTAATCGAATCAGCAACACATTCCCCAAATTCATTGTCTGCAGGGACGGGATCTGCAAGAACGTAAGTTCGCACCGTTTATCCCCTTTTTCGAATCGACCTATTTAACTGGAATACAAAAGCCCCATAACTCACGATAGGCAGAAACCTTTGCCCAAAAGTATGAAGCTAGAAACCAGTGCCGCGACTCTCGGTTGTTTGGTCTCTCGTGAAAATCTAACAGAAAAGAGTTCTCTGGGTCCTCAAACCCCAAACACTCTTTGGTCTGAATCTTCGAAAAAAGCAAAAAACCCTTTGAAATATTGATATTCTCAAGGATTTCGTGTTTTTATGTCCGTTAAAATGTACCCATGTAAATAGGTAATATGAGAATTGTATTTGCCGTTCTAATCGGTATTTGCGATATAAAAAGTCTGAATGCGGTCCAGTATTCGATAAAGTCGATTGTTCCGAACTGGCCAAGGTAGGTTGTCATTTTGATAATTATCAAAACCGCTGACGTAACTTCGTCGAAAAATGGGAGCATGATAAAAAAAGTCTCACGTTCCCGAAGGTCCTACCAAGTTTCTCTAGCCTAACCTTTCTGCGACCGCAAATGCTCCTTGACCGCCGCCGATGCACATTCCGACGCCGAAGTAGCGGGCGGAGATGCGGTGGGCTTCGTGGAGGGCGGTGGTGAAGATGCGGGCGCCGGTGCAGCCGAGGGGGTGCCCTAAAGCGATCGCGCCGCCATTAGGATTTACGATTGTTGGGTTGAGGCCGAGAGTGCGAATTATCGCTACTGATTGAGAGGCAAATGCCTCGTTGATTTCGATGACACCAAGGTCGGAAGAGGAGAGTCCAGCAAGATTCAGTGCCTTAGGAATGGCGTCTATCGGAGCAACACCCATCAGCGCTGGATCGTTTCCGGTTGTAGCGAAGCTTAAGATGCGGGCGAGGGGGGTGAGATTATGGGTTTTGACTGCATCTTCGCTCGCGAGAAGCACGGCAGCGGCGCCATCTGAGATCTGAGAGGCGTTCCCAGCAGTTACTGAACCGGTGGTGGTGAATGCAGGTTTTAGCTTTGCAAGGGACTCGAAAGAGGTGTCAGCACGAGGCCCTTCATCTGTGATGAGTGAAAGAGAGCGCTCGACAGCTCGGCCATTCTCATACACCACGCGATTGAGATTTATCGGTAGTGTCTCATCGACGAAACGGTTTTCCCGTTGAGCAGCTATCGCACGACGGTGAGATTCAACGGCGAAGGCATCCTGATCTTCGCGCGATATTTGATACTCTCGAGCTACATTTTCTGCAGTCATACCCATGCTGATATAGGTTGCTGAGTGGGCTCCTGCGAGTGCCGGATTTAGGAACGGTTGATGCCCAGCCATCGGAATACGTGTCATCGATTCAACGCCGCCCGCGATTGCTACACCGCAACGACCCATCGCAATAGCATCGTTTGCAGCAATAATTGCCTGAAGACCAGAGGCGCAAAAACGATTGACCGTCTGGCCTGTTGTTGTAACAGGCAATCCTGCTCTGAGTGCTGCAATTCTCCCAATATTGAAGCCCTGCTCTGCCTCTGGAAATGCAGACCCAATCACCACATCATCGATCGCATCGGTTGGTAGATTTGGTACCCGCTCGAGCAGCCCCTGAATCGTCAGAGCTATAAGATCATCGGGACGAACGAATTCGAGAGTGCCTCGTCGTTTTGGTGTTCCCGCTTTCGCGACCGGCGTTCTAACAGCTTTTACGATAAAGACATCACGAGCCATTATGATTCTCAGAAAAATATTCTCAACCAAATAAAGGGCGCACCGACTATCGAGCTAAACCCTTCAAGAAACGACCTAGTTTGTGATGGGTTCCCTCTTGCGAAAGAAGAGCCACAAATTGCTCACGTTCAAGATTAAGAAGGTAGCACTCAGAAACATACTGCGGACCCGATATCGCCCCTCCTGTCATCACAAAGAGAAGAGTCTGAGCAAGAAAGGCATCGTATGGAGAGATAAATCCAGCATGTTTCATCTCTTCGAGCCGCTGTTCAAATGGAGCTCGGCCCTCAGCACCAAGAACAAAGATATCGCCCCGTGGAGGGCGAGCCGTGAAGGGCCCGATAGTATGAGAGAGGGCGAGCGCTTTTGCTGCGGTAATAATCTGATCTTTGCACGGAATAATCCGCGAGCCTGTCCCAAAAAATCCAGCATCAAACGCTTCATAGCCGTTATTCGTCACGACCC
>Ga0114972_10000190_pt1 | contig 43623 bp, 32 predicted proteins | sample M_140807_EF_Meta_FD_87354 | JGI IMG/M metagenome (GOLD analysis project Ga0114972, IMG submission 87354) | Freshwater microbial communities from Lake Montjoie, Canada to study carbon cycling - M_140807_EF_MetaG | ecosystem: Environmental > Aquatic > Freshwater > Lake | place: Lake Montjoie... | reverse complement strand
CGATGGACTCGGCAAACCGCAGACGCTGATGTGGGGCATCGAACGCAAGGACGGCGGTCGCGGGGTCGGTTTCACCGGCGGCCACTACCACCGCAACTGGTCGGTCGATGATTTCCGCAAAGTTGTTCTCAATGCGATCGTCTGGACCGCTAAAATCGAAGTGCCCAAGGAAGGCGTGCCTTCCAAGCCGCTGACCGAGGATGATCTGAATGCGAATCTCGACGACAAAGGCAAAGCCGCCCGCCTGACGCTGGTGAAAGCGGGTGAAGTGAAGTCGATACCCGCGGCACCGGTTCAAACCGAGCGCGAGAGCAAGTTTGCAAAACCCGTGGCCGCGAAGGCCGGGAAAACAACCAGTGGTGCGGCGGCTGGCAAACCGGTTTACAGCAGCCCGGTGATGACCCCGAAGACGAATCGCCTCGAAGAGATCAACGTCCCGATCAAGGATGCCAAGGAGCTTTATCTGATGGTGACGGAAGAGGGTGAAATCAGTTTCGACTGGGCAGACTGGATTGAACCAACCTTGGTCATGGCAGACGGTTCGAGCAAGAGTCTGACTGAAATCAAATGGCGCTCGGCCGAGGCGGGATTCGGGCAAACCCAGATCGGGAAAAACATCCAGGGCGGTCCGCTGATGGTCGATAAAAAAACCTACGACAAGGGTTTCGGCACGCATTCGAAGTCGATGATCGCTTTCAGTCTTCCTCCCGGAGTCGAATCGTTTACCGCCAAGGTCGGCATTGACGATGGCGGCGCGATGCAGCAAGGCGCGGTCACGGCTGCAAGTGTGCGTTTTCTCGTGTTCACCCAGCAACCTGTCATTGCTACGGCTGCCGGGGCCGCCACGTTGGTCCCCACGGAAATGTTCACCGTTCCCGACGACAACTGGGAAGTCACGGTTTGGGCGACCTCGCCGCTGTTGCGCAATCCGACCAACATCGACTTCGATGCCGCCGGTCGCCTGTATGTCGCCGAGGGCGTGAATTACCGTCACGCCAAGGGACGTCGCCCGGAAGGAGACCGCATCGTCATTCTCGAAGACACCGATGGCGATGGCAGCGCCGATACATCGGATGTTTTCGTTCAGGACATCAATCTCGAATCCCCGCTGGGAGTTGCGGTGCTAGGCGACAAGGTCGTCGTTTCCCAGCCACCTGACCTGTTGGTTTACACGGATGTCAACGGCGACCGCAAATTTGATCCCGCCACCGACAAACGCGAGGTGCTGCTCACCGGCTTCAGTGGTCGGCAGCATGATCACAGCCTGCACAGCATCACCGCCGGGCCGGACGGGCAATGGTATTTCAATCAAGGAAACACCGGTGCCGAGTTCACGGACCGCAGCGGCAAGACATTCCGCATGGGCAGTCCGTATCAACTGCAAAATATCGGGGGCAAGACAAGTGACGACGGCAACGTCTGGATCGGCGGATTTTCCGTGCGCATGAATCCCGATGGCACGAACGTGAAAATCATCGGGCACAACTACCGCAACAGCTACGAGCAGGCGCTCACATCGTTTGGCGATCTGTTCCAAAGCGACAACGACGACCCGCCGGCCTGCCGCGTGGCAGAAGTGATCGAGGGCGGCAATGCCGGATTTGCATCGGCCGACGGCCAGCGTTCCTGGGGTGCCGACCAACGGCCCGGACAGGACACACCGACCGCCGAGTGGCGTCAGGAAGACCCGGGCACCATGCCTGCGGGTGATGTTTACGGAGGTGGTTCACCGACCGGCGTGGCCTATTATGAAGGCGGCTCGATGGGCGAAAAATGGCAGGGCCTGTTGCTCGCCTGCGAAGCGGGCAAAAACATTGTGTTCGGCTATCTTCCCAAACCGGACGGCGCGGGTTTCAAACTGGAACGCATCAATTTTTTCACTTCGAACAAAGAGGGTGAATACGCCGGTTCCGACTTCAAAGGCGGACCGAACAACGAGCTGAAAACGCGCTTCCGACCCAGTGACGTCACGGTCGGTCCGGATGGCGCGATTTATGTGGCCGACTGGTTTGATCCACGCGTCGGTGGTCACGGGACATCGGACGACAGCGGCTCCGGCACGATCTATCGAATTGCTCCGAAAGGATTCAAATCGGTCGTGCCGAAGATCGACTTGAGCAGCACCGAAGGTCAGATCGCCGCGCTGAAAAGTCCTTGCGTCAACGTCCGCAACAGCGGCTTCATCCGCCTCAAAGCCCAGGGTGAAAAAGCCGTGCCTGCGATTGCCGCATTGTTGAAGGACAGCAACCCTTACTTTGCCGCCCGCGCCACCTGGCTGCTGGCGCAAATCGGCCCGAGCGGACAAAAACTCGCCACCGACTTGCTGGATTCCAAGGACGACCGTCAGCGGCTGGTCGCCCTGCGCGCCCTGCGTTTCGCCGGCGCCGACATGGTGAAACTTGCCGCAAAAATGGCCTCCGATCCCTCCCCCGCTGTGCGTCGCGAAATCGCCCTGAGCATGCGCGACGTGCCCGCCGCACAGAGCGTGCCGGTATTGGTGAAGATTGCGAAGCAGTTCGATGGCAAGGATCGAACCTACCTTGATGCTTTCGGCCTTGGTTCGACGCGCAAGGAAGCGCTGGTGTATGCCGAACTGCGCAAGGAGATGGGTGGCGAAGCCGAGTCGTGGACTGATGCGTCCGCGTGGATCGCCTGGCGTCTGCATCCACCGCAAGCCGTGGCCGATTTCAAGGCCCGCGCGCTTTCCGCGAAACTGAATCCGGAACAATCGAAGTTGATGATCACCGCACTCGGATTCGTCGAGAGTCCGGCCGCTGCGGCTGCCATGATCCAACTGGCCAACACGGCGGGCTTTGTGCACAAGGATCTCGCCGGATGGTGGATCAACAACCGCAAGGGCAACTTGTGGAAAGGATATGACATCGACGGCATCCTCAAGGCGATGGGGCAGGATCCCGCCAGCGCCAAGCTGACAGCGGTGGAAATGCCCGCCGAGCCGGCCAATGCCGCCAAACTTCCTCCGGTGGCCGATATCGTCAAACTCGTCGGCGACAAGGAGAAAGGCAAGGCCGCCATCGCCGCCTGTTACATGTGTCACAGAGTCGGCGACCAGGGAATTGAATACGGTCCGAACCTTACTTCGTTTGGCAAACAACAACCGACCGAGGTGATCATCAATGCGATCGCCAATCCTTCCGCGGAAATTTCCCACGGCTTCGAAGGCAGTGTGGTCAAGACCACCGACGGTATCACGATTGTCGGCATGGTTCTCAGCGATGGCGACCCGTTGATCATCAAATGCGTCGGCGGCCAGAACCAGACCATCGCGAAGTCGCGCATCGCTTCGGTGAAACCCATGGAAAAATCACTCATGTATCCGCCCGCCGTGCTGTCGCTCACCCCGCAGGCGATTGCGGATATCGCGGCTTATTTGAAGAGCCTTTGATCCTTTTTGTGAGGTTCTTCACAATTGTCTGCATCGAGACTGGAATATTCGCGCGGGTCGGCACATGATCCGCGCGAGCCACTTTCCTTATGTACGATTTCGACACCATCATTCCGCGTCGCGGCACCGGCAATATCAAGTATGACCGCCGTCCGGACCTCGATCCGTTCTGGGTGGCGGACATGGATTTCGCCTCGGCTCCGCAAATCACCGAAGCCATCATCCGTCGGGCGCAGCATCCGATCTACGGCTACGCCCAGGCGCATCAGGGCCTGATCGAAGCAACATGCGGATATCTGTCGCAGCGGCAGAAAATCTCCGTCGACGAGAAGTCGCTGGTCTGGCTCGGTGGGCTGGTGCCCGCGCTGTCGCTGGCGGTGCGGGCTTTCTGCTCGCCAGGCGATGCCGTGATGGTCTGCACGCCCTCGTATCCGCCGTTTCTCGGGGTGCATCACGACAGCGCGAATCTCGATTTGATCAGCGTTCCGCATTGCATGGTTGACGGGAGATGGACCATCGACTTCGCCGCCATGGAGTCCGCAGTGACAGAAAAGACCCGGATTTTCCTGCTCAGCAATCCGCAAAATCCGTTAGGCCGGGTGTTCACGCGGCAGGAATTGATCGAACTGGCGGAGTTCTGCCGCCGTTATGACATGATCCTGGTGTCCGATGAAATCCACTGCGATCTCATTTTCGACGAGCAGGCCACGCCGCACATCTGCGCTCATTCGCTGCCGGAAATCTATCACGACCGCATCATCACGCTGTTGTCGCCCTCGAAAACCTACAACATCGCCGGCATCGGCATTGCTTATGCGGTCATCACCGACGACAGCCTGCGCCGGCGTTTCAGCGCCGCCAGAGGTCACAGTCTCGCGGAGATCAGCACCTTTGGATATTACGCCGCCGAAGCCGCCTATCGCCACTGCGAACCATGGCGTCGGGAAATGATTGCCTATCTAACGAAGAACCAGGAAATTCTGCACGAATTCCTCGCCGCACATGCGGAGAAACTGCAGGTCAACCACAACCAAGCCACCTATCTCACCTGGATCGATTGCCGCGCTTGTGGTCTGGAAAATCCGGCATTGCACTTCGAACAAAAAGCCAAACTGTTCCTATCGGACGGTGCGTTTTTCGGCATGAAGGGATTCGTCCGCTTCAACTTCGCCTGCCCCCAGTCGCGGCTGCTGGAAGGCCTGGAGAAAATGGTGGCGGTATTGTAAATGCCGGCACAATGTCGGGCGTCGATGATCGACATCGACACCCACCACAAGATTGAGAAATAGGAGGGCGAGCGCAAGTTCGCGCCGGGTTTGCACCAAAAAACCATGGCGCAAAGGGCATAACCCCACGCCCACGTTCAGCTCGGGGGCCACTCCCTGGACCTCCGTGTCGTTGCTGTCCGGGTGATTTCTCGAGCTTACCAGATCGTTTTGGCCGTCAAACTGGCCCGTCATTCATCGTTTTCGCCATTTTTCCGCCAGCCCCCGGCCCTGTTGGTTGAAAAAATTTGTTGACGGCGTGTTGCGCATGCAACACATTATGATCATGAAGACCGCAGCAGTCCACAGTCGAATTGAGCCTGAGCTCAAGGAGCAGGCCGAAGGAATACTCCAACAATTGGGTCTGAGTCCGACCGAGGCGATTCGCATGTTTTATACGCAGATCACCCTGCGGAACGGACTGCCGTTCGATGTGGCTATTCCGAATGACGTGACGATCAAGGCACTGGAGGACTCCCGGAACGGCCGTAATCTGGAACGATTTGACTCTACCGAGAAACTTTTCGAGAGCTGGAATGCATGAAAGCGATTTTTCAGACCAGCCAATTCAAAAAGGATTTCAAGAAGATTAAGAAGCGAGGCAAAGATCTGAGTAAGCTCATGGAGGTCGTAAGTGCCATAGCAAATAGCGAAGCGCTAGAGGAGCGTCATCGTGACCACGCACTGAGTGGGAATTCGTCAGGGTCAAGAGACTGTCATATCGAACCGGACTGGATTCTAATCTATCGTGTTGATGACGGGCACCTGTTCCTTGAGAGAACGGGCAGCCACAGCGACCTTTTCAGATAAGATGAACACCCGACAAGTCGTGGAGCACCCACTGGCCATAATCATTTCAATTTCATTTCCACATCCACTCAACCGCGCCGGAGGGCGCACATCAAACGTGCGATCTTTCCATGGGATAGGGATGGACAATTTACACCAATAAATGCACGAAGAAAGTCCCAGCTTACGGGGTATATACTGGGCGGTCGCCCCGTTGACGTTCATACTGATCAGTCAATGTTTGGGGTGGATTAGCGGCAAATTGACACTCACGAGCATGAATTCCGACGCGCTATTGTTTACCGCGCTTACAGGTTCGCTGGCCGGACTTTGGTTTCTCTACAAGAAGCTCGACGATTCTTCCCTAACATCCGAGCCGTTCTGGAAGTCTGGATTTTGGATCTTTGCTGGGATTGGGGCAACTTTCGCAGTAGGACTCGCACTGGCAAAGCCCTTGTTTATGGTGCCCTAGCAGTAAGTTGCAAGGAATCTGGAGAACAAGCAACTTTACAATCACTGTAATTCATACTCACGTCCTCAATCGCCCCGGTCGCAGCGTATGCAGTACGCGGGATGACTAAAGTGGAGCGGTGGAAGGTGCCCGATAGCCGCTCTCATGACATCGTGCCGGCACCGCATCCGTTCATCTCTGCTGACTGCCGCGGGATCACCTTCCGGTGTCGGACTCCACTTCCAAGAGCCTCCTGCACCAAACCTTCCCGCTACACCGGCCCGTGACACTAACGTCTCATTTCCGTCAAATTTTCGGTTTTGACGGGGATAGATCGAGTATTGTATACGGACTGTGTTAAGATGCATTTTCTCTTACCAGATACGACTAGTCGCTTTGCATCACGACGAGTCACACAAGAACTGTTCGCCCAAGAAAATCATGATCTCACGTGACGACATTATCTTTGGAGGTCTCTTTGTAGCCGTTGCTCTCATTCTTGGAATAGTCACAGGATTCATCGGAATTTCCTACCCTGTCCGAGTCGACAACACAGCATTGAGTTCGCCAATTAAAGTCGAACGAATCACTGGGCACCAGATCGAATTGGTTGATGGCCGAGTGATCAGCTGAGCGATGCTTACACGGACCAAGAATGGGAAAACAGGATTGCATACAGTAAGAATCTAGTGGACCTTGAAGGTGATGCAGAAGGACCGGAGGTCTGGCTTTATGGTGACCGCGAGTTGTTTATTTGTGGAACGCCTTGGGCGCAACCGATCCGGATTCCAATCATCCCCAATCGAATTCCCAGGAACCATCGTCAGCTCATTGCCGTTGGAGAGATAACGAAAAAAGCAGAACAATGAGTGGTCAGGCCAGTTTTGCATCGTCGAGTATTCGCGCTTCCTTTACAATCACGACACCAACCAAAGTTCCCTTCTTCACTCCAAGGCCACCTTTGACTCAAAAGCCCCGGAGAAGGGTCTTCAGATTACCGAGCAGCCCCCGGAACTTTTCAATTGACCTCGATGCCTAACCAAGCATTGCCGCGCCGCTCACAGCAACTCCGCGTATTCGAGCAGTCCCTGTTTGCCGCCTTCGCGGCCGAAGCCTGATTCCTTGAATCCACCGAAGGGCGATGCGGGGTCGAACTTGTTATAAGTATTCGCCCAGACGACGCCGGCCTTGAGTTCGCTCGACATTTTCAAGATCAACGATCCCTTGTCCGTCCACACTCCGGCGCTCAGGCCGTAGGGGGTGTTGTTGGCTTTTTCCACCGCTTCCTCGGGGGTTCGGAAGGTCATGATCGACAGCACCGGACCGAAAATTTCCTCGCGGGCGATGCGATGACTGAGCGTGACACCGGAAAAAAGTGTCGGCGGGAAGTAATATCCCTTGTCGGGCAGAGGGCAGGACGCTTGGTGGATTTCGGCTCCCTCCGCGATGCCCGATTCCACGAGTTCGGTGATTTTCTCCAGTTGTTTTTGGGAATTGATCGCTCCGATGTCGGTGTTCTTGTCCATCGGATCACCCACCCGAAGCGAGCGCATGCGGATTTTCAATTTGCCCAGCACAGCGGCGGCAATGGACTCCTGCACCAGCAATCGCGAGCCGGCGCAACAGACGTGGCCCTGATTGAAAAAGATGCCGTTGATGATGCCCTCGACCGCCTGATCGATCGCCGCATCGTCGAATACAATGTTCGCCGCCTTGCCGCCGAGTTCCAGGGTGAGGCGCTTGCCCGATCCGGCGAGCGAACGCTGGATGGCCTTGCCCACCGCTGTTGATCCGGTGAAGGCGATTTTTTTCGCCAGCGGATGATTCACCAGAGCGTGTCCCGTTTCACCGGCGCCGGTGACAAAATTCACCACTCCCGGCGGCAGACCGGCATCCTCGAGGATCGAGGCGAATTTCATGCAAGTGATCGATGTTGTCTCCGCCGGTTTGAGCACCACGGTGTTGCCGCAAGCCAATGCGGGGGCGATTTTCCACGCGAGCATCAACAAGGGAAAATTCCATGGAATCACCTGTCCGACCACACCGAGCGGCATCAGCGTGCGACCGGGCGTTGCGTAGTCGAGCTTGTCCGCCCAGCCGGCATGATAGAAAAAATGCGCCGCGGCCATCGGCACATCGAAGTCGCGCGACTCCTTGATCGGCTTGCCACCGTCGAGCGTCTCCGCCACCGCGAATTCGCGCGCGCGGTCCTGCAGCAACCGGGCGATCCGATAGAGGTACTTGCCCCGTTCGGCACCGGGGACCTTGCGCCATTTTTCAAACGCCGCCGCCGCCGCTTCGTAGGCGGCATTCACATCCGCCGGACCGGCGAGGGCGATTTCCGACAGCTTCTCCGCATTGCGCGGGCTGATCGAATCGAAATATTTTTTCGTTTTCGGCTCGGTGTGTCTGCCGTTGATAAAAAGTCGATAGCGTGGATCGATGTGCGGCGCGGCGGTTTCCGGTGCCGGATCGTATTCCCAGAGATTGCCGAAAAGGAGTTCCCGCGCGGGATTGCGTTTGCTGGTCTTGGCCGCCATGCCCGTCACTGTAATTTGCCGCGGATCAACCGACAAGGCAAAAGCCGCTCGGCAGCTGCTGCCGGCCCTCAATGATGAATGAAACCGGTGCTGGTGATCACCTTCTGGCCGGCGGGAGAGAGCACGAAATTCAGAAATCCGGTTGCTTCCGGAGTGGCGTCTTCAGGAAGGTAGAGATAACATTCGCGCGAATAGGCATACGTCTTTTTGTTGTCGCCGATCGGCGCGATGCCGTCGATGCTCAAAGCCTTGGTGCCGCGGGTTTCCGAAAATGCCAGACCCACATAACCGATGCCGCCCTTGTTTTTGGCGACTTCCTGGGCGATCTGTTCCGTGCCCGCCATCTTCAACGAACTGGCGGGATAGTCGCGCCCGTCCATCGCCATTTTCTGCCAGTCCTTGTAGGTGCCGGAAGAGGTATTGCGCGTGTAGAGCGACACCGGTCCGGGGGTGCCGCCGATTTCCGACCAGTCCTTGACCTGTCCGGTGAACACCTTCGCCACCTGGGCTTTCGTCAGGTTTTTCACCGGGTTGTTCTTGTTGACGATCACGCAGAGCATGTCGAAGCAGACCGGGTATTCCTTGAGAACCACGCCCTTGGTTTTGCAATCGGTGATTTCCTCCTCCTTGGCCTTGCGGGAGGACATGCCGATCTGCGCGGTTTTGTTGGCCAGAGCGGGGAATGCCGTGGCCGATCCCTCGGCGGCGATTTCAAATTTCACATCCGCGTGACCTTCGGCTTTGTATTTTTCCGCGAGCTGCGGAATCAGCTTGGCACCAAGAGTGTCGCTGCCCTTGATGCTGAGGGTCTGTGCGCTCGACAAACATGTTAGAACGGCGGCAATCGCGAGTTGTTGGATCATTTTCATGGATGTTTCAGTATTGACGGGTTGATGTGTTCTACAAAAAATGTTGTGTTACAAAACCGTGACATGGCAAGGGGAATGTCGGATTGGTTAGAAAGAAAAACGCAGTCCACCCATCACCGTATAGCCGTCGTAGTCGCCGCCGGAGCTGCCGCCATCCATGACGGAGTATTCGATACCGGCCATCAGCTTGAGTTTGTGGCCGTAGATATAATAATTCAGGCCCAGATAGGTGGAGACGTATTGGTCACCAAGCTTGTCGCCCACATCCGGTGCGAGGCTTTCATAGCGGACTGGCAGCATGAGGCCGTTCGCTTCCGCGCTGGTCGCGTATTGGAATCGAGCGACAACCTGCAGGTCATCCAGAATGTAGTAGGCGGGAATGATGGTGATGCCTGCCACGTTCGACTGTTTGCCTTCGCCCTGGGCATAAAGGAACTCGGAGATCAAGCGGAAGCGCTCCTCGGTGATGTCGTTTGTGAGCGCGAACGAGTTGCTGAAATTCGGCGATTTGAATTTTGTTGCGGAAGCGGGGATGGGTTTGTCGCCGGTAAAATTGGGCTCGCTGTTGTGCATGAAATGAATACCCACCACCGCCTGGTCCCAGCCGACATGACTGGCGTAATCGTAGCCGATTTTGGCAAGCATGATCTCGCCGCCGTCAAAGTCGGAGAATTCAATGTTGCGCTCGTTGCCGTAGATGCCGAACTCGTAAAGCCAGTGTTTGTTCAGCCCCTTGCCATTGATCCACACGCCTGTCAGCTCATCGGGGTAGAGCATGTTGGCAAGCAGGCCGCGCTCAAAGGTAAGAATTTCCTTCGTGGAGATTTCCTGCTCCCGGGAGAACTTGACCTTGGTTTTTCCCACCGAAAGCTGGAATGCGTCGGATGGCGCGTAGGTAAGATAAAGATCGAAAATATCCCGATAGATGTTCGGCTGCAAATCGGGATCGATGTCAATTTGGCCATCCAGCTTGTAAACATGGAACCATCGCGACTTGAAACCAAAGCGCGCGGCGCGGACTTCGATGTTGTTGCCCAACAAAAGTTCGTCGGACAACTGATCGGTACCAAAGTGGCCGCTCTCCGCCTGGCCATCCGCCGCCTGGAGTTGCAACCGGCCTTGCAGCGAAAACTCCTGAAGGATCGGATTGCTCTCATCCTTGTAGAGCGTGAAGGCCGACCAGGCGCGGTCGAAGTCGGATTTGCCCGAGAGTTTGCCCAGCAAAAGTCCGCTGGCCGACGAGGTCGTGGATGGTTTCTCGATGGCAGAAGCATCGACCGCAGGTTCGCCTGCAAACACGCGGGACAGGAGTATCAGGGATAGGGCTGTGTGTCTCATCTTTCGATTCATTGCGTCGACACGGATAGAATCATGATCGCATCGCAAAGCGCAATGAAATCGATCCTGCCGTGAATGCGCCGCATGCTACCGTGAAAAATTGCGGATGTCGTGGGTATTTTTCGCGCTACGGCCGGAATTGGCGGTTTTTCCGTGATGACGCGTTCAAGTTCGAGGGGAATAATGGATGGATCATGACAAGCTTTGCTACAGTCACCCGTATCTCCCAGGCGACAAACCCCGCATGAAGTGCAATCGCAAAAGCCGCAAGAGCGATGGCTCCGCAAGAGCTTTCACTTTGCTTGTGACCGTCAGCCTGATGGTGCTGTTGGTTTTGGTGGCCCTTGCGATGTTGTCTCTTTCCACGCTTTCGCTGCGCGGCTCCAATCAGGGTGCTGCCGCATCGTTGGCGAAATCCAATGCGCGGTTGGCCTTGATGCTGGCCATTGGCGATTTGCAGAAAACCCTGGGGTCCGACCGGGTGATCACGGCCAAAGCCAGTGTGGTGCACGCCAATGCCGGGCAGCCGCACATGCTCGGTGCGTGGCAGGGTTTTGGCTGGAAGACGGGCGATGTCGCTCCTCCCGACTCCACAGCGAAAGAGTCGAAATTCCTCCGCTGGCTGGGGTCTTCGCGCGAATTGATTCCACGAACGAACCTTGATTACGCCGCCTCGCCTGTGATCGCCGACAGCGTTTTTCTGAGCAACAGCACCCACACCGGTGTGCTGCCGGGAGTCAATCCGGAAGTGAAAGCGGAACGCGTGCCGATCCTCGCGGGCGACCAATCCGGCGGCTATGCCTATGCGATTTCCGATGAATCGATGAAAACCCCGCTCAATCTCGAGGACAGCAGTTCGTTAGACCGCAGCGTCAAGTACGCCCATCTGACTGCCGCACCAGCTCCGAGCCCGGGGGTGCTGAACAACCTTCTCGATTTGAAAAGCCCGTCGCGCGTCGTTTCGCTGGCAACGGCGGAAATCGATTTTGGCGAAGACAAAACCCAGCTCCATGCCCGTAGGCAGGAATTGAGCGCCGGATCCTTCGGCCTGCTGACCAATCCCGTCACAGGAGGTTTCAAGATCGATCTCACACCTTTAATGGAAGCCGGGCCCAATGTGAGCGTTGCCGAGGTCACTGGTTCGGTGACCCCCTATTTCACATCGAATGACGCCGCGCCATCTTGGAACTACCTGCGCAGTTACTATCAACTCTATGAACGGGCCGTCAACGCGGGCGGGCCGAAGTTCGTTCTGAACGCCCAGTCTCCGGAAATGGCGGTCGGATCGGTCGGGCAGAAGGCGATTCCCGCAAAAGCAGTGCTGCTGCCGGTGATTGCCAAACTGCAAATCATGTTTTCCATGGTTTCCCACTACCATCATATTGCCGGCCGGATTCAGTACTATGAAACCGAGGCCGTTCCCAAGGGCGTGACCAATCACGCCGTGCCTCATCTGGTGTACGAGCCAATCATAACGCTGTACAACCCCTTCGATGTGCAATTGGAGTTTCCCACCCTGCGCGTGCGCATGTCCGATCCGCCGGTCGGCTTCCAGTTGCAGAAGCACGATTTGCAAAAGGGCACCAATCCCTACTATCGTCAGGAGTTTGGCAAGGGAGAATTCCACAGCCTCGCGCGCTTTCAAATCGCCAATGAAAAAAACGTCAATGCCCGCAGGTATTTCACCTATCAATTGAAGGGGAAAAGCGGCTCCACCGGAGAACCGGGGGGAACCATCAAATTGCTGCCCGGTGAGGTGAAGGTGTTTTCGGCCTACGTGGAAAAAGACTGGTCGTGGGGCATGGAAACCCGGTCCGAATGGCGTCCGCGCGCGTTCTTCGATTGGAACGCCGGAACCAACATGGGCAATGTCGACCATCGCACGCAGAATGTGTTTGGTGTCGATGCCGTCGCCGGACTTGATTTTCGCGCCGGACTGCAGGCCGACCACATGAGCTACGTGAACGGTCGGCCCATCGAAAGCCGCTATGATTACGAAATCGCCACCGATGTGGCGGATGGTTTCCTCTCGATGAGAATCACCGATGACGTGACAGTGAATGCCAGGGTCCAGCGCTGCGTGCCCGACGATCCCAATCTTGCCAACATACCCGATTACCAGGTTGATTTGTTAGGGGGGGTCAATGAGACCGCCCAGAACGACTTGCTGCGCAGTTATGAATTCCGCTTCAAGGACATTGCGGCGGAACTCGGCAACAAGGTGATCACGCGACGATTCAAAAATGCCGACATCCTGCAAAAACCTCCCGACATGACACCCGGCGGCAAAAGCCCTTTTGCGATTCTGACCATGACCGCAAAAACCACCCGGGACACCAAGGACGACAGCAAATCGTGGCTGCACAACAATTTCTCCATCGAGGGAGCCTTGCAGAACACGGCCAAGATCGGCAACGCCGCGCAAAGTTACGATCTGAGATTTCAGGAAATCACCAGCTACAACAGCTTCCCGGGCGTGGAGATCGATCCCGCCACCGACAGAGGATTTTTCGGGGCCAAACCAACATCCGCCGACGGGGTGTCGGTGGTGCCGGTGTATCGGGTGCCGGTGCAACCCGCCGCTTCGCTGGGTGACTGGATCGCCGCGAATCTCTGCACGTCGTCGCAGTTTCCCCGGGTCAATTATCCCCTGGGCAACTCCTTCGCCCATCCGATGATTCCTTTGAAAAACATCGCCGTCGCCTCGCCGATCAACGCCGCGCAAAAACTGCTGGATCACTCTTATTTGATGAATGCCGCATTGTGGGACAACTGCTATTTTTCCTCGGCCACCGATTACAATGCGCCGATGATCGCCGCCAAACGCTCGCGCAACCAGGTGCTGTTGGATTTTTTCCGTCTTGCGAAACCCCTGCTCAACAACAGGCTTGCCCCGATATTGGGCGAAGAGAGCGCCACGCAGCTCGCCACCCGGGTTGCCGCCATGAGTCCGAAGGATCAGGCCAGGCAGTTCGGCCGTTATGCCATGATCAAAAGCCCGTTCAACGTGAACACGGATTCGGTTTCGGTCTGGCGGACCATCCTTTCCTCCCTCCGCGATTACGGTGTCGCCGGATGGAACAACACGACGTTCGGCAATCCCTACAAAACCCCCTATCCCCGCTTCGGAACACCGGTTGTCGGATCATCGGACGATGCCAACCCGAACAACACCGTGAACGCTCTCGGACAAATGCGCTGGGCCGGTTACCGATCGCTGACCGATCCGCAGATCGAGGCGCTGGCAACAAAGATCGTCGAGGAAATCCGTCTGCGTGCCAAGACCGACAAGGCACCCTGTCTGTCACTCGCGGATTTCATCAACCGTCGCGTCGGCAATCCCGGCGAGCTTCACGCGTTGAAAGGCATCCTGCAAACAGCCATCGACAACTCGGGCGTGAATGCCGCGAATCATCTCAAGGACTCGAAGAACAACATTGTGCCGCCACCGGAGCGCCGGGTCGGTGTTCCCAATACCGATGCCCTGCTGGGCAAAACCGCCGACGGCGCGCCTTCGATCCTGACGCAGGGCGACCTGCTTACCGCGCTGGCACCGATCATTTCCGTACGCGGCGATACATTCACCGTTCGTGCCTATGGTGAGGCGCGCTCCAGCGACGGCGGCACGGTTCTCGCCAAGGCCTGGTGCGAGGCCACGGTGCAGCGCACGGTGCAATACCTGGATCCAGCCAATGCGCCGCAGGACAAGGATTTCAGCACTTCGCCCATTGGCAACCAGGGCTTGAAGGACCTGACTCCGACGAACAAATGGTTCGGGCGCCGGTTTGTGGTCACCGCCTTCCGCTGGCTTGCCCCGTCCGATGTCTGACTTTCCCTTTTCCCACATTATCCCATGCGCGCACTTCTCGTTTTTTCTCTAACAGCTTTTCTGGCGTCGGCCCAACAGGTCACACCACCGTCCCGGTCGGTGAACCTGCGGCTGCTGTCCTTTGATCCCGAAGGTTCCAATCCGGATCTTCATAGTCATGATGTCGGCAATGCCCAGAAGCCACCGGGTGTGAAAACGCCGTTGAAAAACTACCTCAATCACGAGCTTTCCGCATTGAAACTGAGCGGACGGGATCTCGTGTTCAGCAACAGCCCGCAAGCGCCCTCCGCTGAGAATTCGTTAGGTCGCGTCACCCTGCCCGAAAAAGGCGATCGATTCCTGTTGCTCTTCTTCCCTGCGGAAAAACCGGGCAAGTACCGGATCATGGCGATGGACGAAAGTTTGCAGGTCTTTCCGCTCGGATCGTTCCGGGTGTTCAACGTGAGCAGCAGCAAGATCCGTCTGACCTTGGAAAAAACCGATTACGAATGCCTGCCGGGAAAGGAAACGATGATCACCAATCCGCCGGTGGGGGAAAACCATCACAGCGGCATGTATGCTCATGCGTGGATCAATGACAACTGGCAGCGCATCGGTTCGGGCCTCTGGCCGCATCCGGGGGTCAAGCGCGACCTGGAAATCTTTTTTGTCAATCCCGAGACCGAGCAAATCGAGCTTCGCGGCTTCCGGGACATTTCGCCACCACAAAAATGATGCCGCCAGGTCGCAGGGACCGGCGGCAATCAGTGGCGGGAATTTTCGTGCGGCGAAACCTTATTTGCTCACCTTGATGACACCGCGCATCAGCGTGCCGTGTCCGGGGAAAGTGCAGACAAACTGATAGTCGCCCGGCTCGGCGGGCAGGGTGAACTTGATGGTTTCCGTTTTGTTTTTATCCAGCATTTTGGTATGGGCGAGCACCTTGGGGCTGTCGGGAATGAAGTCCTTTTTGAATCCATCCGCGCCGAGCGCCAGAGCGGCATTCATGACTTCGTCCGCAGCACCGGGAGAAGTGATGACGATGTTGTGCGGCATGTTGTCCGGGTTGTTGAAGACCAGTTCCACTTTCTGCCCGGCTTTGGCGCTGAATTCCGGAATCTCATACTTCATGGCTTCGACCACCGTGGCAATCGTGACTTCCAGCGTGCCGTCCTCGCGGACTTTCGGAGCGGGCGACTTGGCAAACGGACTGACTTCCTCCACGATGGCTTTTTTGTCGATGCCCTTGCCGCTCCAATAATGCTGCACGGTTTTGGCGGCCACCCGCGCATGGGGCTCGGGCGAGTTCAACACGGTTTCAAGCAACGCGAAGTCCTTGACATCGAACTGCTGGTGAAGCCACAACGCCTCTAACAAATGGTGGGCGTCCTCGACTTTTTTCGGGTCGAATTGCTTCATCCAGGTCTTGCAGGCCGCGATGACTTCATCGGGATTGCGCTCGCTCAGCTCGATGCGGGTGCGGTAGCGAACCTGGTCGGTGGGATGTTTGAGGTTGTTCAACAGCGCGGGAATGCTTTCGCCGTCGATTTTGACATGCGCTTCGAGCGGACGGCCCTCGGCGATCATGCGGTAGATGCGGCCGTGTTCGTGGTCGCGCTTTGGATCGCGGACGTTGTGCTGCATGTGGCCGATGATGATGTTCTGCCAGTCGGAAAAATACAGCGCGCCGTCGTCGCCGAATTCGACATCGGTGGGGCGGAAGTTTTTGTCGGAGGAAACCACCAGGTCGGGGACTTCGGTGCCGTTGACCTCGCCATTCTGAGCGTTGCGGTCGAGTTTGTATTGCTTGATGCCGAGAAAGCCGATGCTGTTGCAGATCATGAAATTCTGCTGGTTTTCCGGCGGGAACTGGGTGCTGGAAATGATGCCGCTCGAAGGCACGGGGCGCACGGTTTTATTCAACAAGCCGCGCATTTTGAAGCCGTTCTGCTGCGGGACCACTTGGAATGCATTGCCCGAGGTGCCGTCGGTGGCATAATGATACCCCCAGGAATCAAAGCTGACACCGTGCGGGTTCGGACCGTTGTCGGCATGGAAGCTGAAAATGAATTTGCGCGGGTCGAATCGATACATGCCGGAGGAACCGGTTTCGTATGCCTTGCTCCACGGGGTTTCCACGTTTTCGACAATGAACACGCCGCGCTGGTAGTAGATCGCGCCATCGGGTCCGAGGAAGAAGTTGTTGGCCGCATGGTGGGTGTCGGCATTGTCGAGCCCTTGGAGATAGACCTGACGAACATCGGCAACGTCATCGCCATCGGTGTCTTTCAGGAACAGAATGTCGGGGCAGGAGGCGACCAAGACACCGCCGTTCCAGAACACAAAGCCGGTAGGGTTGTGCACCTTGGCGAAAGTGATGCACTTGTCGGCGACACCGTCGCGGTTGTTGTCGGGCAGAATGAGCAGCCTGTCTTCCATCGGGTTGCCGGGCTCCCATTTCGGATAGGTCTGCCACGCGGCGGCCCAGAGCCGGCCTTTGGTATCGACCGACATCTGCACGGGTTTGATCAACTCGGGAAACATTTTCTCATCGGCGAACAGGTTCACCTTGAATCCCGGCGCTGTTTTCATCAACGCCACGCCTTCCTTGCCGTCGACGTAGTCCACCTTGTTGTTGTTCTTGTCGCCGATGTTGCTCAGCACCGGAAGAGGCGCCGGCATGTTGCTGTCGTCGATCTTCATGTCGCTTCCCTGCGCAAGCGCCCAAACCCGCTTGTCGCGGTTGGCAGTCAGCACGTCCCACATCGCGATTTCATGCTGCAGCACATCGCCATTGCTCTGGCCGTTGACGAAGCGCAGTCCGGACCGGTTGCCCCAGACGTCGTTGCTGTCGGACGCCCGATAGCGGTTGTGCCAGAAAATGTCCTTCGTCACCACCGCCTGGCGGAGTTTTTCATCGGACGGCGAACTGACGACATTTTTGGCCAGCAGGGCCTTGGCGATGACCATCGCCAGTTGCCGGTTGCCTTCGTTGCTGAGATGCACGCCGTTCAGGGTGAGCGGCTCCTTGGCCTTGGCATACAATTCCTTCGAGGCGGTGAAGAGATCAACAAAAGTCTCCTTCTTCTGCTCGGCCACTTCCTTCAATGCCGCAGTGTATTGTTCCAGGATCACATTGCTTTTGGTGCCGTCGGGCACAAAGCGGGATTTGGTGTTTTCGACCGCGATGGGCGAGAAAATCACGAACTTCAGGCTTTGTTTGCCGTTGAAATTCTTGGCCTTGTACTCATCGATCATCTTCGCGTAGTCCTGCTTGAATTTCTCGATGCCGCCCGGGCCGTCGAACGATTCATTGTAGCCGAAGAAGCTGAAAATCACGTCCGCTTTGCAAAGAGTGAGCAGGGCGACGCTGTCCGGCACGTGTTCCGAACGCGGCCGCCGGCTCACCTGGTCCCCCGAAGCGGCTAGGTTGCGGAATGTCAGGTTCTGCTTGGGCAGTTCGCGCTGGAGCAGGGTTTCCAGCCAACTGTCGTGCTGCATGCGCTCCGCCAGCGAGTTGCCGATCAGACAGATTTTGTCATCCTTCTGAAAGGAAAACTGGGCTTGCGCTGACAGGGTCGTGACCAGGGCGGCAACGCAGGCGGTTAGGAATCGGGAGTGTGGGTTCATGATGGTAATGTGGCTCGGAGTCGGCTGATACGCAGGCTCATTGTCGGATTTTTCATCCAAGCGCGGGGATTTCGAGGAATGACAGGCAATCCTGATTCGGCGATTGTGCCGGACGGCCCCATGAAGTATGATCTGGCCATGGCTTGGAGTGCATTGTTGTCGGCATTGACCGGAATCGGCGCGCTGGGCCTTTTCGTCCTCGCGGCGACCGCGGAGGAATCCGATTGGCGGCTGGACTTGCTGAAGGCGGAAGGCCTTTCGAGCGAGACGTCCGCGCTGCAGCAGTGGACGAAAAAACTCGATGTTTCGACCGATCATCTGGAAGGCGCGCTCGGTCGACTCGGCGCGGAGGATTATGCCACCAGAGAACAAGCCCAGCGGGAGATCGTTTTGATGGGAAAAAAGGTGCTGCCATTGCTGCAACGACTGCCCGAGTCCGCGGAACCGGAGGTGAGGCAGCGCGTGCTTGCCATACAGGAAATCCTGCAACCCGGCTGCCGCTGGGCCAGGGAGGACCTGGTACGGCATGCCGTGACCAGCTTGCTCAGGGAGCGTATGAAGAAGGGCAACCCCGCCACCGCGGAGATTGTTTTCGCCGAGTTCTTCGATCAGCCGCTCGCCTCGTTGAAGGACGGATACCGGCGCTTTCATTTCAAAGCCAACGAAGGAATAACCGGCAGCGTGCACGACGGTGTGCTGGTGTTGAAGGGAAACCATCAGAACGAAGGCGACCAGCGCTTGTTGCTCGATGCAAAATCGCTGTATGGCAAGGAAACGTATCCGGACAAGTTCCGCATCGAGGCCAAGCTGGGGGGCGAACCCGGTGGCGAAGGTGCCTATCACATTGGCGTCTCCGTCGGCAACGTGCGCGCCCTGTTTCACCCCGGTTTTCAGGGCGGTGCTTTCCGCTTTCAGCGGGTCGATACCCAGGAGATGATCACCCAGAACACCGCGATGGGATTTGATCCGCTGAGTGGCAAGAAACAACGAATCAGCCTGACGGTGCAGCGATTGAACGGTGGCCGGGTTGAACTCGTTGCCGTGGTCGGCGATGGCGAAAAGACCTTCAAGGATCGGAAGATCATTGAGGCAGCCGTGATCGGCAAACTGGATCACATCAGCCTCGACCGCAGCGGCCGTGAAGGGGGCAACGCAATCTTCGATGATCTGGTGGTCGAACTGGGCGATCCCGCGCGATGACGGCCGATGTCAGGGATTTTCCTTTGGGTTTTGATCGTTAGAAACGGCAAATGCGGGTTGGTGCGATGGAAGAAGCGGATCTGGATCAGCAACAAGACGCATTCTACCGCACTGTCTGCACAAGCAATATCATGCCCGTCGCCTCCCCCGACCAGCGCACAATGCCGCATCGCGAGCACTGGATGTTTTTCCTGGTCACTGCGGGTCCGTGGGCGACACCTGCTTCGTTCGCTCGCTCTTCTGCACGGCATCCACGAGGAATTTGCTGATCGTTGCATAGACCGGCTGTGGGGTAACGAGAACATCGTGATGACCCGCACCATGGATCGAGAGGAACTGTTTGGTGCCCGTGTGTTTGGCTTCAAGCAGTCTTTTTGCATGATCGGGCGGCACAAAGGTGTCTATATCACCATGTCCGATGAACACGGGGATGGAGTCAAGTTTTGCCGCGGCATCAACGGGCCGGACGAACACGGGATCGTACCCCGCACGCCATTGTACCAGATGGCCGACAAGAAAACGTGCCGGAGCATGCAGGGGGCCGAAGATGCGACGGGCCTGGTTGGCGATGACGCCTTCGAGGTCGGCAAAGGATGACAGCTCGGCCACAGCGGCCCATTTCGTCTGGTCCGCCGCAGCGGCTTGCAGCGCGATGGCACCGCCTTGTGATATGCCCATGAGACACGCGGGTTGCGAATCGAACTTCATCGCCAAAGCCGTCGACTCCAGTGCGGCGGACGGAAGCGTGGACTCATGCAAGCCAAACGAAGCATACGGTGACGGGTGGTCGCCATGGCCCGGAAGATCGGGGAGAATGCAGCGGAACCCGACCGCGCAAAGGCGCTCGGCGACAGGCAGATGATCCTCTTTTCTTCCCGTGTGCCCGTGAAGCAGGACTACGCTGCCGATGATCCGGCCCCACGGCTTGAGGACAACGCCTTCGGTTTCGAGCTGTTTTCGCAAGAGGTTCCCTTTAGCCGCCGCCCCCGGATGATTGCTGGGTTCACAGACCAGACACGGCGTTCCTTTCCATGGCCCGGTCTCGACCATGAACGGCCGAATCACCATCCCGTGCTCGACGGCGTTTGCGATAATTTCGCGGTGATAGTCCTGCAATGGCCTTCTTGAGGGACAAATCAAACGCGATGAAGCAATCCAGCATAGCACAAAAAAACCCACGGTGAATGCCAACAGCAGCCTGAACAGGATTCGCCGGATGTTTCTCACTCGCTTCGTTTGCGCAGGCCGGGTCATGAGATTCATGTAATGGCTTCACTGCCCATACTGCCGGCAAGATTCATGGGGAAATGCCGGATTCGTCACAAAAAAAGCGAGCTTGTTACTTCGTCGGATATGCAATGGCCATGGGGGTCCATCCCGCACTGGCAATCCCGGCCTTGGCGGCAGGTGAAAGAATTCCGGTGTGGACCAGGACCTTTGCCGAGGTCCCGAGGTCGTCACGGTTGGCGAAACCAGCGACCTGCTCGGTCCAGGTCACGTGATCGACAGGAGCGGGCACTTCAAGAGTGCCGCTGGCGGTGGTGGCACCCGGCAGGCGCCCGATGATTTTCACGGCAGCATAGTCCGCAGCTCCGGAACGCTGGCGTTCGGCGAGGATCGCGATTGCCGAAACGAAGAAGTCCGCCTGCTCCGCATTTTCACAGGAATTGGCGAGACGAATCATCAGTCCGCGGCCTGCGGTTTTCGGCATGGCTTCCAACGAGGTGACGATGCGGTGTCGACGCGTGGTGCTGAGACTCGCGTTCAGTTGGAACTCCTTGATGTCTTCGGCGGTCACCTTCATCGCGGTCAGTGATTTCTCATCGCGAAGTGCCAGCTCGGACTGGGTGAGCGCATAGGTATCATCGGGAATGCCAACCATGTTGGTCGCGGTGAGAGTGACTCCGGCCGACATGACCGCCGCACCGACCCGCAGCGGCAATCCACCTGCGAAAAACGCCCAGGTGACCTTGTCCATCTCCTCCTGCAGTCGGACATTGTCCGAATACGGATCCACTCCGAGCTGTCGGGCGGTGTCGAGTTTTGCTTTGTCAAATCCGGCCACGTTTTTCGCGGTGTTGCCGACCCCCTTGCCTGCCTGCGCGGCCACGGTGCCTGCATCAGTTTGATTTTCCCTCGCTTCATCGGCGCGTCGCTCGACTTTTTGCGCACCGCGGCTGATCGAGGAACCGACTTTGCTGAAAAATGGCCGACCGTTTTCGGGACCTGCTTCACCGAGTTCACCGGATCGTGCACGATGTTTTTCACCGCATCGATGGGTTGCTCGAGCGAACGTTTCACCCCCTCGGCGAAAAGATCACTCTTGCTGGTTTCCACCAGCTTGCGGATCGCCTCGATTTCCACAATCCGCTGGCGCACCTGCGGAACTCCGGAGGCTTCAAAAATGCCGAAGTCCGAATCGATCTCGAAGTGAGCCATGAACCCGTCCGTAACCACCTGGTCCCTCACGCGGTGGGAAGGCCCGTGAAGAAGATCCGCCGGAAGCAGATCCGCCGCGCGCAGCAGCACTCCCTGCTCGAACACAGGAACAGCAGCGCTCTGGGCGGAGGCAAGCCCGATGACAAGCGCGGACACGAGGGAGAAAATCAACGGAGTTTTCATGGTTGTGGTGATTTGATTTTTTCGAGAAGGCTTTGTTTGGTTTGTGAACTGAGTTCGATCTTTCCTGGCAGAGGACGGTGCCGGAACTGGCTGGTGAACCCCAAATTAGATCGGGATTAGTCCTGCGACTGCTTTTTCTCCAGGGAAAGCCGGTAAGCTTTGACGCGCTGCATCGTTGCTGCTGCTGACGCTTGAAGTATTGGGCTGTTTTCCGCCGCTTCCCCCGCTGCCAGGCATTCCTGTAATATCGGATGCATCTTTCCATTCGGCGGCAAAGGCGCGCCCAAGGGCATCGGTGAGGGTTCTCCAGTGGTAGGCGATTCCATGGTATTGTAAGACGGCGTTAAGTGTGGATTCTTTCTTCGCAAGCAAACTTGTTGTCCCGTCGGGTGGGCTGTCAAGATTGATTTGAGGGGAATGCTCCCGCTTCAGTGAAATGAAAAACATTCCGACCGGTGGTGGTCGATGGCGAGCACGCGACAGTCCCTGGCCATTCATCACGGACCAATCGAAATTGACTTCACGACCTGGGCCTCCTAAAACCTCTTATGTCATGGACTTCCATTTCAACAACGAGCGATTGCCCCTAACGATATGAAACCATGCCGTCGATTGCAAATGGTGCCGCCAGCCGTTCTCGGGATGGTTCTGGCGATCCTGGCTCACTGTGCCGCTGGGGCGCCTGAGAGCTCGGTCACGCCCAATCCGCCGCTTCTAGGCGATTGGAATGCGGCGGGAAAGAATGGAGTTGTCGCTGCGGGAAGTCCGCAGGCTGTCGCGGCGGGCATTGAAATTCTCGCCGCCGGCGGCAATGCGGCGGATGCGGCGGCCGCGACCATTTTCGCGCTTAACATCACCGATCACGGATACTGTTCCATCGGGGGCGAGGTGCCGCTGATTGTCTGGGATGCGAAGCAGCGGCAGGCAAAAGTTCTCGTGGGCCAGGGCCGGGCACCCCTCTCGCAAGATGCCATCAACTGGTACATGCAACATGGCATTCCCGGCGGCGATGACATCAAAAGAGCTCCGGTTCCCTCGGTGGTGGATCTGTGCGCCACCCTGTTGCAACTCCATGGCACGATGTCGTTCGAACGGATCATCGCCCCCGCGCTCGCCTTGTTGGACGCCGGGAAGGCGCCCTGGCATCCGGATCTGGCGGTGACGTTGCGCCGCATGGTTGAATCGGAGAGGAGCGCGAATGGCGGTCGTGAGGAGAAAATCCAGGCGGCGTGTGATCGTTTCTACGGCAGGCCCGGCGCTCCCCAGGATATTGCGGACGAACTGGAGGCGTTCCACATCCGCAAGGGAGGATTCCTGCGCAAGGCGGACCTGGCCGCTCATCGAACCTTGGTCGAGGACCCGGTGACCGTGAACTATCGTGGATACACCGTCTGCAAGTGCGGACCGTGGACGCAGGGGCCCTTCCTTCTCCAGTCGCTGCGCCTGCTGGAAGGCTTCGACCTGAAGAATATGGGCCGTGACTCACCGGACTATATCCATGCCGTCGCCGAGGCCATGAAACTCGGGCTCGCCGACCGCGATGAATACTACGGCGATCCTGCGTTCGTCAAGGTTCCTCTAACGGAACTGCTGTCCGACGAATACACGCGGATTCGCCGCCCGCTCATCGACATGGCGCATGCTTCCATGGAGATCCGCCCGGGCGATCCCTATGGCATGAAATCGATCAAGAGCGCCGGCGTCATCCGGCCGGGAGCGGGCGGCACGACCACCTGTGTGGTGGCCGACCGGTGGGGGAACGTGATCAGCGCCACCCCGAGCGCGAACGTGGCGGCGGGATGCGAGGGTGGCGAGGCGGGAGTGACCTACGGCAATCGCCTGGCGAGCCTGAACACGAAGCCGGGTCACCCGAATTGCATCCAGCCGGGGAAACTTCCACGCATCACCCTGACTCCCACGCTCGTGCTGAAGGACGGCAGGCCGATCCTGGCGATCAGCGTCGCCGGAGGGGATTTGCAGGATCAGGTCACCTTGCAACTGCTGCTCGGTTGCATCGACTTCGGCATGATGCCCGCCGCGGATGTGACCGCGCCGCGCTTCGCGACTGACAGCTACCAGGATTCCTTCAATCCCTCCGCCAAACGTGAAACCACCATCGTCAGCCTCGGCTCGCTAACAGTCAACGACACCGTGAGCGAACGCACGAGGGACGAGCTTGCGCGGCGCGGACACCGGTTGAAGGTGACTGCGGGAGCGGTGGCCGCGCCGGTCATGCTCTATCTGGAACCCGCCGGCGGGATGGTTTTCGCCGCAGGCGATCCCGCCGCCGGCCGGCATGCCGCCGCCGCGCCCTAACAAAACGCCGGGGGCCGCCGGTGGATCCGCCGGCTTTTCCCAAGGAGCGTTCTTGACTTTGGCCGCCAACTGGCGGTTTCGACAACCCAGGATGCAAACGACGATACCATTGGCGAACACCCCCCTTTTTCTCCAGCTCCGCGCTTTTCCTGAGCTTTCTCAGCAGCCTTCATCTCAAAAGCAAATTCCTGAAACGTATCGCCATCAGGGATCCCCTGTTTTGTCGCCGTCGGTTTTCATCATCTGAAGTGATGCTTCAGCGAAGGCTGTTCCCATAAGAGCGAAGGTTTTTGCGCAGCCCAGGTAGTGGTAACCGGCATTGGACGCGCCGCGTTCCCAAAGGGCTTTCTCTGCGGGTGTGATCAGTTCGGCTTCCAGCTTCTTTCCCTCCGCTTCCGCGTCTTTTTTGGTCATCTTGCCTTCTTTGACATTCCTTTCCAGCTTCTGCCGCTTGCCCCTGAGTTGCTCGCGCTTGGCATCAATGGCAGCCAGTTCCTCGGACCAAAATGGCGCGGTCTGCACGGCCATGACATTGCCTTTGAATTCAGGCAACAATGCCGGAGCCGCCATCGCTTTGCGGAACGACTGAATGTTCTCGGACGCATTCAGCCCGTTCACGCCAAGCACGCCGATGACAAAAGGCATTTTCGGTGCATTGAAATCCTTGCGGACATCGCGGATGAAATCGGCCAGCCATTCACCGTATTTGGTATAATCGCGATCCTTGCCTCCGGTCTTTGACGGGTAAGCGTCGCCCGCCACGAGGTCATTGAAACCCTGGAGCCAAACGAAGCCGGCAATCTCGTAGCCCTCTTTTTCATCATAGGCCGGGCAGACGCGCTTGATGTCCTTGGTGACAAATTTCACATGCTCGACCATCTTGCGATAGAAGACACCAGTGGCTGCGGCCACTTCCTTCTCCTTCTCCGGCTTCGCAGCCCATTTTTTGCGATCCTCGTCCGTGGGCACATAAGGTCCCGCGCTCGGCGGGCGGAAATCCTTATGAAGACTCTTTCCTCCCCATGCGGTCTTGATGATGAGCACAGGCTCCTTCAAGGCCTTGTCCATTGTTATGCCAAATGTGAATTCCGGCCCGATTTTGCCGCCGTCTTCCGCCGGATTTTTTCGAGAGCCGTATCCGGAGGTCAGCTTGCCGAAACCTTCTCCGTATTGATCGCGGGTGCCTGTGGAATAGGAAATCCAAACGTGGTCACAGACCGAGGATTTTCCATCCGGCCCGCGCATAAGTTGCAGCAATGGCGCAGTCTTGGGATCATCACCAATGTAGTCGAAGGTCTCGATCTTCGCATGACCCTCCATGTTGGATTGTCCGACAAGAATGAATATTTTCAGTGGCTTCGCAGTAGCGACCACTTGGGAAGCCAGTAAAGTGAACGCGGTCAGAGATGCGTGGATAAAAGATTTCATGATGATCCCTATTGAGTTTTTGGTTTGAATTTCCAGTCAAATACATTCGCTTGGAGCCATTCTTATCAGCAGGGAGCGGCTTTCTTGGGCGCGCTCCGTTCCGATTGCCTGGAATTCGTTCAGCATGGCTTTGAAAACGGGTCATCGCGATGTTTGAAAGCGGAAGTGCTGCTTACGAATTTGATTATCGCGCCACACCCGCAACGGGACGGTGGCCATTTCGGATCTTCAAAACCTTCATCTCAAATGCAAATTCCCAGCACTCCTGCTGAGAATAGAAGAATAGCCATTGTGATCTTCGGCAAAATACGGATCTTCGTCATTTTGATTGATCTTCCGTGAGCGGTCGGCAGAACACCGCATATTTTTTTGCTATAGCGCTGGTGGTTATGATGCAAGCACCCCCGGTAGCGCGACCACTGAAAAAATTTCCCTGAGCACTCATTGGGAAATGTCACTTTGTTTCAAGTATGTCAAAGTGACGATTCCGATTTCATGATTCCACTCACCCAAAACCCTTCGAAGCCGGCAATCTCAAAAATCAGGGGAATGCCGCTCGATATCCTCGAAGCAACAGACCCGAGTATCCGCTCCCCTTATCGAATCTTCACAAGGTCGGATAATCCGTGTAACCGGTGGGTCCCTGCGAGTAGAACGTCGCGGGATGCGGCGCGTTGAGCGTCGCGCCCGTGCGGATGCGGGCGGGAAGATCGGGATTGGCGAGAAAACCAGTACCGAAGGCCACCGCATCAACCAACCCCGCACCAACGGCCTCTGCGGCTTCGTCGGCTTTGTAGCCCATGTTGGCGACAACCACGCCGCGATAGTGACTGCGAATGGGAGTCAGAATATCGCCCTGCTGCTGTTGGAAAAAATCGCCGCGCATGACGTGCAGATACGCCAGATTGAAATCATTCAAGCGACCCGCCAGCCAGGTCGTGAGTCCGATCGGATCGCTGTCGATCATCGAGTTGTAGCTGTTCAATGGCGAGATGCGCAACGCGACCCGATCGCTGCCCCACACCGAAGAAGCCGCTGCGATGACATCCAGCATCAACCGTGCGCGGTTTTCCACCGATCCTCCGTAGGGACCACTGCGTTGATTGGAACCATCGCGTAGAAACTCATCGAGCAAATAACCATTCGCGCCGTGGATTTCCACCCCATCGAATCCCGCTGCGAGGGCGTTTTCCGCTGCCTTGCGAAAGCCCTCGACGATGCCCGGGATCTCGTAGTCGGCCAGCGCGCGGGGCACGACGTATGGTTTTTTTCCTTCGGGGGTATGCACTTCGTCGCCCACGATTGCCAGAGCGCTCGGAGCGACCGGCTGAACACCGACATTCAGCAAGGGATGGCAGGCCCGGCCTCCATGCCAGAGTTGCAGGAAAATTTTTCCGCCCGCCGCATGAACCGCGTCGGTGACTTTTTTCCAACCCAAGACCTGGGCTTGGGAATAAATGCCCGGCTCGCGCCAGAATGACGAGTTGCCCTGCATGACCATGGTCGCCTCGGCAACGATCAATCCAGCACTGGCGCGCTGCGAATAATATTCCGCCATCAGCTCGCCGGGCACGTGTCCATCCTCGGCGCGACAGCGAGTAAGCGGCGCCATGAATATTCTGTTAGAGAGGGGAACGGAACCTATGGTGATTGGATCAAAAAGTGTCGGCATGAAAATTCAGGATGGCTGCGGCATGATACACACATTTTGTTTCCGCGCAACCCGGGTGTGTCAATTTCGCCGAACCTTTTGGGTCAGCCAAACGCAACATCGAGGGAAAGAGCCTTGCCGCCTGTGGTCGCTGCGTGTACAAAGCGCTGATGGATGCATTTATCGTAGCCAGCGAAGTGATCGCCTCGGCCCTTCGCAAGGGAGTGCGCGACTTCGTGATCTGCGCCGGCGCTCGCAACGCCGCACTGGTCGAAGTCCTCGCCCAGGCGGAACAGGCGGGATTGGTCACACTCTGGCGGCATTTCGAGGAACGCAGCGCGGGGTTTTTCGCGCTGGGTCGCACGATGTCCCAACGCCAGCCCTGCGCGGTGGTGACCACCAGCGGCACTGCGGCGGCGGAGCTTCTGCCGTCGATGATCGAGGCCTTCTATCAACAACGCCCGCTGCTCGCAATCACCGCCGACCGACCCGCGCGATTCCGCGGCACCGGAGCACCCCAGGCGATCGAACAAGTCGGCCTGTTCGGAGTTTATGCAGGTGCTGGCAACGTCGCGGATTGGCAGGGAGTCGGACCCTGGCATTGCAATGTCGAACTCGAGGAGGAATTTTCGCCCGGTGCTTTTTCGGTGCCGGCCCTCGATCCAGAGCCGGAGACCGAGTCACGCAGTCGATTGACCGTCGGTCCGCTGGCCCGCTGGCTGCGCGAAGACACCGGACTCGGGCTTGTCGTACTTCTCGGCGGCCTGGAACCCGAAGAGCAGGAAGAAGTATGGCACTTTCTCAATGACCTGCAGGTGCCTGTTCTCGCCGATGCCACAAGTGGGCTGCGCGAGGCCTTAGGCAGACTCGGACTGCCTGATGGCGACCGCCTGCTGCGCGAAAATCCGCCCGCGAAAGTCCTCCGCATTGGTGACATACCAACCGGAAGGTTTTGGAGAGACTTGGAACGACTTCCTAGCACACAAGTATGGTCGATCACCCGCCGCGGATTCGCAGGGTTGGCTCGGGAATCGCAATGCCTCAAGAGTCCGGCACCGCAAGTGATCAAATCGATGGGTGCTGTGGAGCGCATTGGCGATCCACTGGGGTTTTTCCTCAAAACCTCGCGTCGCGCAGCTCAGATCGAGGACTTGCTCGAGTCCTTTCCCGAAAGCGAAGCCGCCTGGGTGCGGACCATTTCCTCCTACGCTTCTTTTGCCACATCGATCTTTTTGGGCAACAGTATGCCGGTGCGCGAGTGGAACCTTTTTGCCCAGCACCAACGTCCCGTGCCACAGGTCCGCGCCAACCGCGGCGCCAACGGCATCGACGGTCAACTCAGCACCTGGCTGGGAGCGACGGCCCATGAGGAAAACGCGTGGGCCATGGTGGGCGACCTCACTGCCCTCTATGATCTGGCGGCGCCTTTCCTGCTCGGCCCGTGCGAAACCAAGGGCAGGGTGCTGGTGGTGATCAACAATGGCGGCGGACGGATTTTCGAACGACTCCCGCGACTCGCGGACATGCAAAGCACGGCCCGCGAACTGATGGTGAACCCCCATGCCATCGAACTCGCGGGCTGGGCGGCGATGTGGGGAATGAATTATTGCCGCGTCAGCCAGCCCGATGACCTCGACCATTTCACGGCGGGCGAAACGATGACATTGCTCGAAGTCATCCCTGATCGGCAACAAACGGGGGAATTCTGGGAGCGTTGGGACCGTTTGACATGAGTGAGCGCCCCCCCATCACGCTCTGGTGCCTGCATGGTGCCGTCGGCATGGCCGAGGATTGGAAGCGTTTTGCCGACGAAATGACCGCTCATGGCATTGCTGTCCGCGCCGTGGATCTCTGGCAGTATCTCGACTCCGGCCCCCAATCCTTGGAGGAAACATCTGGCCGCTTGAATGCCGAAGCCAGCGCAAATCCCGGAACAAACATACTGGTTGGTTACTCGATGGGGGGACGCGTTGCCCTGCATGCCCTATTGGAAAAATCCCATCTATGGAGCGCAGCCGTGATCATTTCCGCGCATCCTGGTTTGGAGGATAAGGCAGAAAAAATGCGCCGATGGGAAAAAGATGCCGACTGGTCTGTTAAATGCAGCGAGGGTGACTGGGAAACGTTTCTGCAGGAGTGGCAGGATCAGGCCATTTTGCAATCGAAGGGAGATCAAGCACTTGAATGGGGGGATCGCGAGCTGCTGAAGCCGTGCCGAAAGGCCATTGCGCGCAGTTTTATCGACTGGTCGCTCGGTCGACAGCGGAACCTGCGGGTCGACCTGGCCAGGATCGACGTTCCCATTCTCTTTTTGACTGGCGAGTGGGATCAAAAGTTCACGGAGTTGGCCAGTACATGCGTGGCTGAAATCCCCGCTGCGAGACTTCAGGTCATTGCGGCCTGCGGTCACCGGGTTCCCTGGGAGCAAAGCGAGGTTTTTTCGCAGGCGGTTCTCTCCTTTGTGACCTCGATCCTGCCTGACCCGGCGTGTTGACTTTTCCGCGCAACATTGTGACGTCCGCAAAGTGGAATAATCGTTACATTTTTTCATTTCCCCGGCGGTCAGGATCGGCTATGGCTTTCTCGAAATGAAAAAGTGGCACTATCATACACCGTCGGGCAGCAATGGCAGCATCGAAGAGGAAAATCTCAACGAACTCGTGCAGAATGGCACGCTGAAGAGCAGTACGTTCGTCTGGTCTTCGGGCATGACCGAATGGGAGCCCGCGGGCAAGGTGCTGCCGGCACTCTTCACCAGCGACACGGCTCCGCCGGCATTTCCGCAAAAGTCGTCGGGCAAACGCTCGCACGAAATCGACTTCAAGATCCTTGGTGAAAGCATTCAGATGGTGGAGATCGAACTCGATCCCCAGGAGACCGTGATCGCGGAGGCGGGTGCGATGAACTACATGGATGAGGGCATCACTTTCGAAACCAAGATGGGCGATGGGTCCACGCCCGACACCGGATTCATGGGCAAGCTGATGCAGGTGGGCAAACGCGCGCTGACAGGCGAGTCGTTGTTCATGACCCATTTCACCAACCGCGGCAGCGGCAAAAAAACCGTCGCGTTTGCCGCTCCCTATCCCGGCACCATCGTGCCCGCCGATCTCTCGCAATGCGGCGGTGAACTGCTCTGCCAGCGCGATGCTTTTCTTTGCGCGGCAATGGGGACCCAGGTCGGCATCGCCCTCAACAAGAAAATGGGTGCCGGATTTTTCGGCGGCGAAGGATTCATCCTGCAACGCCTCAACGGCGACGGCCTCGCCTTCCTCCACGCCGGGGGCATGGTGATCCGCAAGGAACTCAAGGGCGAAAAATTGTTGGTCGACACCGGATGCCTGGTCGCGTTCACCAATCAGATCAACTACTCGATCGAACGTGCGGGCAATTTGAAGTCGATGGTCTTCGGCGGCGAAGGAATGTTCCTCGCGACCCTGCAGGGTCACGGCACGGTGTGGCTGCAAAGCCTGCCATTCGGTCGCATGGCGGCGCGCATCGTCGGTGCCGGCGGCGGCACCCAGGAGCAGGGCGGCGTGCTCGGCGGGCTGGGCAATTTGTTTTCCGAATAATTCCAACAGCGCGCCTGCGGCATTGCCAAGCGGCGGCGGATGATGCACAGTTCCCGCGCCATGTGGACCACAGCAGCCGAGTTTGAAGACATTCGATACGAGACGACCGATGAAGGCCGGATCGCGAAGATCACCATCAACCGGCCGCAGGTGCGCAATGCCTTTCGCCCCAAAACCGTGGCGGAAATGCTGCAGGCATTTGAACTGGCCCACCAGGACCCGCATGTCGGTGTGATCGTGCTGACCGGCGAAGGTGACCTTGCCTTCTGCTCGGGCGGCGATCAAAAAGTCCGCGGTCATGCCGGATACGTGGACGACGACGGCGTGCCGCGCCTCAACGTGCTCGATCTGCAGAAAAAAATCCGCTCGCTGCCCAAACCGGTGGTGGCGATGGTCGCGGGATACGCCATCGGCGGCGGCCATGTGCTGCACATCGTCTGCGACCTGACAATTGCGGCCGACAACGCACGTTTCGGTCAGACCGGTCCGAAAGTGGGATCGTTTGACGGCGGGCTCGGATCGAGTTACCTCGCGCGGATTGTCGGACAAAAAAAAGCGCGCGAGATCTGGTACTTGTGCCGCCAGTATGACGCCCAACAGGCGCTGGAAATGGGCCTCGTCAACACGGTCGTGCCGCTTGCCGATCTGGAGAAGGAAACCTTGCAGTGGTGCCGGGAGATGCTCGCGCATTCACCGCTTGCGTTGCGATGCCTGAAGTCCGCCCTCAACGCCGACTGCGATGGTCAGATGGGCTTGTTGGATCTGGCGGGCAACGCCACCTTGTTGTATTACATGAGCGAGGAAGGCAAGGAAGGGAAGCAGGCGTTTTTGGAGAGAAGGAAGCCGGACTTTTCGCGCTTTCCCCGCGTGCCATGAAAAACTGGTTGCTCGCGGCCCGACCGAAAACCCTGCCCGCCGCGATCGTGCCGGTGTGGAGCGGTTGCGTGTTGGCGTGGAAATTGCAGGGATCATGGAATCCCTGGCTGGCATTCTGCACGCTGGCCGCGGCACTCTGCATTCAGATCGCGACGAATTTTTTCAATGACGCCATCGATGCGCGCAAAGGTGCCGACACCGAAAAACGGATCGGCCCCCGAAGAGTGACGGCATCCGGATTGATTCCCCGACGCACGGTGCTCATTGCAGCCACTTTTTTTCTCGGGCTCGCTGCCATTTTCGGCATGATCCTTTTTCGAAAGGCGGGCTGGCCGGTGATCTGGATCGGTTTGCCCAGCCTCTATTTTGCCTATGGCTATACCGGCGGGCCGCTGCCGTTGGCCTACAAAGGACTCGGTGAATTGTTCGTGGTGATTTTTTTCGGACTCGTCGCCGTCGGCGGAACGGTGTTGATCCAGACCGGCGAATGGCGGAACGAAGCAATGTTGCTCGGCCTGCAAATCGGCCTGTTGTCGGCCGTGTTGATTTCGATCAACAACCTCCGCGATCGCGAAGAGGATTCGGGCACCGGAAAAATGACCCTTGCCGTGCGACTGGGCGAGCGCGGGGCGCGGGTGCTGGTTTGGCTGGAAGTCAAAATCGCCGCGTTTGCCGGCTTGCTGTGGTTGAAATATCAACTGCCCTGGCTGGTGCTGGCGGCGATTCCACTATGGACGCTCGGCATGTATCTGCTGTTCCGGGTTTTCAACGATCCGATTGGTCACGCGATGAACCGGCTGCTCGCTCTGGCAGGGCTCATGCTCCTGCTTTTCGCCGCCTGCTTCCATGCGGCGGCATCGCTGAACTGAGTGTCGGGATCACTCCCACTTGACGATGATTTCGGAAATCCGTTGTTCCACCAGATTCGCATAACCCTCGGCGCCGTCCCGACGAAGGTAATCGAGATAGTTGTCGCGAATCGATTCCAGCTCCTCGACCGCCTCGGGTCCGCAGGATTCCAGCGCATCGATGGCGCTCTCGAAATGTCGTTTGGCCGTCGCTTCGTCGCCGGTGCGCAACAGGGCCAGAGCAAGGTTGTTGTAGGACTGCGCGGTATCGATGTGTTGTTCGCCGAAAACCTTGCGTCGCGCGTCGAGAGCCATCAAGTGCATGTCGCGAGCCTGTTCATTGTAGCCGGATTGCAGATAGAGCGCGCCGAGATTGTTGCAGACCGAAGCGGTTTCGTCATGGTTCGGTCCTAGCTCGCGGTGCATGATTTCCAGGGCCTTGAGAAAGGAGTTTTCCGCTCCATCGACATCGCCGGTGGATTTTTTCAGAAAGGCGATGTTGTTGGAAAGCGAAGCCACATCCAGCGATGCGGGAGGATCGGCCTTTTCAAAACAGTTCATCGCCTCCGTCCATGAGTCGATGGCCTGATCCAGGTTGCCGAGTTCGTCGTGGACCGCGCCGAGATCCGCATGCAGACGACCAAGTTGTATGCAAAGATCGGGCCGCCCGTCGAGCAGCTTGATCGCCTTTTGGTAGTCGTCGCGCGCTTTTTCATACTCACCCGTAGTGCGCAGCAAATCACCGCGCACTTCCAAGACGGAGGCGAACGCTTCACTGCTGTCACCATCATTGCTCGAATCCTTCTCCGCCTTCTCCACGGCGGCATTCGCGACACGCAGGGCTTCGGAAAAATTTCCTTCGATGCACAATTCGCCGACGTGATCCCGAAGCATGGTGATGAGATTGAGTTTCGAAGATTCCATATCGCTGTGAACAAACGATATGACAGGACAGGAGCTCTTGACGAGGGAAAAATCTTTATCGCGACAATCGCTCCAGCAATTCGCGCCGGATGTCGGGCAGTCCCGCGCCCAGCTCAAGCAACGCAAGCTGCACATCGGCCCCGGGGCTTCCCACCCCGTGAAGGCGGGCCAGTTCCTGTTCAAAAAATCGCATCGCCCGCAGGCTGGCTCCGCTTGCGGCGACATGGTCCAGAGCACGACCTAACAAATCATGAACCTGCGGCTCGGCATGTTCCAACTCATGGATTTTTTCGATCATTCCGCAAAAGTATCCGGCCATCAGGGTGTTGACGTACGATTTGCGCAGTCCCTCGCGGTAATTCACGACCGAGCTTTCGCGCAGATGATGAAGCGGCCCGCTTTTCGACCGCTGCCAGGTGATCTCCGCACTGAAAAACAAATCGATCTTCCCGGCAAAGGCACTGGAATTCCGCCGCGCGCCCTTGGCCACGGTGTCGATGCGACCATGCTCAAGTGTCCACCAGCGCACGATCAAACTGGTTTCGGTGAGTCGGACAACGCGCAGCACCAGGCCCTGTGATTTTTCCAACACGAGCGGACGATGGCAAATCAGCATGGTCATTCCAAGCAAACATGCTCTGCAGCAGGGAAAATCATTTCCATAAGTCGGCGGCATCGATTACGCTGTGCGCATGCGGCTGCTGCTCTGGTTTTTGGGATTTTCGCTCGTCATTTTGCTGATCTGGGTGATTTGGGGCGGACACTGGGCGCAATGGGCGGACATGAACAACGCCGTTGCCGCTCTTCAGGGATACGGCATTTCCGCAGGACTGGCGGGAGCCCTCATGCTGGTGCTCGACTTGCTGTTGCCGATTCCCGGCACGGTGGTGATTTCCGCGCTGGGTTTCATCTATGGAACCTTGCAGGGATCGCTGATTGCGTTTGCCGGCCTTTTTGCCGCAGGCATGATCGGCTATGGGCTCGGACGTTTGTGCTCACAAAAAACAGCGGTGAAATTCCTCGGCGAAAAGGATTTCCAACGCGGCAAATCACTGTTCGAACGCGGCGGCGGCTGGGTGGTTGCGCTGTCGAGGGCGGTGCCGATTTTGCCCGAAGCCATTTCGGTCAGTGCCGGAATGCTGCGCATGCCGATGGCGGCCTACATGATTTCCCTCGGCTGCGGCAGTCTGCCCATGGCGGTGCTCTTCGCATGGATCGGCGCCAGCGGTCACGAGCGCCCATGGCTCACGCTCACGCTGAGTTTCGCCGTGCCCGCCGTTCTCTGGTCGGCTGCATCGCTGTGGAGAAAAAAACGGACAGGAGCATGAATTTGCAACAAAACTGTCACAATTGAACTTTCGGAGCTTGCACGCGCCCGGTATAGTTCTCTTTTTGGCAAGTTGGAATAATGAATGATTCTTCGACAACAACAGGGACACCCGACGCAACACCCGCAGCGGTTTCGGTCGTGGATGTCGATTTCTGCTATGGCTCGTCGCTGGCCTTGAAAAACATCAGCGTGGAGATCGAAAAAAACAAAGTCACCGCGTTCATTGGACCTTCAGGCTGTGGGAAATCGACCCTGCTCCGCTGCATCAACCGGATGAATGACGAGATCCCGGGCACCCGGATCGCCAAGGGCTCGATCCTGGTCAATGGCTCCGACATCTACGACCGCAACGTCGATGTCGCACGATTGCGCATGGAGGTCGGCATGGTATTCCAGAAGTCGAATGCCTTCCCGCGCAGCATATTTGAAAACGTCGCATACGGACTGAGGGTTCGCGGCGAGAAACGGGCGAACGTGATTGCGGAGTCGGTGGAAAAAGCCCTCCGCTCTGCAGCTCTTTGGGACGAGGTGAAGGACCGGCTTCACGAATCAGGCCTCGGCCTTTCCGGCGGCCAGCAACAGCGCTTGTGCATCGCGCGGGCCATCGCGGTGAAACCCAGGATTGTGCTGATGGACGAACCCTGCAGTGCGCTGGACCCCATCGCCACGATGAAAGTCGAGGAGTTGATCTGGGAACTCCGCAGCGACTATACTTTCGTGATTGTCACGCACAACATGCAGCAAGCCTCCCGCATTTCCGACCGCACCGCATTTTTCTATCTCGGTCAGTTGATCGAATTCGACGACACCGCGAAAATTTTCCGCAATCCCGCTGAAAAAAGAACCGAAGACTACATCAGCGGACGTTTCGGCTGATTGCATTGCCTGACACCCCATGACCGGACCACACATTTCACGCGAGTTTGACATCGCCATTCGCAACCTCAAGGACCAGGTGCTGCTGATGGCCGGCATGGCCCGGCAAAATCTGGAACGTGCGATGAGCGCGTTGCTGAATCGAGACATCGAACTCTCGCGCGCGGTGATCGATGACGACACCGACGTTGATAAATTGGAAATCAAAGTGGATCAGAGCGGCATGGACATCCTCGTGCGCCATCATCCGGTGGCTTCCGACCTTCGCCTCGTGATTTCCTCGATGAAAATCTCCACCTGTCTCGAACGGATCTCGGATCACGCGGTGAACATCGCCAAACGGGCGAAAAAAATCTGCAAGGGACCCGAATTGCAGGATGTCGCATTGACCGAGCCACTCTACCTGATGGCAGACGGTTTGTTGCGCGATGCGATGACCTCGTTCACCGACAGCAACATCGGACTCGCCGAGGGACTCAAGCAACGGGACAGGGAAATCGACAGGGTATACAACAACCTCATGACCACCTTCGTCGGGCAGCTTGAAGCCCCCCACGGCAAGGCGGAATCGCTGTTGCATCTGATTTTCGTCATCCGTTCGCTGGAGCGCATCGCCGACCTTGCGGTGAACATCGGGGAAGACGCGGTATTCCTGGGAAATGCGCAGGACATTCGTCACGTTTCCCGCATCCAGGCAGTGACGAATGATGCTAGCGGCGACCAATGAAACAAATTCGTCACATCCCGAATCTTTCTTTGTGACCATTTGCCCTTAAGAGTTGTTCTGTGCAGACAGTATTGGTCATCGAGGATGAAGAAGACATCGCGGATTTGGTGGGCTTCAATCTGGAACGCGCCGGCTGTCGGGTGTTGAAAGCATACGACGGTCAGATCGGACTGGACATGGCGCTGAAGGAGCGTCCGGATATCATCGTGCTGGACTTGATGCTGCCCACCCTCAATGGACTGGGCGTATTGAAAGGCCTGCGCCGCGACTCGCGGACCCAGCAGGTGCCGGTCATTTTGCTCACCGCCCGGGCACAGACCGAAGACCGCATCCAGGGATTGACCTCCGGGGCCGACGACTACGTGACCAAGCCATTCTCGCCCAAAGAACTGGTGCTGCGCGTGCAGTCGATCCTCAAACGCATGCAGGTCAATTCGGGCACCACGGAGTTTATCGTCGGTCCGTTCAGCTTCGATAAAAACGCGCTGAAGTTCTATATCGACAACGCTCCCGTGGAACTGACATCCACGGAGTTCAAACTCCTTCTTTACTTGTGTGAGCGGGCCAATCACCCGCAACAACGCAACGACATGCTGCGCAGCGTCTGGGGCTACAGCGACGATGTGATCAGCCGCACGCTGGACACCCACATGAAACGATTGCGACAAAAATTGGGCTCATTTGCAGATAGGGTTGAAACGATCCGGGGAGTCGGATACCGTTTCGTCAACCCTGCTTGATGAACTTTCTCAATATCACCACCACAATCCTTGCCGCGATCGCCGCATTTTTCTTTCTCAGGTGGCGACAAGAGCGGAAAAACCATCAAAATGAACGGAACAGGATCAAACTGATGCAAGAGCAGGAACTGGACATCGAAAGGAAAAAACACGAATTGTTGCTCGACGGGCTGTCGGACGCGCTTTTTCTTGTCGGTCACGACGGTGGCATCTGCTATGCGAATACCGCCGCGAAAAAGCTGTTCACCGACCGTCCCTTGATCGGACTGGCGCCGCAGGAGGTTTTCCCCGATGTGCGTTTCATCGAATCCATCCGCAAGAGCGAGTTGAAGAACACTGCGGTCGTCAAGCGCATCGTTCTGCCGCAACAGCTTTCCCCGCTCGGAGCGCGCGAAAACCGCGGTGCCAACGCCTGGCTGATGGACGTCGCACCACTTCCGGTCGAGTCCTACCCGCAGGCGAAATTCCGCATTCTGCTGCGCGACCTCACCGCTGAGTACCAAAGCGAGCAGGTTCGCAAGGACTTCGTTGCCAACGCCTCCCACGAGCTGCGCACGCCTCTCGCGATCATCCAAGGGTATCTGGAAAACCTCCTCGAGGACGGCGCGTTGACCGACAAGTCACAGGCCTCGCGCTTTCTTTCGATCATGTCGAAACACACCGACCGGGTGTCGCGCATCGTCGAGGACATGCTGGTGATCTCGCGTTTGGAATCGGGCGAAGCCGCGGCGCTCAGCATCGAACCGTTTGAATTCCTCTCCTGTGTCCTCGACGTTTCGGAGCGGCTGGAGCATTTGATTGTCAGTCAAGAGGCGCATGTGAACATCGATCATGTCACTGCTGGCCTGATGCTGGTGGGCGACCGCTTTTACTGGACCCAGGTATTGTTCAACCTGATCGAAAACGCCCTCAAGCAGAATCCCCGCCATGGTCTGCAAGTCACGGTCACTGCGGAAATCAAGGACGGCGCCACCCGCATCTCGGTGAGCGACAATGGCATCGGCATTCCATCCCAACACCTGCCCTTCGTGTTCAAACGCTTTTACCGCGTCGATCAAAACCACACCAATTCGACCATCAAAGGAACCGGGCTTGGTCTGTCGATCGTGAAACGCGCTGTCGAGGCACACGGCGGCGAAATTTCCGTCTCCTCTGTTCCTGGACAGGAAACGAAATTTGAAATCGTCCTGCCCGATGGCGCGCGCGACGAAGCCTGAATGCGATCTTTTCCCACCGCCGCACGTGTCTGACCCGGACAAATTTCTCGATGTCGCCGATGCCCTCGATGTGCCGCTGGACAAGCACCTGACCCGCAAGTGGATTCGTGCGCTTGAATCCCTGCTGGGAATCCGCCACGTGCGCGAGGGCTTTCAATCGGTGCTCCCATCGGCCAACCCGTTCGAAGCCCTAGCTCACAAGTTCCGCTTGAAGGCCGACAGCCATGGCTGGCCCACGCCATTTCCGAGCACGGGCGCGCTGCTGATTGTCGCCAACCATCCGATGGGAGGAGCCGACGCTCTGACGTTGTGCAGCGAGGTCATGAAACGAAGGCCGGACGCCCTGACAATAGTCAACGAGATGCTCTCAAAAGTCTCCTGCCTGCGCACCGCCACGCTGCCCGTTGCGATCATGGACAATGATGCCTCGTCTGCGGCCCGCAATGCGCGCTCGATCAAACAAACCCTGGCTCACTTGAAAAGCGGCGGCTGCATCGTCGTCTTTCCCGCAGGCTCCGTTTCCACCTGGCGCTTCTCCGCCGGCTGCGTGGCCGACTCCCCGTGGTCACCCCACATCGCGGCGCTGGCCCAACGCTCCGCTGCCCGGGTCTTGCCGGTTTTCATCCACGGCAGCAACCCGCCGTGGTTCCACCTGCTCGGAGCCATCCATCCGAAGCTCCGCACACTCCTGATCCCACTCGCCCTTTGCACGGCTTCCGGAAAAACGGTCGAAATCACCGCAAAACCAATGATCGCGCCCGAAGCATACGCAAATCTCACCCCATCGGAAGCAATCCGCTTGTTTTTCCGAAGTGTCCACGGTAGCATGCTCGGGTCATGAGTGTGACAATATTGTCAACAAGCTTTGATCGACCCCATGAGCCCGCCGGGCATGATGATCCGTGCATGTTTCATTTGATTTCGGCTGAAAAATCCGGCGAGGCGACAGCACCTTGCGAGATCATCGACCCCCTTCCCCTTCCTTTGCTGGAAGGGGAAATCTGCAATCTGCAACAGGAGGGTTGCCTGCTCGATTCTCAGGGGAGTTTTGACGTTTATCTCGCCCACGCGGATTCCATTCCGCACCTGCTCAAGGAAATCGGTCGACTCCGCGAAGTATCATTCCGCATGGTCGGCGAAGGCACCGGCAAGGCTTTTGATTTGGACGACTACGACAGCAAATACATGCATTTGTTCCTCTGGCACCGCGATGACCGGGCCATTGCGGGTGGATACCGGCTGGGTCGGACGGATGTCCTGCTCAAGAATGGCGGCCACGCGGAACTCTATACCGCTTCGCTGTTCGACTTCGATCCCGAGTTCTGGGATGAAATCAACCCCGCTCTCGAAATGGGCCGCTCTTTCGTTTCGCCGCAATACCAGCGCTCGATCCATCCGCTTTCCCTGCTCTGGCGCGGTATCGGCAAATTCGTTTCGCAAAACCCGAAGTATTCGAAACTTTTCGGCCCGGTAAGCATCAGCGATCTTTATAGCAAACCCTCGCAGGAATTGATGGTCGGATACCTCACCCAACATCACGCCGAAGAGCAACTCGCCCCGATGGTGCAGCCCCGCAATCCTTTTCAACTCGATATCTCCAGCGGCCAGGGCGAATCCCCCGCTACGATGGAACAACTCGCCGCCATGGTCGCGGAACTCGAACACGACCGCAAGGGCGTGCCGATCCTAATCCGCCAATACATCAAACTCCACGCGCGCATGCTGTCGTGCAACGTCGATAGCAATTTCAACAACGCACTGGACCTGCTTGTGCTGGTCGACCTAACAAAATCGCCGATCGAGGCGCTGAGCCGGCACATGGGCAAACAGGCCGCTGCCGAGTTCATGGCTTTCCACAACGGATAGGCTAGTCGCGCGAAAAAGAAAATTTCGCCTCGCGCGGATGCTGGCAACGGATCATGATCGGCGCGGATGACCGCCACACGCATCATTGACGCATCGGACGAAAACTACAAGGAAGCCGTGAAAGCCGCCAGCGAACTGCTCGCGGCGGGAGAAGTGGTGGCGCTGCCCACCGAGACCGTATACGGCCTTGCCGCGAATGCCTTCGATGCCGCCGCCGTGGCGAAAGTTTTCAGCGTCAAGGAGCGGCCGACATTTGATCCGCTGATCGTGCATGTCAGCACCCGCGCCGAGTTGTCACGCGTGGCAATCGTGCCCGACGACATCAAACACACGGTGGAAAAACTGCTCAACGCCTTCTGGCCGGGACCGCTGACTTTGATTCTGCCGAAACATCCGGACATCCCCGACCTGGTGACCAGTGGACTGCCTACGGTGGCGGTGCGACAGAGCGCCAACAAAATATTCCGTGCGGTCGGCAAGGAACTCGGCCAGCCGCTCGCCGCTCCCAGCGCCAATCGCTTCGGACGCATCTCGCCGACCTCGGCTCACGCGGTGCGTCAGGAACTCGACGGACGCATCCCGCTGATCGTCGATGGCGGGGCCTGCTCCGAGGGACTCGAAAGCACGATCATTCACATCACGGCGGGCGAAAAACGTCCGACCATCACCATCCTCCGCCCGGGTCCGGTGACCAAGGAAATGCTGCAGAATTTCGGCAAAATCGAGCGCCCGAAAAAATCGCGCGACCCCGGCGCGCCCACCGCCCCGGGCATGTTGGAAAGCCATTACGCACCGCGCACGCCGTTGATTTTGTTGGAAAACGCCGACGACTTCCGCCCCGAGTCCGGGAAAAAATACGGCCTGCTTTCCTACACCGGCGAGCCCGGCAAGGGATACACCGGCCTTTATCCGTGGACGGTTGTCGAAGCACTGAGCCCGGGCAATGGCAAGTTGCCGGAAGCGGCGCTGCGCCTGTTTCATGTGCTGCGCAAGCTCGACGACGCGGAGCTCGATTGCATCTTCGCCGAACCGGTCAGCGAAGTCGGACTGGGAGTCGCCGTCATGGACCGCCTGCGCCGTGCTTCAAAACAGGTGTGATCCCGGCGTGACTTAAAAATCACAGGATCCCGGTGTGCGCGAGAAGGGAATGACGTCGCGGATGTTGGCCATGCCGGTGACGAACATCAGCATGCGTTCGAAGCCCATGCCGAATCCCGCGTGCGGCACGCTGCCGTAGCGGCGCAAATCGACATACCACCAGTATTCCTGCGGATCCAGATGATGCCGCTTCATGTTTTCCAACAAAACATCCAGACGCTCCTCGCGCTGGCTGCCGCCGACGATTTCGCCGATCCCCGGAACCAGCAGGTCCATCGCGGTGACGGTTTTGTCGTCGTCGTTCAAGCGCATGTAAAACGGTTTGATCTCCTTGGGATAGTTGTACACCGTGGTCGGTTTTTTGAAATACTCCTCGGTCAACCAGCGCTCGTGCTCGCTTTGCAGGTTCAAGCCATACTCCACCGGATACTGGAATGCCTTGCCGCTTTTGAGCAGCAGTTCGACCGCCTCGGTGTAGGTGATCCGTTCGAACGGCCGTTCCGCGACGAATTCCAGACGCTCGCGCAGGGTCTTGTCGACAAATTTCTCAAAAACCGTTAGGTCGCCGTCGCTTTTCTCCAGTGCGTGTTGCACAAGATGTTTCACCAGTGCCTCGGCGAGATCCATGTCACCCTGCAAATCGCAGAATGCGACCTCGGGTTCGATCATCCAGAACTCGGCCGCGTGCCGCGAGGTGTGGGAGTTTTCCGCACGAAAGGTCGGACCAAAGGTGTAGATGTTCGAAAGCGCACAGGCAAAAGTCTCGCCCTCCAACTGTCCACTGACGGTCAGGAAGGCTTTTTTCCCGAAAAAATCCTCGGCATCCATCGCGGCTTTTTCCGGCGGCAGGGTGGTGACGCGGAACATCTCCCCCGCTCCTTCGCAGTCACTGGCCGTGAGAATCGGCGTGTGAACGTGGGTGAAGTCGCGCTCTTGAAAAAACTGGTGCACCGCATAAGACATGCGGCTTCTCATCCGGAACACCGCGCCGTGCAGGTTGGTGCGCGGCCGCAGATGCGAGAGGCTGCGCAGGAATTCGAGCGAATGGCCTTTCTTCTGCAACGGATAATCCGCCTGCACTTCGCCGATCAAACGAATCGAGTCAGCCTGCATTTCCCATTGCTGGCCCTGACCGACCGAAGCCACCAAGCGACCGGTGATTTCCACCGACGCGCCCGTCAACATCCGCTCGACCTGCTCGTATCCGGGAATGCCCGCATCCGCAACCACTTGAAGATTGGCCAGGCACGAGCCGTCGTTGATTTCCAAAAAGGAAAATGTCTTCGAGTCCCGGCGCGTTCTCACCCAGCCCGCCACGATGACATCCTTCCGTTCGGCACTGCTCATCAACACCCGTTTGATCATTTCCCTCATGCCCACAAGCCATAATCGGATTCGAGATTCCTGTCAAACGCGGGAGTGGCAAAATCAACGTCAAGGTTCATTCACCGGCGGACCACCCATTGCCTGCATCCGCCTGCCCGGCTGGTAGTTTATGTGCGGCGTAGTCCATATCGTGGATTGCGATGATGCTGTCGAATCACAATGCTCCTATTGCACTCAAGACGCTCCTCAAACAGAACGTGGTATGGAAACTTCTTGAGATTGCTTCTTCTCCTTCCGGTGGGATCATAATGATGTCTTTCCGGGTAGCGCTCGATGAAATCGATTGCATCATCAAGGTCTTTCCAAAATTGGACATACAAGTCATCAGAGACATCTGCCTATTTCACAGCGATCTCTCGGGCATCCTTCGCCGCTCTCGGGTGGATGATCAATGGCTTCATCTTGCCACCTACCTACCGCAAAGCTTCCTGAATTCTTCCTTGGAAACGCCAACCACCTCGCCCGAGTCCAATTCGGCAGACCGGATCGTCACCTCCTCGTCATCAACCCAATAATGGGTGTCTTCAAGGCTTCCCAGAAGCAAAACCGCCAACTCAGCCCTCTCTGGTTTAGATAGACTTACGACGGATTCTCGGATCTGTGTGAATGCGCTCATGGGTTAATTGTACTTCAATCTGCCCAGAATTCCAGTCGGAATTTCGCACAACGATCAAGGTGTGGCACGGCGGGCGGGAGACGTCGAGAGCGAAGCGAACTCATGCTTCGTTGCGGCGGAATTGAAGCGAATTCTGGGGGGGGGGGGGGCGGGTGGCCCCTATTAATTTGTTGGGTTTGTTTTGGGTTTCAGGTTTTACGGTTAAACGTGCTCCCAAAACCCTTTGGGAAGCTT